>Ga0116231_10005671_pt1 | contig 24441 bp, 22 predicted proteins | sample S1TSphgellanicum_2_FD_89695 | JGI IMG/M metagenome (GOLD analysis project Ga0116231, IMG submission 89695) | Host-associated microbial communities from peat moss isolated from Minnesota, USA - S1T2_Fd - Sphagnum magellanicum MG | ecosystem: Host-associated > Plants > Peat moss > Unclassified...
AAGAAGGGCCGGGAGTCAAATTGGCAGTTTGACTCCCGACCACTAAAAGTCGAGAATCGACCTCTTCCCGACGTCGCCTTGAAAAGTGCGACACAGCGTTGAAAAGCTCTTGACGAAAGCTACAAATTTGATTTAAGACTCATCCCGATCCGAGTTCGGGGCGAGGAGCTATGGCCGTTCAAAGTTCCGGGAGTCCAGCTAGGACACTTTCGGGACTCCATTTCGGGAGTCCAACAAAATGTGCCATTCGGATGTAGCCTCCGCGACCAGCCGCAGAGAATACTATATGGGGGAAGGTGGTGGCTTCCCCCGAGTCCGGGCCGTGGTGAGTCTTGTGTCCAAGTGCCCGTGGCAAGTCCCAACACCCAAGGGTGTCCCGAATGCTAAACTAACCCGATTTGGTTGGTTTTTGGATGCATATTCACACGAGCTAAGCTAGTCCCTCTTCCTAGTCTAATCCCTGGGCTCCCAACTCGACCCTCTACCCCTTTTTACAGTTGGAAGCCAGGAGCGTGCTACCAAGTCTCAATTTTCCGCAACTTGACTTTGTGAAACCCTAAAGTGGGTTTCACCCCGTGACTTGGGAGTGCGTCATCCACCTTAACCCTTCATGCACCCAATCTACATTTTCCATTACATGATTTGGTTGTATTTATATTTCATCACTTTCATGTGAAGCCACTAGAGCCCCTACAAGAATAACATTCAAAATTAAACTATAAAACAATCCTTAAAAATTTCCTCTAAAAATCCTATCTGATTATGGAGGAAATTTTGTTGACAAAGAAATTCTAGAGAAGGGAAAGGCTTGGCCTTTTATACAACCACCAACAAGTTGAAACCCTAAGCACCTAATAACGTACAGTCACCTATGAACATACACTTACCCTAAAAGTGTACATTAACCCTAAAAGGCATGATGGGCATGCCCGTAATTGGCCATGATGTATGAAGCCATGTACGAGCATGACAAAAGCATTATAGTTTTTTTGAACTAACAATAAAAGCTTACAAATATGAAGGTATTGCAAATAGACCAACAAAAAAACCCTACACAATATGAAGGAATTGCAAATAAACTAACAAGAAAACTCTAAAAATATGAAAGTATTACAAACTAGCAAATAAACATTAAATACAAGGAGGGCATTATAAATAGGCTAACAATTAAACCTTCAAACAATGAGGATATTGTTTGGAAAAAATTTGGGCAAAAAAATACCCCATCCCTATTCTCAAATAGAAAATGAAGATGGGGTTTAGGGTTTGGATTAGGATTTTTTATTCGTAATGTGTTGCATTATAGTCTTTTAAATCCTATCATGTGAAACGTATCATCCATCACAATATATTTACTTTCAAAAATAAAAATGGGATTAAGGTTTACCTTCAAAAGTAGGAGTATAGATGATAATTTTTTGTTCCATTTCAATTTCCTCTTCATTTGCTACAACATTCACTTGTTGATTATCAACAGTCACCTTTTTTTTGCATTTAAGTTTCTTCCAAGGGACATGCCATCCTACAACAAAAAGCACTTAAATCCTTAAACAACAATTAATCCAAAACAAAACAAAAGTTTGAATCTCCCCAATAATAACAATTGCCACCACTACCCAAGAACTTCAAGCTCCTTTAAATAAACAATTGCAAACAACATATAAAAAGGGTAGTAACTTATGTTTTCCAATTTGCTACAATTGTTTTATACAAAAACAACAATTTGAAACAAGAAGAATTGCGATATCGATAATAATAAATATTATGCATTATATTTAAAAGCTTAAAAGCCCTATACTTTAAAAGTTTTATTTTTGATTAAAATTAATTAATATAGTCCTATTATAAAATTTAATTATTGTAACTATATTTTTATTATAATTGAATTAAATTAATGTAAAAATCATATATTTATATTATTATATTTATTATTATTATTATTATTTGGTTATATTGACTAATTATTTACATGAATTCATTATAAATTAATTTTTATAATTTAAATTTTATTAATAATTCCATTAAATCTTGGTCATGACATGTGGTGCTTTTTTGTACAACAATTTTTAAAAAACAACAAAAACGACAACAAACCTAAATCTTGGCTTATTGTTATCTTTTGCACTAGAGGAAAAAATCAAAAGACGACGACGAGCCAACAAGTTCGTTATCATTTTTTGCACATGAGAAAAAACCCAAAAGATGATAATGAGTCGAGAACCTCTTAGCTCGTCGTCATCTTCTACATTTGAGGAAAAAACCAAGAAATTCATGGTAAATTTCGTTAATTGACCACATATGCCTTTATTGGCTTTTAAAAAGACATCTAACAATTTATCCCACAAGTGGAAACTAATTTGAAGGGCAAACCTTTCGTTGCTCCTTTGACAATTATTCCTAATGATAATGTCCAACAAAATGTGAAACACAAGTTTGATTTTGTTGAATCAAAATCAATTTCTAAACAAAAACCATATTAAACATTAAAGTTGTTGATAGTTTTTATGTGACCTTTCTATAGTTACCTTTAATATACAAATAATCTATATGTATGGAAATTCCTTATATCAAAATTTTGGTTTAAATAGCCCATATTATATAATAATATTCATTGTTTTTTTTAAAAGAAAAGAAAAGTTTTCATACATTAATTTTTGTCAAATGCCAACACTAATACAAAAGTGGGGTGTAGTTCATTAATTTAAATCACTATGAGACCTTAAAAGTGAAATAAGTTCACAACACTTTAATGATTTCACCCTAGTTAAAGTTATTCACTATAATATCATTGTGTAAACATCATGTTTCACTACTAGTTGAAATAATTCACTATTATAATTTATTGTGGTAGATATTCCCTATGTTATTTGAAGTTATTTTAGTTATTCTAATTTATACCTTAAAGTATTATAAGTTATTATAAATTAAATTATTCAATTAACATTAGGTTATACCTTAGGTTATTTTATTTTAAGTATAATAATCTAAAATAATCTAAAATATAATACAATAACATAAGGTAAAATAACCAATAATAGCCTATGAAAAATATTTTAAAATATTAATTTACAATAAAATAATTACCAATAGCCTATGATAATATAACCTAAAATATTCACCAATAACCATTAATAGATTATCCACCAATAAAATATCCATCAATAGCCATTAATAGCTTATGGTAATTTAACCTAAAATAATCACTAATAATCATTAACATAATAACCATCGATAGTCACCAATAGTCACCAATCAAATAGCCATTAATAACCATTAATAGACATGAATAAAATAGTCATTAATAGTCACTAATAAAAATAATAATAATCACTAATAACCATTAATAAAATAACCATCGATAATCACTTATAAAATAACCACCGATAGCCACTGATAGCCATCAATATAATATATGGACACAATAAAATAGGCACCAATAATCACCAATTAAAAAACCACAAATATCCCATGGTATATAATTTAAAATAACCAATAATAGCATAAGGTGAAATAACTTTCAATAACCAAAAGTAACTAACAATAACCTTGCATAGTCGAAAATAACTTAAGATGAAATTATAGCTTATTATAGTTTATAATAACATAAAATAACCAAAAATATCTAAAAATAGCCATAAATAGTCGTAAATAATGTAGGGTAAAATAATTTAGAACAATGAAAAATAGCCCTAAAATAGTTGAAAATAGTGAACATAAGTAATATTATTATATTAACAAAAATGTCATCCATTTATTAAACATTTTCTTTTTCAAAAGAATGGTCATTAAAATGTTATTGAATAATGATATTCAAAAAAAAAATTGTTCAAATGATTTTACATTTTCAAAAGGAAATAAATATAATTATGTATGAATGGAAGAAAAAAAATTAAATTTAACTTTAGTAATTTCATTTGAACAAAATTTCAATAAAATATGAAATTTCAAAGTTTATGTTTTTGTAATGTTTAAAATAAAATATTTGGTAAATAGAATGCAATGTAACACATTATTACAACAATTGTGGTGGGTTGATGGTAAGGGTGTTTACCTCCATCCTAAAGGTCAAGGGAATAAACCTCACAAATGGTGTGTTTGTGATTAATAATGGTAAGTTGATCGAATATTTTCCTATGTAATTCCTTAAAATAAGTGCCTAGTTAGGTTGATTACATGGTTTGTGTGTTTAAGCTAGGTTTTAATTTAGCATAGGAAGTGACACGTGTTAATAATTCATAGGTTGAAAATCATGAAATTAATAATAATAATATATATTACATTGAATATTAAATAGTTTAAATTTAATTGATTTCCATGTTGTGTAATTAATTAAGTAGTAAGTGAAATGGCTTGGTAAATTTATAGTTCATTATGTATTAATGGACCAATTCATTATCTATAGCAACTCATCCTTGTTCATTAAGGGGATTAGTTTCACCATGGTAAAAATGTTCAAATTCATTCAAAATCTAATGAAACCTAAAGTGAATTAAAATGCATTTTGGTGTAATGTAAAAATAATTTTTAAATGCAACATTTTGTATGTGAATTTTTTTTTCAATGGAAGTAGTTTTTTCAATGCAAGTAATTGTGCAATGTAAACAATGTTTTAATGTAAGTAGTTTTTTCAATGAAAGCAATTTTTCAATGCAAGGATTTTTTTCCATGAAATCAAATTTTCAATGCAAATGGCTTTTTCAATGAAAGCAAATTTTCAATGTAACCAATTTTTTTTCATGAAACAATCTTTCAATCCAAGTAATGTTTTTCATGAAAATAATTTTTCAATGCAAATATTTTTTTTCATGAAAATATTTTTTCAATGCAAGAATGTTTTTCAATGAAAACATTTTTTCAATATTTGCAAATTTTCAATATAATTTTTTTTATTTGATTTTTTCAATTCAAACAAGTTTTCCATCTAAATAATTTTCCAATATAAAGAAATTTTCAATGTAATGATTTTTTCAAAAAAAATAAAAATAAAAAAATAATCTTAAATGAGTCATTGATTTTATCTTTTTTGAATGTGTTTATGTGGGAACCATGCTTTTGTTTATATAAATATCCATTAAATTAAAGTTAATAATAATGGAAACACATTCATTAAATCTTGTTGATTCAACATTTGAATACATATTACATTCATATGGCCTTCATTTAGTTTCAACATAAAAATATGAAATAGGCACTTGTCTTTTTTATTTTTTATTTTATTTATTGGATAATCATTTATCATTTCTTGAATTGATGCGAAATAACATGGCACATTTAAATCAATATTTATTATTGAATATAGAAAAAGCTCAACAATGTCATATTCAAGAATTAAATCCAAGTTTATTGTTTGATTTGCATCAAGACACAAATGAACATCAACATGTGACAAAAATGGCATTAAATGCTAGTATGGGAGGTTTGTGGGGAGATTTCACTACAATATTTTGGATAATTGAATATCTACAAAGGCCAATTTACATTTGGAATAAAGTATCAAAATGCATTATGTCTCGATGTGGCATGGATTTTCAATCTATCCTTTTACATATAGTGTGTAATTTTTGACATTTTGAACTAATTCAATATGTTAATAGTCTATCTAAGTTTTCACCTACTTTTCAAGTTAATGATTCCAAAGTTAGCATAGATTTATATGATTTTTCCATCTTTTTCAAAAATTAATGATGCAACCTCCTCCTATTTAATTATTGCAACTAACCACATTTTTTTGTTATAATGAAAATTTTGATCTTACATTAATGATATTTTGAAAATAATTGGGATTCACCATTGGAGTATGTTGTTTCATTATTCAACATTTCTTGTAATACAAATATTACTAAAAAAATTAAAAAGTGCATTCAATATTTATTTATTTTTTTGAAAAATAACACAAATGTTCATGTCAATGAAATTTTGTTTAATCTTTCCATTTAATTCCCTTATCAAAGTTTTTAAAAATCCCAAAATTCAAATGGAACACTCCCATTTGATTGTTAAACCCGATGTATATATATATATATATTGGGCACTTTATGACAACAATACTTTTGAATTTTTGGAGGTTTGTCCAAATCTAACTTATTACTCAAAAAACATCTAAATTCATCAACATGTTTCCAAATATTAAAAAAACAAGATAAAAAATTATGGATCACATGAAATGATATATATTAAAAAATCACAAGAATATTTCATAAATGACAAAGTTCAATCATCATATGTTCAATGTACTCTATAAGAAATTTAAAAACCAATTCTCACACAACAATTTTTTGCAAAACATGATGTTCAATCAAATAAAATAGAACATAATGTTAATATAAAGGAAAATACACATAATTCAATATACATTGACATTTATAATATACAAATCCAATATGTTCCCATAATTCCATGTTTTAGTTGTGAAAGGTTATGTTTTTAAAAACAATTTAAATGTTTTTCAAATCAATTATCAGGACAAATTTCTATATATATTTAAATTCAAATAAAACTTCATTCAACGTCATACATATGTACAAGTTGTTTATGTAATATAGTGAAAATAAACCACCTTTATATCAAGTACCAATAAATTTTTTAAAAAACAAAATTATTCCATCAATCCAAAAATTAACATAATTTTTAAAACATTTTATGTCACCACGTCTTGCTTTTGCTCAAATTTACAAACTCGAAGGGTATGGGTAATATAAAATGCATGGTAATGTTATTAATGTCCATGTAAATGTGGATCAAACTCAATTAATATTACCACCACCACTACAAAATGTGAATGCAATTCACTAGACTAGTGAATTCATTGTTTTTTCATTGGTCCCCATTTTCTACAATTAATGAATGCACTCAAAATCTAGTGAAATCACTTATCGTATAAGGACACATTTTATTATAATGCACGTTTACCATGTTTACCACATGATGGTGCAATAATAGGTGTGTTTTTTAAACAATGTTTTGAATATAAATCACCTTATATGTCAGGAAATGTTCATCCAAATATGGTGATGGTCATTTTACGAAATTTAATTAAAACCCCATTATACAAATATTTGAATGTTAATATTCATCATCAATGAGCAAGTTTGTTTATTTTGCATATGAATTTAGAATCTCAAAATCCTATTTATAATAATGCATCATCTGATAACTTTGATTTTGATAATGAAAAAATACATTATACACTAATAAATTCAATGAACATAGTTTTTTAGATGCTCCAAAGAAAATGAATTGTGAAAATATTATATATTCTATTTAAAACTTGAAAATATTGCCCCCAGTTAAGACTTTCACCTTTTAGGTTTATTTAAATATTAACATTTAGAAAAAAAAACTAACATTTCTAGCATTGTTCTATGGGTAACTTCGACAAGTTTATGAGGGTTATTCATATCAACAAATTCAATGGGCATTATTTCATAATTTGGGGATTTTCAACAAATATTTATAAACTTTTTTTTAAAACTGCTAAAATTTCCATCCAAAAAGTCATAAAGTTTGGCTGGGTGCGAATACAAAAAGATAAACTATGTGGTAGAACTTTAAAAGCTTATCAAGTATGAGAAAAACCAAATTTAAATAATATTTTCAAATCATACTTAGGTTATTGTGATTTGGAAGGTTTGTGTAATTCATTTGATTATTTTGAAAGGTTGTGAAAAAAAATTTACAATGATCCAACAACTTGGTCCTCCAACGTTCTTTATCACTTTTACATATGTTAAAAGATCGTGGGATCCTCTCATTCAAATTTTACACACATTACATGTTTCAAAATTAAATCTCCCAAATAAAATAGAAGACCTCCAATATGTTCATATAGTAAAATTAATACGAATTAACCTTTTCACATGTGTAAAATATTACGATCATAAAACATTTTGTTTTTGCAAACTTATCATAAAAGATCATTCACTTTTTAAGTATATTTCTAATTTTTTTTCATCGTTGAATTCTAAAATCATGGGAGTGAACATGAACATGGACTTTTATGGATAAAAAATGCAATTATGTATGGAGTGCACACAAATGAAGAAATTGAAAAGTTTGTAGACATGTGTATTTCTTGTGATGTATCATTGTTACCAAACCCATTACAAAATGCACAACAACATCAACACACACGTACATGTAAGCAAAAAACCATGTTGTTTGTAAATTTCATTACCCATTGCTTCCTATGTGTGAAACAAAAAATTAAAAACCTTTTCAAATAAATGAAAATTATCCATTTTCACAACAATACTTCCAAACATAAACAAACAAAATATTTCAATCTTTAAAATATTTAAAAGAAAATGATGATATATCATTTTTTGAATATCTATATTATTTAAATCTTGATGAAAATACATATATATTAAGTTTGAAAAGTAAATTAACGAAGCCGCACATTTTTTATAAATGAATTCTTAGATATATAAAAATTAATGCATTTAGTATACCTGTTGCTCATTTATGGTTTGCAAATATAGATATTCAATTTATTTTGGACCCATATGCAACTATAACATATTGCACATCATATATGACAAAAATAAATAAATAAATAACATCATAACTACATTTTATCATTAAAAAATGCATTGCAAATAATATAGATGCAAATATAATAATTCAAAAGTTAAGTAATATTTTTCTTAATGCCTAACAAATGATTCCTCGACTTGTTGTTTACCTTGTGTTTTTTTACCATTATATCATTCATTTCAAACATTTCAATTCATAAATATTTTTCCTTCTAAAGAACGTGTTTTTGTGTTAAAATCACAAGTTGCATTAAATGAATTGGAACTAAATTCAATTGATATAATGTGTTCATCAATCATAAACAAACATATTAATCATCCTAATCAATATGAATCATTATCATTAGCAAAGTTTAATTGTTTTTATAACATTAAGAAATAAATCAAAACATTGCAAACCCAAAATGATTAAGTTTGTAAATTATAATAAATATTGAAATATTGAAAACTATTCAAGAAAATAACTTTTATTATATTCACCATTTTGAAATTCAAAAAACTCCCAATTTGGAACTAATGTAACCTAGCATGATGCATATTGTCAACAACATGATGACATTTTTAATATTAAATCTATTTTCAACTACCAAATGTCATATCTAATACAAAAGAAATGGATGCTTCAATAGATTCAAAATCAAAATCATTATGTTCAACATTTAGACTTATGATATAAATAATGAAGTAAATGATCCAAGTCCTATAATTCCTATAACAAACACAAATAATATTGAACATTATGATTTATAATTTGACTTTGTTATTCGATCATGTAATGGATCAAACCAAAATCATAATTTCTAGAAGGTGAAATTTTCACAAAATCATCATATTCCATGATGGTGGAAGAATTTGAATACCATAGTTTACTTAAATAATTAGATGAAGAACAAAGATTAATATTTGATGATGTTATGCATAAAAAATAATTGTACCCAAATACACCGATATGTTTATTTTGACAAGGGGTGTTGGAATTAGTAAAACTTTTATATTGAAACTCATAATTAAAGTTTCTTCTTATAATAAAGACATATTGTAATTTAACAAAAACCAAGGCTTTGCTTATGGCATCAATATGTAAAGTTGCTTTCAATATTGACAATATAACAATACATTCAACATTGAACATACCTATCCAACAATTAGTTTACCAAACTTATCATCAAATTCATTAAATAAGCTAACATGTTAATATGAAAAAATACAACTTGTTGTGATAGATGAAATATCACTTGTTGGTGCTAAAATGTTTAATGTTATAAATAATAGGTTAAAATACATAAAACACATTCAAAACAAATTTTTGTTGGTGTTAGTGTTATTATGACAAGTGATTTCTATCAAACACCCCTTGTGAAAGATAGTTGGATCTTTCAAAATATCAAAGATAATGTTAATGCATTAACACCAAAATTTTGGCAAACATATGTCTAACGTTATGAATTAAATAAAATTATGTGATAATCTAATATGGTATTTATACAAATGTTGAACAAATTTCATATTGGAACATAAAATACAAAAGATATTGAATTTATAAATTCAATTTGTAATTGACAACCACCCAACAATTTTACTATTCCATATTTATTTTATAAAAATAAATTTATGTAAAAAAATAATGAAAATGTGTTCACTTTACACATTAGGTCCCATGTTGATTTTCAAAACAATGGACATCAACCATTAATCATGCCACCATCTTACAAACCCTCAAATGATCCAAGTAAAAATGTGGGTTTGCATTTTATAATTAATATAAATATATATATGTTGGTTGAATTATGTGTTGGTAACTATGCAACATTTGATGGTCTTGTGAATGGAGTTAATGACATTTTTAAAGCATCAACAACATATTGTGAAAAAACCATTATATGGATAATGTTTCAAAATTTTAAAATTGGAACACTAATAAAAAAATAAAAATCATTATTACAATAACATTGAATCAAAATGGACACTAATTGAACCTATCATCAAAGAAATAAAAGTTGGTAAATCCTAATCATATATCATAACAAGGATTCAATTTCCCATTCAATTTACAACAATAAGAACCATTCATCGTTTTGAAGGAATATCACTAGATGAATTGGTTTTTGATCCCATTAACATGGGTTAACATATATAACATTATCCCGCATTGGAACAAAAGAAAAAATATTTTTATTAAATCCTTTCCAACATGAATTTTTTTATGTGGATCCAAAAATACATGTAGAAATTATCAGATTAAAAACAATTGCAACTTGGATATCATTAATTCTTCAATTAAAAATTTACATATTTCTCATGTAATAGTCCAAGCCTTGAATATAACTTTTTTATGCCAATATTACGAAGACATCAATCATGATCATAACCTTCAAATGTCTCATATATATGTCTTATAGAAATAAGAATACACCATGCATCAATAGATATGCACAAATTTATAAATTCATCTAAATATTAATATATTTTAATCCGTGATGGTCATGGGTTAATGATGATGTATGACATACACATGCACTTAGATTCCTTCAATACAATAACTAATGATGGTTCAAAATGTATAGCAACAACTTTCAATACTAATACACAAAAAGTAATATAATATTATATGTGTGTATAGAGCTCATTCATGTTCAATTTCTACATTCCTAAACAATCTTCAAACTATAATTCAACAATTTCCTGAACATTGTTCAATCATCATTATGGGAGCTTTTAATGTTGACATTCTAAAAGACAATAACCAACCAAGAAAAAAAACAAAAATTATTATATTTCATGGATAAATTTCAATTAAAATCATAATTTAGTGAAAGCACTGCAAAAGTTGGATCTCAATTAAACCATATATGGGCAAATGTCCCTAGAAATGAATGCAAATTTAGTGTAACATGAACATATTGGTTAGATTTTCACAAACCAATTTACATTGCATTCAAATTACCAAACACACTTCCAATGCATAACAAAAACCATTAATGTCTCCATTTATTTAAAGTGTAATACTTGTGAAAATATGCATGTAAATGTTGCATTTTCCACCTAATTAATTACTCCCAAAATGTTGGCACCTTGTGGCTTGAATTTGCATTTTTACAATTTTTTTCATGGACCATGTGTAATAAAATTGTAAATATCAATACCAAGACAAAAAAATTTGAATGATTGTTCTATCCACATGTACACCCATCAAACATCATAACAACACACCTTTCATGGAAAACCTAAACCCAAAATGCGACAAAAACAAATATAAGAAATACCAAATTCTCAAACTTCAAAATGAAAATGAGATCAAAAATAAAATATTTACATGTAAATTATATCCATTCAATATTGAATACCTCATGCACATTGCTAAAAATTGTCTACATTATCCAAGCTTGAAAGACATGGATTTTCTTAAACAATATAATTAATCACAACTTTATATTCATTTATATGGTTAAAGAAAAGACAATGGAACTATGGTTTCAATTTCTAAACATGTACAATGAATTCTAAGATAAAACTTTAATTTTTTAATACAAATATGAAAAAAAAAATTATGATCTTTCGTAAAGCCAATAAACTTTCATCCAATATAACTTGAGTTCATAGTAGAACATTAAATGTAATACTTTATTTTCAGGACAGAGCCTCTCATGGCAGAACCGCTTGTTTTTTTCTTAATGATTTGCTCCGTGGGTGGCAAAGAAGAACATCTGACATCTCAGCAAGACCTGTAGAGCACCACTGCATTGGAAATGGAAATAAAATATGATGACTGAAGGTAGACTTGTAAGAACGTGGCACAGTGTGTTTGTTCCTTTTGTGTTCCAAGAAACTGACATTGGGATTGTGTGTGATTTTGTGTTGTATTTTGTATGTGTGGTGAGAGGCAGGGTTTGTTTTTTTCAATTGTTGTGATGTAGCCAAACTGATGATCATTCCACAACAAGATTTAGCCAAATTTGGTTATAGACTAGATATGAAGGTAAAAGAATTTAGGAACATTTTTATATTTTGGCTACCTACTGGAACCTGTTGTAGAAATCTGGTGATTAAAAACAATTCTGAAATCTGGCAAATTAGGGCCATTTTTATGGCAAATGCACCTTTCATGGATCAAAAACATATTTTCAGAGGAAAAAATGTGAAAATTCACCCCAAAAAAAACACTGGTTGGAGCCTGTGATCAGGAGAAGTACAAAGGCTGCTTTTTTCCATGGGAGCTTCAAAGTTTTTGCTTCCATTTTTCTCATCTGGCTGGCTTGGAAATTTTTGCTCCAAACAGCACTGGCAGCAACAGGTTGCATGAAGGGGAATTGCACATCCCTAGGGATTGTTTTGGACTGCTCAACTTCTTCAAGGATAGGGGACTTACAGCTCCGCCTCCACAATCCCTAAGCTTCCAGAATTGTCGCTCAAGAGACATTCAGCAATCTACCCTGAGCTTCTTAGGGTCCATTGGCTCTTTTCAAATCCATGTGATCAGCACATACAACATCATGAGGTCTACCATATATTTTACAAAGTTCTGAATGATATGACAGAATCTCTGTTGAGTGCCAATTACGTCAAGTAATGGCAATTGATGAGACCTGCATTCCAGTCACCTGCTGCTTGGCCTGGTCCTTCCAATGGCCATCACTTGATATGACAACACTTTCTGTTTTGCCTGTAGCAGAGGTTATCCAATTTTACAAAGCATGATTCTATCTAGAACTAGGTGAACTATTTTGTTATGCTCATGAGATGCAGAGGAAAGTGGCATGTAGTGATTTTCATGGCACATAGTGACATTGATGACAAGTAATTCATCTTGATAAGAGGGAAAATAGTTCAAATTATGGCCGAATATTGGAGGGTGAGAGCATACCCAAACCATAGCCCTCTATCACTATTCAGCACATCCAGTATGCCCTCTTCTCCCCCATCCTCACACATGAACCTGAAAAGATGGATTGTACAAAGTGAGAGGCGATGTAACTATCATCACCTGAGCCAATCATTGTAGCTAGCCAATGAAAAACAATCATTTCCTGCTATTGGCGCTTTAGGAAGGCCCTGGTAACATATGCACCTTTTCAAGGCTGCAAGCCGTTTCAGTGTATTTCTGCAAATCTTCATCCAAAAAGTATTGTACAGTGGGATTTTTTGGTGCCTTTGGGCATGCTCTAAGAACTTAGAAGTCTACAGCCTTTGCTCACTCCAAGGTAGTAGTGATTCAAATTAAAGCAGAACCCATCAATCTTAAGGTTTGCACTTGCCAAAGACACTTGCCATGTTTGCCTATGTAACCAATTGATATGGCATATTATAGCTATTTATGAAGAATACTCACCATGACAATACTTAGCTACAACATAGCACAAGTCCATTTTTTCTTATGAAAAGTAACTTTGATTGAGAAGGTGCAGAAAGGTGGTATCCATCCATCTTCCTGGAATTCTCTTCCTCTGCAAGAACAAACAAAATCAGAGGTGAGTTCTCAACCCATATTGGTGGCATCAATGAGCAAAAGCCAATCAAGGTGCATATGGTATTGAAGAGCTTGTAAAAAACACCACCCATCCCAAATATTATTGTCTTTGTCTCTATGATAAAACCATCCAAATGAAGAGTAGAGAAACTTGTGCACTCTAGCACCATGCTCACCAAGCCACAATGCTTGCAATGAAATGATGTTCACAAATGTAATAGGTGTTTGATTTGGCAAATTTTGTAATAATGTTGCAAGTTATAATTTGTTTATATAATAACCTTTCTAACACATTATGGAAACATGTGGAGTATTTTGGATTAACTCTTGTAAAGTCATACTACTAGTTTTGAAACTCCTCAAAGCCCTCTAAAATTGCCTCCACCTTGATTGTCCCCATGGTTATGTGTCAAATAATACAATTATCACAAGCTAGAGGAGAAAAGACTCCATTTAGTTTTATCATTGAGGAACATCGTTAAGGAAGTGTGCGAATATCTCCTCATTTCAACCTCTCCAAATCATTTTCTTGTTAGAATAAAAATGATCAAACACTTGTAAGGCCATGTGAGAATGTTTATGTAACATTGTTGAGGAACCCAAGTAAAACTTGTATTGTTTTTCCAAGTTGCAAGTGTATGGGAATATAAACATCAAGATGAATGAGTAGGAGGAGGTGTGTTTAAGCAATAACAAGCATGAAGGTTTTGTCTTCATGTAAGTGCAACGTTTGGTGCTAACATCATCAACTCCTAGGATTCATCATATATTTGAAGCATATGTATGATAAAAAAAACATGATTTTTTTTTTATGAAACACGTTTTCAATTATTAGCACATGTAACAACATTATTAGTCATAATGTTATTGACCTTACAACTAATGAATGATATATTTATTAAATTTCATTCAACATTTGATTATTCATGTTCATCAAATGAAATGCTTAGGTTCCATGTGTGCATGGTTTACATCTAATAATAAACATTATGTCTTTATTTGACATATTCTTATGTGAATCAAATGAAGTTTGACACCAATTATTTATAATTAGGGTCCAATCCTTAAACAATTTTTTCCAATTTTTTTTTCATAACACGATTTGTTTTGGAAGATTTGTCTTGGAAATACTTTTGTCAAATTTTTTTTTGTAACTTTTGATTATGTCAAAAATATTTTTGGAAGGGCATATGAATCAAATGAAGTATGACACAATTTTTTTGAAATATATATTTTAGGGAATGATCTTTAGAATTTTTATGTCAAAATTGTGTTTTCTTGTAACATGAAAAAAATTGGAAGATTTTTTTTGGAAATGAAATTTCAAAGTCAAATTTTAATTTATTTGAAATGAAAAACATTTTGCAACTTGGGATTATGTCAATAATAGTTTTATTGGGTAATGCAAATCAAATGAAATATGACACCACTTTTCACAAAAACAAATTCAAAGGGTTGATCTTTAGGCAAACTATTTTTTTAATTTCGAAATCTTGTTTTCTTATATAAAAAAAATTTGGAATTCTTTTTGGAAATACATTTTCAATTTATGTGAAATTGATCAATATTATTTTTTCAATTTTTTTGGTAACTTGTGGTTGTGTCAAAAATATATATTAGAAGGGCATGTAAATCAAATGAAGTACTACACCATTTTTTTATAATAAAATTTGAAATCAATTTTTAAACAAAAAGGTTTTTTTTTCAAAATCATGTTTTCTTATACCACGAATTTTTTTTAGAAAATGTTAAAGGCTAAAATCACTTGTAAGGCTAAAATCCAAAATCAATGCCTTGATAAAGTCATTATGTGATTGTCAAAAGTTGCAAATGATGACAAGCACTAAAAAAATTGGTTTTCAACAAAATCAATGTCATGATGAAATTTGGTCTACAGAGAGGGGAATGGCCTACAAATTGTTCAAGTATAAGGAAATATTCATAACCAATGGCTCCCAATTCTTGTTTTTTTGTTCATTTATGCATTTGCTAGATTCAAAACAATCCATTCAACAATATGGTTGAGTAAATTTCTCCAAGCCACATTCAACATCCTTTGATTCTAAAAGTTTTGGAGATGACACAACTTATTTGTTCACTTCAACATTTTTTAATTTTTTAAACAAAGGAAGCCTTGAATCCAAAAAAATTGGCGACACAAACTATAATTTTTTTGGAAGAACATGCTCCATAATGAAGTCATCATGAATACATGAAATAAATATCCCCTCCATCACTCTATGCAATTTTTTCAATAGAAGACAAGGAATTAAACATGGAGACTTCAACTTACATGATTATGCTTTGAAATTTTTTTATAAAAAATAACATTGATTTCACACAAGAACAAAAGATATTGCTTTTATGTCATAATGAACAAACAATAAATTTTTTAAAGCAAATCTTGTGGAAAGAATTTGAACATATGAGTATTGAAATTTTTTGTCTAAACATGCACTCATCACTTCAACAAATATACAAATACAAAAGGTAACATGTATATATGAGAATGTGTAACTTGCTACCCTTTATACAAAATAACAACTAATTAAAAATGTGTACATGTATAGGGGCAAGTCAAAGAAAAAAAAATTTGTTTAGGAAAATCAAACTTGGTTTCGATCCATATAACACTCCTCATATTTGTATTTGATTTTTTTAAAGAAGTTCTAGTTATTAACATAAATTGAACCAAGAACCCAATTCCAATTTTAATTCTTATTTTGGTTATGGTTCCAACAACAATTAACACTAACAAAAATGCTAACAACTTATGGAACATTTTGTATTATGAAATATTTTCATTCATTATTTTTTAAGGAATATCAAGAAACATCTTTTATTTCAATTGTCATTGGTTTAGAATTTGAACTTGTCATAAATAAGCAAGCCATTAAAATTACTTACTTCACTTCCCATGCTCGCCTACCTATTTGGAAATAGGTGGGTAGTTAAAAATAAAAAGGTAATTGTGTCCAAAGGCTAGACACACAAACATAGTAAAATGTTTTTCTTTTGGATGAAATTTTGTCACTTTGCAAAAAAGAAGAGGTTAACCATGAACTAAGTTTTTCATTACATTATAACATATCCTATTGTTAATAAGAAGTACATAGAAAAATATATAAGAAACATAATGGTTAGGCATGTGAAGAAGATATCTACTATTTTTTTTATAAAAGAATCATAAAGAATGTTGGTTGATAAAAATCTACTTCTAAAAAGACAACTCATGGGGCTAACCACATATTAATAGAATAAAACAAATGGAAGAGCTCCACTAGTCTCTTTCGCCCTTACTCTATCTCTTGTTGCTACTAAACAAATGGTAACACATGTTTATGGACCATGAGCCCACTAGGTTGTTGTCATTGTGGTTTGATTCATACACCTACACCACAACCATGCCCTTCTTGAGATTCAAACTTCGCATTATATTTTTACAATCCAACTAATGTGTTTGCAAACAACCTAATATACCCATTTTTTAATTGTGACTAGGTATCGAGAATGTTAAGAAAAGTTTCAAACAAATAATAATATGGATAACCAACATGAGAGAATGAATGGCATTGCATTGTTAGCCAAAGATTTGATTTGAAAAGGAAGAATTTAAAAGGAAGAAAAATGTTCAAAACTTACTTGGAGGAAAACATTAATAATGATGCCCAACAACAACAACAATATTGATGAGATCTTGCATGTTGATGTGAAAAGAAAATCATTCACTAGGGAATGAATTGATCAACATAACAAAATTGAATAAGTTTGGTTCACAACATGTCATTGAACTCAATCCACATGAATACAAGGAGCATAGATTATGGCACATTAAGAGGGCACGTTGGAATTGAAAAAAACATTGTCTATTGTTTCTATCTCATGGAAATTTTCATCAAAGTCCTCCTTTCTTGCTTGCTTATTCATGTAAATCATCATAGTCGAAGTTTTAAAAACTCACATATATAAAGTAAGAGAGAAAAAAAGTATGATTCAAAGATTTGTGTAGAAAAAGATAGAACATAAAAATGATTGTGTGCACAAAACAAATGTGAGAATAGACTTTGCACTTCTCAAAGACACAAGAATCTTGATTTTCATGTTTGTTTATTATTTGTTTTCACATGTGAAGCCTTGTGGCAATAATGAAGGATTTGAAATTTAACAAATTTTGTAAGGTACGATAGAAAAAAAATGATGAAAATAATGAAAAATAAAGGAACAGAACAAAGATTTTCAGTGAGAAAATTTAACACAATGTTGATATTTGGTTTCAAAAATACATATTGAAATATTAATTAGCTTGACAAGATAAATAAAGTCACAAAAAATGAATGCAGTTGACAAGTATCAAATCCAAAGATCATTGACCATTTGTACATACTTAGTTATCAAAGATTCAATAGCCACCAAATCATGTTCCATTTCAATAGACTCTTCAAATTTGAATTCATTCAAAAGAATACTTGGTTTCACTTGCTTCCTTGCATCACATTCAAATGCTTCACATTTTGAATTCTTCCTTGCAACCCATTTCACACACCCTAGTGAAATATATAGTAGTAAGAATGATAGAAGTGATGGTTTGAAAAAATATATTAATTCCTCATCTATGATTGGTTGCCTACCCAAAAATGTTTTTTCTGCAATTGTAAAAACAATGTAATATGAAGTTTTGTTAATTAAAGATCCAAAGGGACTATTTCATCCACTAAAATCTTGGATGCCAAATCACCCTAAATATTGTGGAACATATTGCCATTACTATTGTATAGTGTTGTTCACCTATAATTTGTACACATTGTTGGTAACATGGATTCAATCCAACCAATTAGCTATAATAGGAGCACAATTTGTTCATCTTCAAGAAAATTGAATATTGACAATATTTTACCAATACCCTTAAAAGGTAAACAATTTTTTTAGAATGTGTTATCCTTGTGGTGAATGACCAAATGCCCAAAGTGAAAGTGCCAAAATGAAAAAAACATCATAAGGGTGAAAATCTTTTAAGGTGTACCACCAAGGACGAAAAAGACCTAATCTTTAATGCAATCCTTTTCTCCCCTATATTTTGATCCCCATCAATACTAACAAGTCAAAAAGTGTAAAATATTTCATAAATACCATATTTTAGACCATTGCAATTCTAAATTCCATCATAATCATCCATAAATGTGTTTTTACATGATAAAAAAAAACTAGGTAATTTTTTTTAAAAGGGTGATGTTGTGTCACGATTTTGGTTGACTTATAAAATTTGGACTCATAATCAATGTTAACTATAAAATGCAATAATGATATACTTTAGAACAATCATTCACATTGTTCACTTCAATATCCAAAACTACATTCAAAATCACATCAAGGCTCCTTGTTTCAAGCCTTAACAACTACAAAAGTTACAATATGTGTCATGTATTGCATTAGTTTTTATGAAGTGCAATTTAGTAACATAAATTGGATTTAAACCTATGTCCAATTTGAATGTTAAATCTTGTGAATTCCTTCATGTTGTGATTTCTTAATGTGTATTTTCCTAGAATTGAATTTGAGTTGCCATTTTCCACAAATCGCCAAACAAGCTACAAAAGGCAAACAGACAATGTTTTAAGTGATTTAAAGGAAAGAAAACATGCAATCTATGGAGTTCATAGTGAAGGCACTTGTTCAAGAAAAAAAGAATTGCATTTCAAAGCATCTAAAGAAAGGAAAAAATGTAATCTTTAGAGTTGTAATGAAGGCATATGTTCAAGAAAAAAATCTTCAACAATTGATGCTTAGGAACCACAAGCAAAGTTGCACCAAGTAATGGATCTAAGTCCTATTATGATTATGATTTTGTGAATTTTAACACGATTAATCATTGTTATTGTAGGAACTATAGTGGTTGACAAAAATACCAATTATGATTTTGTGAATTTCAATGTGATCAACTGTTGTTGCAAAACCTATAGTGGTTCATGTAAATACTAATTATGATTTTGCGAATATCATCATAATCAATTGTCATTGTTGTAAAACAAGTAGTGGTTGATAAAAGTATATAGAGTGCACCCAATTTGTAACAAACATTGGAAATTTTTCAAAGGTTACACATCATGGTGTGAACCATCCCATCATGCCATGAACCTTCTTGTCTTCCTATTATGTCATGAACCTTCCCATCTTCCCACTGTGCCATCTGAATTGTGAATTGTTTTTGTGAAGTTTTGCAATGTGGCAAATATTAAGCATTTTCATTTTTTAATGTAAATTAAAAAACACAAAAAAATGGAGAGAAATCCCAAAGTTTCAAAAAAAAATTCAATTTATAATACTATAAAAGATCATTGAAAATGCTTATAAGAGCATGTTTAGTAGTCAAATTGTGTGGCATGCGATGTAAAAATTAGATCAACATTTCATGTTCTCTTGTAATAATCACATGTTTTTAATACATTTTTTTGATGTGAACTTCATGTCAGGGAATTCACCCAATTCACCCATATTCACATAACAAAAAGAAATAATAACATACAAACCTAACATTTTCAAAGCTTTTGAAATTCATATGAAGGTTTGATACGATGAAAAGTCGATATGCCATTATAGACATTAAGCCATAAATTTGAACATTAGATCAAATCTATAAAAGGAAAGTTGAGGATGTGTGCAAATCTTTTCCCATCTCAATCCAAATGATTTTGTTGCTACAATAAAAATAATTGAACATTCATAAGGCCATGTGAGCATGTTTATGTAGCATTGTTAGGGAACCCATGTAAAACTTACATTCTTCTTCCAAGTTGGAAGTGTTTGGGAATGTAAACATCAAGATGAATGAATAGGATGTTGTGTGTTTAAGCAATAGTAAGGATGAAAGTTTTGTCCTTGTGTAGGTGCAACATTTGGGGCCAACATCAAATGACTCCTAACATTCATCACATATTTGGGGTACATTTGTAGTATCAAAAATGCGAGGAACTTTTTTTGAAATGTTTTCAATTATCAACTTATGTGGCAACATTATTAGTCATAATGTTATTGATGTTACAACTAATGAATGAATATATTTATTAAATTTCATTTAAAATTTGAATGTTTGGGTTCACCATGTGCATGTTTAACATCTAATAATAAACATCATGTTTTGTTTAATATGTTCTTATGTGAATCATAATGTTTTTATAAATTCAACACCATGTCCTTATTCAAAATTGTCCTTAGATGAATCAAATGAAATATGAGACCATTTTTATTAAGAGAAATTAGGACATGATTTTAGACAATTTTTTTCAAAATTATTTTTTCTTGTAACAAAAAAATTATTTGGAATTATTTTTTGGAAATACATTTTTGTAATCAGAATTTTATTTATGTGAAGTCAATCAATATTATTATTTCAATATTTTTTTTGTAACTTGTGGTTATGTCAAAAAACAATTTGGAAGGCATGTGCATCAAATGAAGTATGACCAAAAAAATTTAGAAACTACACATTTTTAGGTTTGATCTTTAGACAATTGTTTTTTCAAAATCATTTTCTTTCTAACATGAAATTTTTTTACAAGATGTTTTTTGGAATTTTGTTTTTGAAATCAAAATTTTATTTTTGTGAAATCAATAAATATTCTTTTGTCAATATTGTTTTGTAACTTGCAATTGTGTCAAAAATAGTTTTGAAAGGTCATGCAAATAAAATGAAATACGACACCAATTTTTTTAAAATAAAAATATAGAGTCCAATTTGTAAACAAAATATTTGGGAAGATGTTTTTTGGAAATACATTTGCAAAGCCAAATTTTTATTTATTTGAAGTTGATAAATATTCATTTTTCGATTTTTTTTGTAACTTGTGGTTGTGTCAAAAATGATTTTGAAAGGCATATCAATCAAATGAAATATAAAAGAAATTTTTAAACAAATAAAATTTGAAGGTTCGATCTTTAAATAATTTTGATCGATATTTGCAAAGTTGATCATCCACAACTTATTATTTGGTAACTTATTATTATTTTACAAACCAAGTTGTTTCCTTTTCAAAATCCTATTTTCTTGTAATACAAAATTGTTTGGAAGTTGTTATAAACTAAAATCAAACATGAATGTTAAAATTCAAAGTCAATGCCCTAATAAAGTCATTATGTGTTTTTTTAATTTTCTACAATCACAAATGATGACAAACATTCTATTGTTTTTCTTTTTCAACAAGTTCAAAAAAGAAATCCAAATAGTCAAGCAAACATTTGGTTAGGGTTTAGGGTTTAGGGTTAAAAAGTACCGTATTAACATTGTGATATCTAACAAGGGTTGAAACTCCTTTTAACATTGAATTTGGTGCTAAAAGGAGTTCCATGCTAAGTTTTTATTTGGTTCATTGCTATTTAATATTACATCCTTTTGATGTATTTGTTTTTCCAAACTTTCAATTTTGTGATCTTCATCCTAGGAATTGTAATTTTTTCAAAGTTTTACTTACTTTAAAGATAACCTTCATTTGGGGATGAAACAAACACTTAAGGTAAAAATTAAACTTCAAGACATGATGACTTTAAGGAAAATTCTAATGTCCTGATGAAGTTTGGTCAATGGTGGGAGGAGAAAAGGCCTTCAAATTGTTGAAGTACAAGGAAATATTGATGTCTAATGGTTCCTAATTATTGTTTGATTTTTTGGCTCATTTTTGCATTTGTTAGACTCAAAAAAATCCATTCAACAATATGGTTGAACAAATCTCTCCAAGCCACATTCAACATCCTTTCATTCTTGAAATCTTGGAGATGATATGATTTATTGATTTCAACATCTTTTGGTTTCCTGAAAAAAGGGAAGCCTTGAATCCCAAAATTTTGACAACGCAAAATGAAAAAGTTTTGAAAGAACATGTTCAACAACAATGAAGTCATAATGAAGGGATGAAATAAATGTCCCCTCCATCACCCTCATACCCTATGCAATTTTTTGAATAGAAAATAAGGAATCAAGCATGGAGATTACAATTTACATGATTATACAAGAATTTTGATCCATGTACAATTTTTTTCAAAAGTTCCAATTATTGACCTAAATGGAATCAATAACCCAATTCCAATTTTTATTTTGGTTATGGTTTTAACAACATCCAACAATAACAAAAGTGCTATTAAATTATGGAACATTTTAAAGTTAAGTTTATGGAACATTTGTATTGTGAACAATTGGAGTTCATACATTTTTTAAAAACCTCATGAAACATTTCTTATTTCAATTGTCATTGGTTCAAAATTTGAACTTGCCATAAAGAACCAACCCATCAAAAGTCATAAAATATTAAAATAATTACTTGCCTCCCTTCATCTACTCACCTACCTATATGAAAATAAAAGGGTGGGTAAAAAATATATATATATCTATGTCAAAAAGCCTTGAACACACAAACAAAGTCTTTTCACCCCTTCGTTCATCATGCCCTTATGCCTTGTTGCAAAACCATGTAGGTGTTGTGTAACATATCACATTGACACAAACAAAACTCATAGGGCTTATTTAAAATCCTCCACCTTTAGGTAGTACATAAAATTTGGAACTTTTAACAACTAAAATAAGGCTTTGAACCTCATTTCTTCCTTCATTATTGTTTTATTTTATTGTAATAAAGTTTTATAGGTTCCATGTCTTTTTGTTCTCCATTTTCTTCTTTGTAATTGCACTTTCATATAGGGTAAGTCGACTTGTCACCAAACATTGGCATGTAATGAAATGTCCATATAATGTAAGGGCAAGGATGTAAGGCAATGCGCAAAACCTCATGAGCAAGATTGACCTCACCTATGATTGAACATTCTAGTCCAAACAATTATGTTCTAATTTTTTAAAACATTTGACTAGGGAATTTGTTTTTTCTTCAGTTAGGTGTTAGCTTGTTAGTACATGCACACAAAATTGCCCATTTTATAATGTGATAATGTTTGGTGACAGGCAACAAAATGACCACAAAAATGAGAAAAAAGTACACAAAAATAAAAGGCGTGTAACAACATTATTTTTAGTGTTTAATAAAGTGTATAGGGGTGGATGGTTTTACAAAACCCCAAGTTTGGGGTGAAAACAACCATGGGTTAAAATAAATGGCATCACATAAGGCTCAAAAAAGGGGTTGTTCTTAATGTTTGGTTATGGAAGTGAAATAATGTAGTTTTATTAAAACCCAAGTTTGGGGATAATTTGAAACAATTTTGTGATAAGGTTTATGTGACATAAACAACGTATAATTGTCCATAAATGTGACAGCCTTAACAACATTCCATTGCGCAACTTTGGATCCCTAATTAAACATTACACATGCATCTAATGGATCCTCAAATTAACACATTAATTGGGGGGGGGGGGGGGGGGGGGGTTTTTCCCAAAAAAAATTAAAACCAATTAAAATTTTTTTTGGGGGGAAAACAAAAAAAAAAAAAATTTTTTTTATTTTATTA
>Ga0116231_10005672_pt1 | contig 24440 bp, 14 predicted proteins | sample S1TSphgellanicum_2_FD_89695 | JGI IMG/M metagenome (GOLD analysis project Ga0116231, IMG submission 89695) | Host-associated microbial communities from peat moss isolated from Minnesota, USA - S1T2_Fd - Sphagnum magellanicum MG | ecosystem: Host-associated > Plants > Peat moss > Unclassified...
CAGCCATCACAGATCCTCAACCAAGGTGCAACCCATGCAGATGTAATGCAAAGGCGGCCGTCACAGACACAAAACGGCTCAAAGAAATGTCAATTAGGCTCCCTGATCAGTGGGCGCTCAAAAGTTAAGGTAACCCCATTTTCCATTACACCTGAACTTAGCACCCCTTAACCATTTACTGACCTTCATTTGGGTTTGAAATGAGCAAGATAAAATCTCACAAGGGTGAAAGCCAACTAAGGTGTAACACTTTTATGCACATGTGAAAGTTCATAATTGCTTAAATTAACATTGCAAAGATAATGTGAAGGCAAGAAACCTTAATCACACAAGTCATTTAATGAGTTACCATTTGAAATTTATTATACAAAAAAAATCAACCCTAGTTTATTTTATGGAGAATTTAAATTTGAAAGATGAGCTTCTAAAATATTATTTTCATTAAATAAAAAACTTAATAAGAAAAAACCATAATTCAAGGTAAAAGTCCTTATTGGTATCAAATTAGCACATCATATTATCATTGAATCCTTTACTCATTAAAGAACATTATATAAAGGTGCATGGAGTCCATATTCATTGATTATGGATTGTTACAAGTTTTTGGGTAAAAGTCCATTATGTTATAGTTATTCAAAAAAGATCTATGAAATTCATACAATGTGATTATATGATATATAACATTGCTATGTTGATTCTTTTTCATCCTAGTCGACTATATTTAATCACATGGCCAATTACAAATTGTAAAATCCTGTAAAAATTGTCATCTGACAACATTTCATGGACAATGGAATGTGTTTTCACCCACAAACAAGGAGGGTTGCAAACCTATTTTGGCCTCTTGTGAACACCTATGCTTCCATGTGCAACCAAATTGCATCTTAAAGCTAGACCATGTCACACTTCATACACAAACAATATCCCTCTTATATGTGGATTTTATTCCAAATAACTCCATTTACACCAACAAACACATGTGTAGAGGCACAATTTATCTTTCAAAAAGTGAAAAATAACTTATCAAAATGTGCAATAGTTAATATTTTTTATTGTGAAGAGTGATTAACAATGTTCGGGAATTTTTTTTGTTTTTATGAAAATCATTGGTTCAAGTTCTTCCCAAAACTTGAAATAATCAACCCAAATTTTTTTTCGAAAGAAATTTAACTTATGAAAATTGATCAAAATGTCACATTTAAATTTTTTTAAATTAAATTGGTTCTCAGACAAGGCAGTTTTCACAAAATTATGTGATAATAGTTAGTTTTCATATTTAGTTTTCATAATCTAAATCTCAAATTTATCGGGAAAATATGGGGTGTTTGATCTAAAAGGTTTAGTGTTTGATGATGGGTGAATTAAAATAGATTAAGATTTTGAACTTAAAACCTTGGATTGTTGCATCTTTGCCTTTGAAATACAAAGAAATTTTATAAAGCCTTAATTGGCACACCCATCATGTTTTAAATCACTCAAAACAAACTAAAAATGAAAAAGATATGAAGTTGGAACCATCGAGAGATCTAGAGGTTTTTTTTCAAAAAAATAGAAGCAAACTATCACTCATCCTTTTCTTGTGTTTTCTGCATTGTTCTTCTACTTTTGACACTCAAAAAACATTTGTAGCCTTCCAATTTGTGCATCCAATGACACGAAAATCATTCAACTTGGTTAAGGAATGAAGAAAATATTAGAAAATATTTTACGACAAATACATGTTGTTGATGGATGATTTTACCTTCCTAGCCATAAAACTAGATTCTAATTTTCTCATAGAACTGACCTAGTTCTCAAAAAATAATTGTCATAAAATTAACCCAATTCTCACTTGGGTGAAGGCTATCAATTTGATTCTCAAATCAATTATCACTGAATGTGATACCAATCAATTTTCATTGTGAAAATCAATTTGAGAATTGGTACAAGAACCAAAGGTCACAATGAGAACTACCCAACATTAATGAAATTACCTATTACCAAACACAAAGAGGCAAATGAACAAGCAAAGTATTTTGGCGTGTGGGAATTTTGAAGCCCATTTACGACATAAAACCCCATCTCCAAATAAAAGGTTGAAAAACCCCAATTACAAATTGTTTCAAAAACCAATTGTGTAATTATGGGGTATTATTGAATGTTTTGTTATAAGTCACCAATTTGGTAGTGTTTGCTAATGGGCCATTTTTTTAATTGTTTGGGTGTTTGGTGATAAATGGTGGTTCTACCCTAAATACAAATTGTACAAAGAAAATAAATGTAGATTATATAGTAAAAAATTTGGTGTTTTCAATTGAAGAAGTAAAACCAACAAGTGCAATTCAAGTGGTGATAGATAATGTAGCAAATTGGAGGAAAGTTGGAAAAATAATAGGAGAAAAATAACCCCATGTTACAAGATAGGGTGGTTCACTTTTTGTGTCACAAATTGGACTTTCTACATAATGTATTATATTCGAATGCAATAAATGTATGGTAAAATCATCAATCTGACAAAAAAAACTATGGATTAAGATTGGCAACTTGAGTAAGAATATGTGCATAATGATAAAATTCAATAAAAATACACCAAACATATAATAATAAACTTTTGAAATCGAATCATGAACTTTGCTTTTGAATTTGCATGAAGATTCAAATTCCCCTTTCAATATCATTTCATCTTAACATGTCTTATAAGGTTTTAATATGTGATACATGTTTTTAAAGAAAACATGAATTGCAAAAACTAAACCAACAAATAGTTAATATTTTTTTTGAATGACTAGAATTGAACCTTATTTTCAAAAATCCTTATCTTAATCAAATTTTGTTGAATTGATGTCTCTCTTTTTAACATGATGTATGTCAAAAAGTTATTTTGTTGGGCTTTTTGTTCATCTAACTTTGTTAGTTCATTAATCATCGTATACTTCACATTAACATTGATTGTTTAGAGTTTTTCTTTTTTATTTTAGTGTTAAAATATGGACTTTTGGGAATGTTGCGTCCATCAAAGATGAATCATGTTAATTTTCAAGCACCCCACACCATTTTTTTTTATTGTGTTACCTATGTTAATAACATCTTCACTATAAACAACACACTTCCCCTTTACATTAGTTTAGTGATGAATATGATCATGTTCCCACTTGTAACTTTTAAAAATATGACTTGAAAACTAATATACCATTTACTACTCTACACTTGGGCCAATGGTAAAATTATAAAGCAATAAAGGATGACCATCACTTGAATACCATCAAAAATTGGGGAAACAAATGTACACAAATTGAAAAAAATGGAATAGATTTATCAATAGAAAATGATATATATATATATATATAATTTTACAAATTAGGTGGTTATTTACCCATAGCCATAAATCCATTATGTTGAATTATCATTCGATCTTGAATGGAGAATGAAGGGTCAAGAGAAATGATGAAGGGATTTTGTGTAGTTAAAAATAATGTGTTTCTTGATATTTAAGGGATCAAAAAGTACTGAAAAAATAATTACTTGTAGAAATATGGAAGGTTTTTAATTTGGTCCCCTTAATATGGCAATTTCTTGGTGCAAAAGAAATTTCAACACATGTTTGGTGGAATTATAATGTAGTTCAAAAACCCTAAAATTGCAAATGTTTGCAATTGAATTTTTAAATCACTTGATTGTGGCATTGACATGTGAAAGGAGTTGGAGTAGGTTTGAGTTCATCCATAGAAAGAAATAAAATAGATTAACAATAGACAAAACAAAAAAATTAATTTTTGCTTTTAGTAGTTTGTAATTGAAAGAGAAAATATCTAATCTTAGATACAATGATGAATTTGTTGAATGGATGAATGATGATAAAGATTGAATACATTTGTATTTTGCAACATTGCTTATTTTGAATATGTGGTTCATATTTTTCACATTTGAAATTGAAAAATCACCATACTTTTTGTTGGCACTATCACACACCTTCAACACCATCAAAAACTCCAAATGATAAATAAAATTTTCATTTGAGGGTCCAAACGACATATAATGAGCCAATGTGTTTACTTTGCATTTAGGACTATTATCCTTTTTGGGGTCCTTTTTCCCAAAAAATGTGTTTTCCTAAAGAAGAATTTTCAAATGAAATGTTTTTTAAAAAATTATATATTGTATTTATAATTTCCCAATATGTCAAATGTTTTTTTACAATCAAATTTGGAGAAATATGATTTTTTTGAAAGTGCATAGATTTTGCCAAATTTTGTGTTTCATCTTGAAAATTTGTCATAATTCAAATCATATCAAAACATGTTAACACTTTCAAGTTTTATTTTTTATGTTATAAACTACAAGTTTTCTTTAAACAACATATACATTGCATCACATTTACATGTTGAAAAGGACTCATGAACTTTTTGTAAACTTTAATTTTTGATAAATGAAAAATCAAAAAATATGAAAATTTGAGTGTTTTTTTGATGTGTCTAATATTACCCTAGTATTATAATAAAAAATTAAAGATGAAATAAATTGTATTATGAAAATTAAGGGGGCCTTTATGAAAGTAGTGTAATTGAAATGAAATAGTAAAACATCCTTTATTCAAACCAAACTTTGATATTGGAATTTTTCTTGATTCATTTTAGATTTTTTAGTATGCATATTATTCAATAAACACAACTTTCCATGATTCACATGCTATTAAAATGGCACCACATAGATAAATGTAACAAAAATTGTAGAAAAGTTAACATTTTGACATCAATTTTAGCTCATTTGAGCTCATCTGCACCCTTGAAATCAATCCACAAATCAATCAAGACATTAATTTTCAAACTTCCCAAAAACCAATGTGAGAAAAAATATTCCCAAGATGCCACAACTTCTAGAAACTTTAGTTGTTGAATGTTCATGTCAAACATGTCAAGTTATTTAACATATTGGAAACAGAAGATCACTTTGTAAAAGAAAAATTTGTTTCCTACACATTATCATGATGTCACAAGCATTTCAAGTTCATTCAAAAATCAATGTCCTCACTATTAAAACTCACAAATCCAATCAATGGTTCAAATTTGCAAATTTTAAATAGCAAAACTTTGAAATCAAGTTATAGTGTGAGGTGTTGGAATTGGTAAAATTAGAATTAGTGTTTGGGGAATGCAAACAAAGGAAAATATGTAAACTTGTTAAAGTTCATCATAAAAAAATGTAATAACCAAGAAGATAAAAAATTTAAAAGATGAATAAATGAAGTTATACCTCATAATTAGATGTGGAGTTGTTGTCATCAATTGTCATTAACCATTAGATGGTAGTAATACAGATTCAAATAGGAAAGAACTTCATAGAAAATGTCATTTTAGATGGTGGTTCTGGAATCAACATTATTATTGAAAAACCATGAAAACAATTAAAATTATCAAAGCCAAAGCCAACAATTTACAATTTACACATGGCAAATCAAACCATTGTTAAACCTTTAGGTCTAATCAAAGATCTTAAAATTTGGGTACATGGAATCCCTTGTACTGTCACCTTTATTGTCATACAAAAGTATTGTATTAGATTCCAACTACTCCATGTTGTTAGGTCATCCTTGGTTTAAAAATGCTAAAGTATCTCATAATTGGGGTAATAATATTATTACTATCCAAGGAACAGAAATTATCATAACCATACATGTTACCAAGAAACTTGGAACACAAACTAAGTGACCCGAAATATTAATTTGTTATGATTTTCATTTTGGAATTTCTAATGCGGTAGAGGATTTAATGTTTGCCACATAACCAAAGTTGTTTTCAACAAGAACCATAGATGTCCTTCAACCAGTTCAGTCAAAACAACATATTACTCCATCTTCATCAACAAGTCTTGGGTTAATTGAACAAGTACCTAATGTACCTGTTGAACCAATTTCTATACTACCCATTCAAATACTTATACCTCATGATACTTTTAAATAGCACCTACCAGAGACTTTTTTTCAACCTGACGTAAGAGAGATCAATATTGATGAAACACCTACTCGTGAACAAATTCAAAATTTGTGCATTGCTAATTGGACTATCACAAAAGAGGAACAATTGATCGAGATCAATCTGGGTACTAAACAGAACCTACAACGAGTCAAAATTAACATTGATTTGGAATTTGTTATCAATATTCAATTAATCAAGCTACTAAAGGAGTTCAAGGACATTTTTGCTTGGACTTAGAAAGATTTGAAAGGTATATTACTTGAAATTATTCAACACCAAATTGAGTTAGACACATCAAAACCACATGTTCATCAAGTAAGGTACCAATTGAATCCTAATTATGTAACCATTGTCAAATAGGACATTGATAAACTACTTGTTGAAGGTTTTATTAAACTTGTTAAGGATGGTACTTGGTTATCACCTATAGTTGTAACACCTAAGAAAAATGGAGGATTGAGAATCTATGTGGATTTTAGGAAGCTTAATGCTACCAAAAGAAAAGATCCATACCCTTTACCTTCTAGTGATGAAGTCATTAATACAATTTAGCATGACATGAAGTTTATACATTTTTAGATGGTTTTTTTAAATACCATCAAATTTCCATAACACCTAAGGATTAATACAAGTCTACTTTTGTTACTAATTGGAGGGTTTTCATATGGGTAGTAATGCCTTTTGGGGTCAAAAATGGACGACCTACCTATCAAAAGGCAATCACCAAGGCTTTGTATGAATACATTAATGTATTCATGAAGATTTTTCTAAATGACTTTACTGTTGTCAGTGACCTATCCACCCATGTAGAAAAATTAAAAAAGTGTTTCCTCAAGTGTAAAAAATATGGGATAAGTTTGAATCTAGATTAGAAATGCACAAAATCATGGTCTTTTCTAGAATTATTTTGGGATTTATAATCTCCAAAGAAGGAAAAACACTTGCTCCTAAGAAAATAGAGGCCATTTGCCGCACTCCCGACCTCTTCAAAAGACTCAAATGTGAGTTTAAAATGAAAACAGCGGAAGAGTAGGAAGTTGGGGCACGCTCCCTGGCTCGTAGCACTTCGAGGGTAGAGGGGCATGCTAGAGCTCCGGGATGGGACTAGGAAGATTAACAAGTAATTCAATCACTCACATAGACCTACACAAACCAAACAACAAGTTGGTTAATGCATAAGTGGAACACTTTTGGTATTAGGACGAGCCATGAGCAAACTCGGACTCACAAGATTCACCACGGCCCAGACTTAGAAGAAGCCACCATGTTCCCCCTTATAGTATACTCCATGCCTCTCCACGAGGCCCACATCCAAATGGCATTTTGTCCTAGGACTCCCAAATGGGAGTCCCGAAATTCCCAAAGTTACAACTCTTGCAACTTTGGGACCCTATAACTTTGTGTGCAGACCTCTGATTAAGATGAAGTCTCAAGCAAATTTGTAGCCCTCGTCAAGAGCTTTCCAATGGTATGTTGCACGCCACCTACACACAAGGAAATCGGGTCGATTCCTGACTTTTAGTGGTCGGGAGTCAAATTGGCAATTTGACTCCCAACCTTTCTTTTGGCCATAACTTGTGTTTCAGATGTCCAAATGGGTCATGAGAGCCCATTTTAGACATCTATGTTTCAATAGATTTCCGATGATATAAAAAAATCTTCAATCAAATGGGTTTTGACTCTTACAATTGCCCTCTAAAGATTCAGAAGTCCATTGGGACTCTAACTCCCAAAATGGGAGTTCACTTGGGAGTGTGAAGGTTCATTCCCTCGCACTTTTTGCACTCTTGGGAACATGAGATGTGACCCATGGATTTCCTTCTTGGCCCGCAACCTTGCAAACCTTTGCCTTGGTTGCGAGCCCAAGGCTAAGGTTACGACACCATTATCAAAATACTAATACTTAAAATCCCTTAGGAAATCCAAGTGTTTAATGGAATGGCCCAGTTTTATCATTGTTTCATTGCATTGAGAAAGGTTTTAACTATGGTTTATGCTAGGTTGCACAAATTCAAACATACCTATTAGGTAATAAATTTTATTTAAATATGTTGATCACATGGCTTTAGTATATTTAGTTATTAAGTCATAAGTTTCTAGTAGGTTAACTAGATGGTGATTGTTATTCTTTGAATATGTTTTCAAGATTATGTATAGACTTGGTAGAACACACTTAATGACAAATTCATTGAACCGATTACCCAACCAAATTGAACTTGTTAGAGTACATGATCAAACATGCGATGCTCACTTGTTTGGTGAAAGCATGGTAAATTAGATTGTAAATGTTCCTTGTAGCATAAATGAAAAGTAGCTAGGAAGTATGTTTTGATGTATTGAACTTTAAAATATTATTCAGTTCAAAAATACATATGAACATTTTCTTCAACTTTGTTAAAACTTTAAGTAAAAAGTACATGTTTAAAATAAGTTTAATAGATTCATGGGAATTCAAGCAAAAGTCATGTGCATTCTACTTTATAGCTCTCATGTAAATTATAAGTAAATGAAATATTACATTTTTTAAAATTTTGAATTAATGGGGCCTTAAAATGTACTTGTGGTTTTTCATCTTTTTCACATTTGAATAAAAATATATCTAGCTTATAGGGTAAAAGTAGGTTTGAAAAACATTTACTAGTCAATTTCAAACCTACTTGTTACCTATTTTTATTATACTAAATTCTTCAAATTTTATACTCAACTTACCATAAACCCAATGTAAGCATAAAATCTGATGTTTTCAAAATGAAATATTAAAACTTTCCAATCTACTTTCTTGCGTTTTTGTAAAAAATGTCATATTTTTAAATGGGATTTTAGGTAGATGTACTTTTTGGTCTAATTTACCATGCTTTCACCCTATTCACATTAAGTGGTTACATAATGTTTATTAATACTTGTTAAAAAAGAATGATGTTAAAGGGATTTACTACCTCACAACAACAGTATTTGGCCTAGAGAACTAAACCATTTGTGCTCCAAAAAGGACTATTATATTGATTTGAACAAGACAACAAGTTTTGTCAAATCTTACAACCAAAACAAGTACCCATAGTGTTACAAAAACTTCATGGAAAAGTTACATGAGGTCATTTCTCTTCTGACATCACTATAAACATAGTCTTGGATGCTGGTTATTGGTGGTTGATGATTAATCGTGATGTTCATGAATATCATAAAACCTATGATCAATGTCAATAAACAAGTAACTTGTTGACATAGAGTTTGGCAAAACTAATTACTATTGTACCTGAAAAACCATTTCAAAAATGTGGTTTGGACTTCATTGGACTAGTCAAACGTATTTTGGTAACCATTAACTATGCAACAAAGTGGGTGGAAGCACGCACATTCCACACTAACATTGCTACAATAAATGCCAAATTATTATATGAACACGTATTTTTATTAGAAATTTTGGATGTCCATTAATTATCGTAACTAATCAAAATACCCATTTTATCAACAATGTTATCAAATACCTTACTAATCATTTTATCTTTAAACATACCAGTTATACTATTTATTATTTGCAAGGGAATGGATAAGTTGAGTCTACCAATAAGGTTATTGGAACCTTACTAGCCAAATTGGTTAATGAAAACTATAATGACTAGGACATACACTTGTCCATAGTATTATTTTCAAACCAAACAACATACAACTTGTTGGAATAGGTCATACACCATTTCAACTTGTTTATGGATTACATCCATTGCTACCAATTGAATACCTATTACCATTTAAATTTGGTGAAAAATTAAATCCAACACTTGTCTAGGTACTAACTAGCCATTTATTAGAGCTAGAGAAATTGCAAAAAGACCAATTAGTTGTATAAGATCTAGTTGTTAACAAGTGAAACAAGTCATTATGGTCACAAAACTGGTACATCAAAACTAAATTTCAATTTGGAGATTATGTATTATGGTTTCCAAAAGTTATTTTAGCACATGCTCTTAAATTTTAGCAAAGATGGTTTGGGCCTTATATGATACAATATTGTTTGCCCAATAATATAATATTATTTTTCACCATTGATAAGTTTGATTCTAACCCAATTCTAGTCAACATCAACAAACTAAAACCATATATTAGGTTTATAAATGATAATATTTTGCAACCTCGATTTGCTAAACCCAGTGATTTGACCATTAAAGCATTTGTTCAAGAAGAACTCCTTGAATCATTACTTGTTGAGGATGACATTTTTGAACATGCAGTCTTTGAACCGGTTACTAATGACTTTACAAATGGACCTATCATTATACACAACATACCTCTTTACAATCATCATAATGACATACATGTTCACAATTATCAAAGCGACATACCCATTGCAATGACTAAAAATGTCTATTCATTAGAAGCTATAACCCTAAAAGGTGTGTCTATTCATAACCACAAAATTGTTCTTAGCCAAAACCGTATAAAGAACTACCACAAGCTTTGTTGTGTCTTTTTGTTTTGTTTTATTTTGTTGTTTTGTTTGATGCCATGAATGAAAGTGCTTCAATGGGTAAGTTAAAAAGAGAGGCCAAATAGAAAGAGCTTGAGAGAAAGGCAGAGAATACAAGAAGAGAGCAAATATAGCAAGAAATAACAAAACATGTTAGGTTAACAAAAGCAATTTACATAGAACCTTTAGCTTCACAAAAGCCAATAGTAGAAGAAGTTAAAACTTTTGATGTGTAGGAGAAATGTAAAAATTTGGAAGAACTCAAAGCCGCATTACAATTTCTTTGACGAACCACTCTTACTTCTACACCAACATCGGTTATTGTAATTTCAAATTTTGAAGAACCTAAAGATTTCACTTGACATGTTGAAGAGCAACCACCAAAAGCACTTCAACAAACAAACAAGGAAGAGAAATGAGAGTTGGAAGAAATTGTTAATGACCTTAAAAAAACATTTTTCAAAAACCTTTTAAAAAATAACAGTTTCCCAACATTGTACCTCAATGCCCACAATCTCACCCAAAAACAATGGTGAAAAGGAAGGAAAAAGCACCTCTAGAGGAACAAGTTGAAAAACTTATCAAGAAAATACCAACATCTAAGGCAAAATAGGCCCAAAGGATGATGCAACTGATGAAGATGGACCAAGATGAGTACAAATGGGTGAAAGAACCAATTTGGGGGAACTTTTTAACATCCATTGGACTACACCACGAGAAGTAATGTTAAAAAAAAATTGTAGACTTGGGAGGAGACATAAGATGGCGTATCAAAGCCTAAATTCCTAGCTAAAAAATTCTTATTGACTAGGTGTTCATTCATGATTAGCTTGGCATTTCCAATGAAGTTGGATGATACCAACTCTACTATTTTTTATTTTTTTAATTCTTTGAAGAGAACCCCAATGTGTTTGTAGAAAATGAAAAATGGAGTGTCATACGCATGAAGGAGGAATTTCATCCCAAATTTGCAGCCATTTTGCAAATTATTTATCAATCGGAATGACCTTAGCTTACTTTAGTAATCAAATAGCTACTAGCTTTGACTTGGCAAACAAAGCACAACATGTCAACTGGTGTGTTCCATAGTTCTTACCCAAATGCTTGTAAAATTGACCTAATCATCAAAATGCTAGAAAAAAATAACATTTAGTTTGACACTTGGAAACAAAAAAACTGCCTTGCTACTTAAGACCTATCCTTGACGTCTTACTTAAAAAATGGTTTCCTTTGTCTAAAGACATTTTATCAGGAATAATAACCCAAGATGAACCTATGTCACCAATAGTTGCAATCCAATAGATTATTTAAAAAGGTGGGAATTCACCTAAACCTATTATAAGGGAGTAATTCCTATGAAACTAAAAACTAGCATGGTCAACAACTACATCACCTCTACCAACACATCAATTTCATAAATTGAAAATGCACACAAAACTACTTACACCACATGACATGTTAAGTCTTAAACATGTTGTCTCACCGCTAAAGGAGTAATCTAGAACTCATTTTAGGGTTCAAATTGTCGATTTAGAAGAAGAGGAAGAGCAGACATGTTTAGAGGAAATGGGTGGTGGAGATGATAAAGAATTTCAAACGATAGAAAATAGGTCAACCTTGAAAAAGAACCTGAGATCAATCTTGACCAAGTAATTGAAGATGTTGAAGTTGAACTTGTTAAATCTATTCAACTTGTAGTTGAACCAAATGTTAACCCAGAAAACCCATATTTTTTTACATTTCAATCTACCTTAATATTTGGCCATTCTACAGAAAACTTGGATAGATTAGTATTTGGTATATGCACTAATGAGTGGTTCATTTTTGGACAAAAAAATAGTCCACCCAAAGTTCGTTATATTATTAAATTGAATTTGTATTCTAGTAACATTGGTTAAATTATAATAAAGTCCATGTATAAAAATAAAAAAGTCCATATTAGTGGAAGCCCATTTAAATACCTCAAAAACCTTGGCTTTGGTGAAAATGAAATTCAAATCAAAGAAAATATATAACAATTAAGGACTTATGAAAATAAAGGCCAATTCTAAGAACATAAGAGTCCAATACTATGAAATGGTTAAATTTTTCAAGATAAGGTTTTCAAATATAAGTTATTTAAATAAAATTTGACATACTCAGTCACTCCAAATCATTTGGATTAGAATTCTATGTCAACATCATAATTTTATAAACCTTCAATCAACTTATTAGACCCTATTTTTTTGTTTCAAAATTCCATAGGTAAAAGTGAGGGAATTTTTTTCAAGAAATGATTGTGCATATGTTTTCATAATCAAATTGATAATCTAAAACCAAGTCCCAATTGCAAAAATTGACATTATATGTTTTATTAGGAGACAATAAAACAAGATGGGTACTATAAAAACAAAAAAATGTCACAAAAATGAACCACTCATTTGTGCATCTACTTGTTTTTTTAACAAGCTACCCACAATGCCACAACTTGGTCAAGAATTTTAAATGGACTCACTAAAGTTAGTGTTGAATGTGAAGAGGAGGTCAAACAAAACCTATGTGACACCAATAACCAATTGCAAACCTATAGTGTAAGCTGACTACAGTACATCAAACCTTAAAGAATTGAAAAAAAGAGCTGATTACAGTCAAAGGGCAACTGGTTAAGGTACAAAATGAGAACCAAAACCTATCCAAGTTGAAAATCAAGCAAAGCAAACTACAAAGAAAGCCAAAAGTTTTCAACCAAAGTACAATGAGCTTAATCAACTCAATTGGAAGACTCATAATGATTTCAAGCATCACCAAAGTGAACATGAATGAATGATTCAAAACTATAACAAAATGGAGCAATCCAACATGTAATAGGAAAAGATCATAAGAGGTTTGGAGCAAACTTGTCAAGAAGTCAAGGAACAACTTATGGTTGCCAATATTGAGTTTGAAAAGCAAACCCAAGCCTTGAATGCTCAGATCCAAAATTGGAAGGGCAAATTAGAGATGGCTAAAATACAAATGAGCAAACCAACCACCACAACAAATCATCATTTTTCAAAAGGTTCAACTTAACTAAAATGTCCACATTGACCAAAAGGATATCTGCTTTGACTAAAGGCATGCACTAGTAGAAAATGGCAATTTTGCAACTGGTCTTTGCAACGAATTTTAAGTTGTAGGTGACATTTGCAACCAAAATTTTAAAAGTCATGTTAAACAAGTCACATGTGACACTAATCACAAATGACAAGTAATTTTGGATGGAAAAAAAAAGTCAATGAAATACACCTTCATCTTTTGACTAGCCATATATATATTGTCATTTTCGATTAAAATGTGACTTTTTTTGTGAACAATTGGAACAAGTGATGTTTTGCCACATGTCCCAACTCTTAATAATTTCAAATATTTTTATTATAATTTTGAAATAATTTCAAATATCTAGTTTTTCTGTTTGAATGGTTTTAGATCGTGACACATGGTGCAATAGAAATTCGCCATGTAGCATATCAATTGAATTTGTGCAAAATAAATTTAAATCAATATTTAGGTATGTAAGTCAAAGTAGGGAGGTAGGTAAGTAAATAGCTACCTACCTACCTACATACCTACTTACCTAAGGTTATTTATTTATGTAGGTAGATAAATAAGTAAGGTGCAAATGAGCTAAAAGGACCCACTAGCATACCCTTAAATGATTTTTTGGGGGGAATATTTTTAGAATATTCTCAAAAAAGCTTCAAAAACTTCCTATAAGTTTTTTAAAAAATTCTTTGTACTATTTTGTTAAGTTTTTTGTTAAAAATTTGTCAAAAATATATCACTTTCAAAGTTTTCCAAATCCATTTACAAATCATTTCACTATTAAAAATAGTGGTTATAAGTCTTTTACACTACTTTTGAAAGTCCAAATGTTAATGAAATAATTTTATATTCTGGACATTTATAGAATAAGATTTGATAATATGGAAAAAAAAATTAATTTTTTTAAATTTTAAATTAAAAAAAATTGGTGTAAAAAACACAAAATTAAGCAATGGTTACGACTATTTTTAGCTCCTATTAGCATGACTACACCTGATAGGTAGAATCTAATTAAGCTAAACACCTATTTAGTTAGGATCTACTTACCTTCCTAGGTTAAATATTTATTTAGGTAGGTAGGTAAATAAGTTAAGGAGGTAAGTAAGTTAGGTGTAAGTACATGAATATTTTTATGCTAAGTTTTTTTTATTTGCTCATCTTATATGTCCATGATTTTTAATATGAAAATGTCAAACAAAACTCCTTGTTTATATATTTTTCAAGATGAGAATGAAAGCTAAAATATATTGGATAAAAATTTTAATTGCAATAAGTTTGTGACTAAACATTTTTAGTTGCAAAATACTTGCAACTAAAAAGTTTATCCCATATTTTTGTCTTCATTTTAATTTTTGTAAATCATATGATTATGTAGGTAAATGACTACCTAACTAGTTAATTAGTTAACTAATAGTAACTTAAATAGTTAAATGATAAGATTATTAATTGATAGAAAAATAAATTATAAAATAATTAATTAATTAATAAACCTGCTAACTAATTAATCAAAAATAAACTAGAAACTAACTAATTAACCAATAAACTAGCCAACTAATTAATTAGATTATTAGTTATCACAAAATATTACTAAATTTGTTACTTAAATAATAAATTAAAAAATATTTATTATCAATAAGATATTGATTATAATGATATATCAATTAATTTAATTAACTAATAATTGGCTAATATTGAAATAACTAACTAATTGTAATAACTTATTAATTAATAGTTCATGAAACATAAATTGATAATTGATATATTGACTAATCAATAATTATTAACTATTAATTATAAATATTAAGTATGAATTTCTTTTAACTCTAATAATATAACTAGTATCTAACTTATGTTAATTATTTTATTATCATATTTCCCATTATTTTTCAATTTTATAGGTAATAATAATAAAATTAATTGAATTATTATTGTAACTAGTTGTTAACCAAGGCTAGCTATTTTATTTTTATTATTCATATTATTATTTCACTTGTTGTAGCCATTTATGAACTATTATAATTATTTTAAAATATTTTTTATTTAAAAAAATTATGTTCTAAATAAGTATATTTGTCCTTTGAAAATAATTTCTGCATTTATATAATAATTTACTAGATTTCTTCAATAACTATTATAGTAATTATTATAAATTAATTAAATGAAATGAAAAATGAAAAATATATTTCAGTATTTGATTAAAATCATTGATTATAATAATTACCAAGTATTAATAATTTCAAGGGGCATAATGGTTTTAATTTCAATATTTATTTTTTTATTTTATTATTTTATTATTTTTTTTTCTATCATACTAATATCATCATCATTGTCATCATTATGTAATAATATTATAATAATTCTTAATTTTAATCTAAAATAATATTGAAGATTAATTTTTTATTATAAGGTAATTAATATAATATAATATAATATAATAATAACAAATAATAATAATAACTATCATTTATGATAATTTTTGTAATTATGATAAGATAGCGTGGATAAACTTATAATATGGTCATTCATATATATTCAAAGTATACATTTGTAAATCCTAATATATGCAATTATACCCCTTAAAATACATAAAATACTTTTTTGTACACTCATAAGGTTGCGACTAAATTGGTCACCTTTGTAACTAATTGGACATAAGTGTTTCTTCTTGGATGAAAATCAAATTAAATTTTATTCACATGGAAGGATGAAAACCAAAATAGTCACAAACTAATTGTAATAAAATCATAAATATAACCAAAATAATAAATAATTAAAAAATTGTCCAAACATAGTCACAAATGACTAATAGTCACATGTAGTCATAAATAAACTAGTTACATTTTGGCCAATTTCTACTATTGATGGGGCATGAAAGACACATGGTTCTTTTGGTTGGTTTTTTTTTACTAAAGTGACCATTTTGACAAGGTGTTAAGTCGTACATCTAGTCAAGAGGGACAATTTTTTAAAATGGTCCATCAACACTAATAAAAAATTATCGTTTACAATTAAACTTTAATCGCAAGTGACATTTGTGACTAAAAATCAGCCTAATAGCAAACAAGTTGCAAATGACATTAGTTGCACATAACAAATGAATTTTTTTTTTGTAAAATACGAGTATGGTGATTTTATACATGTATCCAAGGATGAATTCCTATAGTTACATTTGCAACTACACTTACAATTATAGTGCACACCAATATGTTCACACATGGTAGCTTTAAAATGTGACATGTGGCATCATTTGGATTTTTTGAAATCTTTCGCCAAACAATTTTTTTTTTTTTTTCAACCATTTGATTAAAGTAACTAAATTGTGCCATGTAGTGGCTTAAGATTATGCCACATTGCAACTTAAGATTGCCCTATAATCATTTAGTGTTAGTTTAGGGTTGGACCATTTATGATAGGCCACGTGGCATTTAGGCTAAACCATTCACAATAGGCCATGTGGCACCTAGGCTAAACCATTCACAATAGGCCATGTGGCACCTAGGCTAAACCATTCACAATAGGCCATGTGGCACCTAGGCTAAACCATTCACAATAGGCCATGTGGCACCTAGGCTAAACCTAAGCCACTTAACCATAGGTCTAGCCTAAATAGGTAGGTACTTAGGTCTAGGTCTAAAACTTTTACAACAAAATCCTATTTTATTTAAGTTTAACTTTTTGGGGGATAAATGTAAGCTACAGTGGTTCACTTTTGTGACAAAACGATGTTTTTTCCCTAGGTACCCTTTATTCAAATACATATGGTGATTAATATACTTTTAGATCTACTAATTGGGACTGGATCAAGACTAACAACTTCATTATGGAATGAATTGTGTGGTTATTTATTGATAAAATATTCATTTGTTAGTAGTAATGGACTTTGAAGTTGAAAAATACAGATCATTCATTTAATTAAAACATCACAAAATTGAAAATTTTATACTAATTCACAATCTAGATTTGTTATTGGGACTCAATATATAATGTAATACAAAATGATAAACTCATATGAGGAATCTTTTCTTTGAAAACCTCAACCGTTTAATAATTAAAAACTTTTGAATAATTAAAATTTAATCATATTTTCATAAGTCCATATGAGTTGCAATTTTTGTTTATTTTTCAATTTCTTTGTCCCAAAAGCATATTTTTTGAAAGTTTTAGATGGGGCATTATTCCTTTGGACTTTGTGTGGGTTTTCCTTTTAGGACTTCAAAATTTTTAAATGACATCGGCTACATTAAATACAAGTTTTCACATAGATTTGGGAAGGTTTTGTAGGTGATTAAACATGTATTATTCAAAGATTAAAATAATGATATTTTTAAAAAATAACAACCATGTCCATTTGAATCATTTTAAAGAATCTTGTATGGACTTATAGGGAATGTAATTTCCACCACTATTGAACCACTATACTATGCATTCACCTAAGGTGAAACCTATGTGATTAGCTCTTCCCATATGGCAATTGAAAAAATTGAATGTATTTACTACACCAAACCAACCTATTTTTATAGTTTGTAAACTTGAAAGGGAAGACAAACAATATGGGAAAAAAAATTATTGCAACCTAGTCGCATAGTTGTAGCCTAATTACAACTATTCCCCAACACATATTATTACATAGCCTACCTACTAAGTAGCATAAGTTTTTACTAAGTAAAGTCTATTTAGATATTATTTATTTTAAGTACATACTTAAATAACTTCTAGATAATTACTTATTTTAAACACCTATTTAAATAGCCTCTAAATAATTATTTATAATTAAATAGCATATTAGATAGTTAGTGGGTATGTAGGTACCTAGTAAATAGCTACATAGGTAAATAGATAAATAGTACATAGGTAGGTAGGTAGGAAGTAGGTAGGTAAGTACCTAGTAAGTAAGTAGGTAGTAGGTAGGTAGGTAGGCACCTAGTAATTAAATAGGTAGGTATTTAGTAGGTATGTATAAACATTAAGGTATGTATGTACTATTAAATAATCTATACATGTAGCTACAAAATAACATACATACCTTATGCAAGTATAATGTGATTATTTTGGTTGCATGTGTAATTAAACGTATACACAATGTTGTGAAAAATATATAAACGTCATGAAAAACCAACCATCAAATTGGAAAAACGAAATAGGTCATAGTTGTAATTAGTTGAAAGGAAGATCAAAATCCATCCAAATTTGAAAAATAATCACGTATGCAATCATTATAGTCATAGCTAACATTTAATGGCACAGGGAATGGTTGCAAACAAAAATTTCTACTAGTGCAAGATGCCCATGGCTTAATCAAATCAAAACATATTGAATGGCCATGTTTAGTCAAATTGGCCATATTAATTTAATTAGTTATCCTACTTGCTATGCCTACTAAGTTACCTACCTACCTACTTACCTAACATATACCTACCTATGTGCTTCCTACTTACATACCAATATATGTCCTACCTACTTACCTACATATTTATCTACCTACCTATCTATTGATCTATCAACCTACCTAACATCTACCTATATACTTACCTAGTTACATATTTATTTACTTACCTACATACCTACTTACCTATTATCTACCTACATAACTACTTATATTTTACATAAATAGGTATGTACATCTAAAACCATAGATAAGTAGGCATGTGTGCCTACCTATTTGCCTAGTTAGGTACCTACTTACCTACTTATGAAAAAAATTGAAATTCAAATGTTGTTATACACATTGACAAAAAAATTCATTGAAGTTCAAATAAACATGTTAATCCATTTGGTATCATATTGTTTTACAAAATGGTGTGGTGGTTTGATGGCCAAGACATTGGTGTGGAGCCAAATAGACCAAGGTTCAATCCCCTTTAAAAATTTCAACAATTTTTTTAATTAAAATCTTTTGGTTGCCCAATTTTTATCCAATTTGACTAGTCAAAAAGACCATCTTATGCTTAATAAAAAAACCACCATCAAGTTGGACATGTTCAAATCGACTTGTCTAGCATGACTAAATGGTTAAATTGACTAGATGTTAAAATGACTGGTTTATTATCTAATTTTCCAAATAATCCATGATTTATAGTAATGAACCCCAGTCCCACTTGTCAAAATGGATAATAGGTTGAAGGAATTTGAGGAGTTGTTGTTGGACAACATTTTGATCATAGTATAGAATCATGCTTTAGGGGATAAGAATCCCAAGTGGAAAAAGTGGTGGTAGACAATCCAAGAGTTCATAGAGGAGCAAATCTAGGAGAACATTGAGTTAGCTAGAAGTGGTCAACATGTTTACCAATTAGAACTACAAGCCTACCAATTGTTTTCCTAAATTTCAAGTATGAACCACCTTCTTTTGTGTTTGTGGAAATTGGAACCAGCACAAGGACAATAGGTGTAACATCATCTACTTTTGGACTTGATCTAAGATAGCAACATGTTACCACCAAACCAACCAATCCCATTAGAAGAGGAACAAGTTTAGAAATCATACTTTTATTTATGGTAACTTTAGTAATACATGTTGAAGTCATTCCTAAACCTATTCACCATCATTTGTGGTGAATAAAAAATTAGAATCCTTAGAGTTTCTATCTACTACCATACCATTGACCCCACCCCAAATAGGTGTAGGTCCGAAGATTACTTTAATTTCCAACACACCTCATGCATCTAAGGTATTCACAATGCTCGTAATGACCTTTGAAGAAACACTTGATTGACAAAGGATTGTAGCAAAAATAGGTATCCAAATTCTAAATCAAGTTGAAACTATGGAGGAAGTTAATGTTGTACTAGCTAAAGGAGCTATTAAATAACCTATTATAGAAAAAGAGGTTAATATAGAATTTTAGAGCTAGCAAGACCAATGATATTGTTGAACCAATAGGTTGGTAGAACAAGTAGTCAATAGAATTAGTAATTTGTAACACAAGCAGTTTTAAAGCAAGTTGTCAATTTTTGATTTTAGGAACTATTAGTGTTAATACTAGCTAGTGATTGTTTAAATGGTCTAAATTAAACTATGTAAGTTTTTAATTAACTTATATATAACTAGGAAGAGGAACTTAATATCTAAGAATTTTTTGAAGATATTATGTTTTGTTTTTGTTTTATTTTGAAATGAAGAATGAAGCACTACTATTTTTCTTAGTTTTGTTTTTTGAAGTTTTTATGCAATTTGAATACATGTTAGTTTAGGAATTGTGTATATGATTTTTAGTTTCTCACTTTGAATGTATCTATTGCTATTTTCAAAACTTGTTACTGAATAAATAAGAGGTCAAAAACTTTGATGGGAATACAAGAAAACCCATTAATGATAGAAATGAAAAAAAAAACACAAGTCTTTTCAAATTTTGAACTCCTTTTCTAATATATACAAAATTCAAACTTAACATGTCCTATTCAACATTAACAATATTCCAATTGATACATTTATTCATCAACTTGTGTTATTTCCAACATCTCTTGGATCTAATCTTCAATGATTTTTGTATTTTTTGCCATGTCATTCCTTCCATTTTGGATTTGGTCTCCCGGAACTTAATTCTAAACTTTGAGTAAGTTATTGTCCAATAAAAGCTTTTCAAATTCCTTTAACTTATTATCCATCCTAATAATCTACATGTAGTGGTTGAACATGTTTACTCAACTCAAGCTTCATTAGCTCCATCTTCCCTTTCGACTCTTGATTTTGTGAATGCATCTCCTAAGTCTACTTTTCCAAAGCAATGTTGGCCAACACAATTTGCTTTTTGGAATCCTAATAGGTCTTAGATCCTTGGGTGTATTCACAATTAGGGTACCGAAAAGGAATAACTTGTATTTAAAGGACTGCAAAGGACAACTTTGAATTTTTGTTTATTTTACATTATTATAGTTGTAGTGGATTGTTGTATGCCAATAGATGAAATGATGTAACAAGTATCTAGTTAGTTTAAGACTTAATTCTTAATTTAGGACTTTATGCATCCTAGTGGATGGGGTGGACTCCACCTAGTGGCCACTAGATTTAACAATTTTGTGATCATTTTATGCATGAATGTCATTTTAAAATATGTCAACATAAATATGACAAGGAACACCATGCCAATCCAACAATGGCAATAGACTTCTTTATGGATCCAAATATGTTATTTGTACTACACCAAATATATTTGGAAATGTTTATACCATGAAAGGAAGGTTTCACCTAGTGGCCACTAGGTGCAACATAATTTATTATTGATTATGAAAACTCCCATTAGTAAAAAAGATGATTGACTTTCAAATAAAGGGCACCATGCCAATCCAACAATGGCAATAGACTTCTTTATGAATCCAAATATGTTATTCAATTTTCTACACCAAATACATTTGGAAATATATCGTATACCATGAAAGGAGGGTTTCACCTAATGGTCACCAACTGCAAGAAATTTTATTATTGATTATGAAAGCCATAAGTCAATCCTCCCATTAGTAAAAAAGATGGTTGACTTTCAAACAAAGGGCACCATCCCAATCTAGCAATGGCAAAAAAATTATTTATGAAACCAAATAAGTATTTCATTAATTCAATCTAATTTAATACTACTAATTTATTTATAATTTCCATTAATATATATCATGAAAGGAAAATGGCATCTGTGGCCACTAGGTGCAACATAGTAAATTATTTATTGTGCATTGTTTTAAAAATCAAGAATAATTTGTTTCCTAATTCAGTTCATTAAATAATGCAATGACATACAAAAGATGAAAAATGCATGAAAAATATTGGAACCATTCAATTAAATGATAATAAAAAATTATTAACAAACCACCAATATTTTATTCATGTTTTCAACATCATTCACAAATTACTAGATGCATTAGTAGCCTCAAGATTGACTTTAACTTGAAAAGTAGAATTCTTAGGAATATTAATTTGATTTTTTTGGTTGTATTTTTCCAAACAAAAAAGGAAAAAAGAATTGTTGAAATGTTGAACCATTGTTCTAGATTTGCTCAATTACAGTTCCATTTGCCATTCTAGCAATCTACATCCAAACGTTGTTCATCCAAATTTGAACCTTTCTTCATTGGAACCCAGCACTAGACCCTCACCATTTTGAAATTTTCATTTTGTTCATCCTTCACAACATCACATTATGTTCTTCCCATCCACACAAGAGCAAGGAGAGGATCATGGGGCCTCACCAAAACAAAATCCCCATTGTTGATATCTCTAAATGGGGTATATGCCAAAGAAGGCTTCAAATTTTTTGGCTCACAATAAGGATGCATGATTGGGTCTTCTGCATCAATAGCTTCCATCCTAGTTGGCAACAAAACCCTGGCATAATTAGACCTCTAGTTGCTTGAAGGCAAAAAACCTTCCAAAAGTGTTGAACTTTGAAGCAAAAATAGTTTTAACTGTAAGAAAATATCCTCCCAATATTCAATGTACGAAGCCATCTTCATTGCATAAGTTGTGTTTTGATCAATGCCATATTTCCAAGATTCCACATATTTGGATAGTCCAACATTAATGAACTTTTCTTTCTCCACAAACCCCAAATTGGGCGATATGGAACAAGGCTTGAGACTCTAATAGGTAGTTTGGTGATCCATTAAAATTACATTTCCACAATTTGATTGGAGGCCCATCTTTTGGACTCCAAACATTATCTATGGGTGAAACTTTGTATTGCATGGCAGGCTAGCTTGACAAATGAACAAAAAATCTAAACAAATGCATATTTGTGTGCCCTACGAAAGTTTCAAGACCATCCTTCAAACAACTTAAAACTTAGGTTTTAAAATCTGGAACCTCTTGGATTGACTACGAAATGAAGGGTTGCTCTTGTGAGGCCATGAAAGCCTTCATCAAATCTACCAAAATATAATTGTTTTGCTTTTTCAAATTTTTTGACAAATACCCAAAGCACCCATCAATATCCTCATGTGTATGACCAACTACAAAAATTCTGAATTTCACCTCCTCAAACACTTCTTTTGTAGTCAACAATGAAAGAAATGTTAACAAATAACAATTTTTATTGTACTTCACATAGTTATCCATTTGAAGTAACAAATTTCTTAGCAAAAACTTAGGACCAACAACTTGATTTGGTGCCTTTAATTCACCTATGCAACGTCATTTCCTTTGCAACAAATGAGCAAAAAAATCATTTTGTGGAAGGTGTTCAACAAGACTTTTGACTCCGAAACTAGAGCCTTTTCCAAAGTTTGCAAGAGACGCAACAATGACCCAATTATGAAATTGGGATCATTTAGCCACAACTCATTAAAATATTACGCATACCTCTCTTCCCCATGACCATGCGCTATCATACCAATGAGGGTAATGGGAAATTGCCCAAGCTCAGAAATCATTTTGTTCGTCACTTGGAACCTTGGGACAACAATTTTTGCATGATCCATTTTGTCATGAATAACACACAAGAACTCATTTTTAGATCGCACAAACTCTAACCTCCAAATATGGTATAAGCTTCTATAGGACTCTTAGTGCAATATATGTTTTTTGAACTTTAATTTGTATTCTTTTGCATCATTGTTGTTCCTTCCCAATTTGGATATCAAATCTTTTAATGACTCACACATAATACATTTGGCAAATACCGAAGCTCTCTTTCAAACATCCATGTTAAGATGGTGTCTCTTTTGCAACCTGCTCATTGTTGATTAAGATGTTCCTCCAATGCTTAACTCCTTGCTTGTCGCAACCCCACTTTGGCCAAGTGTGGGGGTGAAGCCCAACACTTGGAAAAGTGAGAGGTTTGGAGTCCTCTAGGACTCCCGAATGTTTAGAGCTCGACAGCAAGGCCCAAAACACCTCGCATTGAGGTGTTCTTGGTGTCATCGAAAGGTCTTGAAACGTAGATATCGAAAATGGCCTCGCATTGGCCATTCGGACATCTGCAGCCCAAGTTATGGGCAAAAGAAGGGCCGGGAGTCAAACTGGCAGTTTGACTCCCGACCACTAA
>Ga0116231_10005674_pt1 | contig 24434 bp, 19 predicted proteins | sample S1TSphgellanicum_2_FD_89695 | JGI IMG/M metagenome (GOLD analysis project Ga0116231, IMG submission 89695) | Host-associated microbial communities from peat moss isolated from Minnesota, USA - S1T2_Fd - Sphagnum magellanicum MG | ecosystem: Host-associated > Plants > Peat moss > Unclassified...
GCAAAAGATTAAATCTAAGGTGTTTTTCTATTATTGAAGTTGGGTGTTACATTAGTTGGGTAGTCCAAAAAATAAAAGATTATAAGTCTCTAGGCCCTTAATTCTTGCACAATAGTTCTTTAAAAAGTATATAGGTTGTGTCAAACCCAGTAAAGTAAGGATGATGATGTCAAAAGTTATGGCAAAATTAAAGTTCAACTATCTTTTGAAATAGGACTTGCTTGTTTACAATTCATTATCTTTTTTTGTTTGATCTATCAAGTCTTATGTGGTTGGTTTTATAGGTTTAAAATTATCGTGTTGAAATAAGCAATCTTTAAAACGTGGTACCTATTTGTAATTGCACAAATAGGTCCCAATATAATATTTTGGTATTATAGTGTTTAGGTCTTGTTGAATCAAGTAACTTAGTGATCGTGACACATAGGCCTAAAACGAAATTAGGGTTTGGCATTGGCATAATGCCTTAGCAAAGGACTCTTTACTTTTTTTTTTGTTTCATTTAATATTATGTGATTAACTTTGTAGATTTATGATTGCCTTGTAATGGAAGGTAATTTTTAGAAAGTGGGGCCCATGTTCATAGTAAACCTCCTACTTCATGGGCACCAAACATCCCATGTCCCCCAACTCATCACGTCTCATCAAACTTCGTAATTCCCATCGCCCATTTGCCTCATCATGCACCACCACTGACCAATCCTCCACCTCATCCCCCATGTAAACCACAAACCACCCACGAGTTACCCTTTTGATTCTAATAAATCATACACCACCTACTAATGCCCCCTATCAATCCCCAACCTTTCATGTGAATGTGGGGTCCCAACCTTACACTTCCCCAAACCCCTTCGATCATGCACATCTAAGACATTTTCCTTTTCCCACTCTATTGGTCTTTATAGTTGGCCATGATCATACCCCCCAACCTACCCCCATTTCTTCAACATCCTCAACCTCCACCTAAAGTTTTGTGCCCCACCTATGGGCACCAATTTACTAGTAGAAGGTTAGCTCATCATCGATGTTCTTATTAGACATCTAATTCATCCAATCCAAACCCTTGTGATCATCCTAACTGAACACCTTCCCTTACTCCCATTCCACTTGCATTAGCTTGGACCTAGGTTTCAACATTGAATGTCCTCGGGTCCTTTCACTTAGGCCTTTGCTGTCCTTGTTTGTATAATCGCATCCCCACCGTTCTGTGGCGTGATGTACAAGTGACATTTCGTTTTCCATTGAATAAGTTAGTGGAGGACCCTTACAATGTGGCAGTTTGGCACTTGCACCTCCTACTACCCCAATGGTGTTTTGTTTTGCCCCCTTGTGGCAGGGTGATAAGGCATAGGGAAACATGGATTCGATTCAAACACTTTTTAGCAAACAATTAGGAAAACTTGCAAGAGGAGTTTTTTTTACGGCCTAAGCTTTGTTAGCCAATTCGAACATAATCCTTTTTCCCCAACATGATCCTCTAATTCATAAATGTTTGCTCCACAGTTTAACCTTTAACTATGTAAGGGAATACTTTGCAGCAACTCGTGTTTTGGCACCATTTTCTCCCGCACCTACCTCTTCCAACACCACTTTAGTTTTCACTGCATTACACCCCGAATCAAATGGCTACTTCCCACTTTTCTTTGAAGATTATGAACCAGACTAGGATTTCAAGTTTTCTTCTGATTCCTTCAAATTAGCATTCCAATGCATGCCGCATTTATTGGCAAGTGGTCCTTCTAGGATGGTTTTTGAACACCTTCAGGACTGTTTTCACCTTAAAGATTCAGTGAGTGGATTCCCTTAGTTGTTCCAACTTTGTTTTCATATTGCACATGGTCACATTCCACCCCAAATTGCACACGTCCTTGGAGCAGCCCGCCTCTTAACCATGACCAAGCCTTTAAGTGGAGTTCGTCCCATTGCAATGGGGTAAACATTGTATCAACTCACAAGTTGCATTTTATGTCTTCAATTTCATGAAACTTTTGCAACACATTTTTCCCCACACCAATTTGGAGTTACAACTAAAGGTGGTTGTGAAATAGTAACCCACGACATTAGGTGCACCCTGGACCTTCACCATGACTAAGTTGTTCTTTAATTAGACATGGCAAACGCTTTCAGTTCAGTGTCAAGAGGGGTCATATTTCAAGAACTTTGTATAATAGGTGGGGACATCATACAACTCATCCCCTTTATTTGTGCATTTTATGCATTCAAGTTCCTTCATTTTACAATCATTGTAATCGTCAAGGTGATGTCACAATCATCCCATTTGCCATGGGGATTCGTCAAGATGATCCTTGTGGGGGGGGCACTATTCGCTTTAGCCCATTTTAGGGTTTTACATTCTACAATTAATCATTTTCCTTGTCTATTTCCATCCATTGCAAATGACACTCATAGCATAAGCCCCCCTTTAATTATATCATCTACTTATGAACATTTTCAAACTAAACTTCATGCGATAGGTCTTTCTATCCAACTTAAAATATGCGTTGCATGGTCACCTTCTGGCCTACAACCAAACTTCAACACCCCATCCCAGTTTACCGCCCCATCCAAAGGAACTAGAGTCTTGAGGGTTCCGTTGAACACCTTAACTTTCACCTCATCCTTTATAAAAAATGCCTTGCTAGAGAATGCCCAACCCGTGGACCTTTTCCCTAGAATGGGTGATGTTTAGGTGACCTTTGGAATTTTAATTCGTTGTTTCGTGCACGCCCATCGTATCTTTTATGATGCACACCTCCATCTTCCACTTTCATAAAGTCTTTTATTTCATTTGATTCTTCTTTCCATAAAATGTTTGAATGCCTTTTAGGTATAGGATCTTTTGATAGCCTAAAGGAACTATTAACTTGTAAACAAACTTCCTTCCTAATAACTTTCAGTGGTGTTGGGTTCATATTGACATCTACCATCACCCCAACAACCTATTTAGGGAGTTGGGTCTTTGTCGCTTCAATCATAGCTGCTAGGTTTATGGTTGATCAACGTCCCTTCCTTCTTAAAGCCTTAACATGAGTTGACAACAACACATTTCCTTTCTAGCAACACCTCAAGGTGGCATGTGATTTTCTACCACCCCCAAGTTCGTGCATGTTTTCTTTCATTTAAATAATTCATTGGGCAATAAATGGTTCAACTTTAAGATTCCATTTCAGAGCATCTACACCATCATACCCTTTCCAACATGCTTTTCAATGGGACATTTGAGGCCCATCGTGTTCGAATTTTATCTTGTTTTGGCCTAAAGGGAGGTGCTTGGTTTACAACTCGACAAATCTTCCTAGGCTTTCAATTATTTTCCCTAGTTTTTTGCATAGCATTTTGTATGCAACTTGTATTACTTCATCCTTTAATTGCAAACATCTTTCAATGTGTGTGCACACATCCCATCGACCTTATGGGTATCCACCTTTTAAGTTGTGTTCATGGCAACAAACGCATTGGAACCCATGATGTAATTTACGACACCTTTGTGCCAATGCATGAGATGTTGGTTTCCAGTGGGACGAGAACAATTACATGTGCTTCCTTTAATCACATTTAACTCTTCTTGTTGACAAGTTGACATTGTGCTAACCAAAGATGGTATTCGCACCTTAGCTAATGTTGTTATTGTTGACCCAACACAAGCGGATTTACTTCCCCAATCTTGCGCAATTCAAGGATTCGTCACTTTCAATGCAGCTCAAGCCAAGGAAAGGAGCTATCGCAACCGACACCCTAGTGATCAATTCCTCCCTTTAACAATTGAGGTATTTGGTTGTTTACACAAGCATATTGATGTGTTTTTACACAGTTGTGCCAATGCCATTTGGAGCTTGAAAGGGATAGAAGGCCCTCATTTTTCTACCTTTATCACTTTTCTTTGTCAAAAAATTTCAATCACATTACAAAGGATGTAAGTGTCTTCCATTTTAAGTCGGGTGGTAGCTGTAGGTTTAACTACTTTTTGATTTCCACTGCTTCAAGACACACCTCCCATCACCATGACCGATCTATTGCAAGCCGTTGGTTTTCAACATATAAATATGGCCAGCCTTCCATAGGCAGTTAGTTATGGACATGGAGAGATTTTCATAGTTACTTTGAGCCAATTTGATGTTTTGTCACCTCTCCCTTTTTCTTTATTTTATTCATTTGTACATTTCCCTAATGTATGGTGTGTTTCTTAATAAAGCTTTACATGTGTTTGATGATAAAAAAATTCCATAGTGTATACATATGTGGGGAGCACAAAACCCATGTGGGGCAAATCAATAGTAAAAATCATAATTTAAAAAGATTAAATTTCTTTTATTAAATTAAATTGGGTCCACCTTTCCATGAATTTTGGTGAAATGGTTCCTAGTGATACCACCCAAGGATGGGTTTGCCCACCTATTAACTTACCCTACTTGCCTACTTAACTATTTACTTACTAACTTAAAAAGCTACCCTTGGCAAATTAGGCTAGGCGGGACTTAGGCTAGCTAGGGCATTTAGCCTATGCTTTTAAATCACCTAGGCATATACATGAAGGTTACAACTATGAATACTTGAAACCCTCACCTCCATGTTGAAAGATCAAGCTTTTATTTATTGCATCATATTTTCAATAAATAACATTTGTTTCCATCCTATGATGTTGAACATTTTTCAATTATTTTTGTTGCTAGGAATTACCAGTGGTGGAGGGATGAGAGAACCTTGTGCATAAGAAAACCATGTATTTGAAAATTTTGCACATTTTTTAGAACTGTAGTTTGGATCATCATGAACAAATGGCTAGTTATTTTGCTTGTTTTGAGGTGGTCAATGAGTGATAGTGAGGACAAACCACTTTCAAGATTTGTTCTTTGATGGTTGAAGCTTGTATGTTTAGGCTTTGACCATTGAAATTTTGTGGTGATGGTAATATTTGGTGATTCGTGGTTGATATGAAGTGGATGCATCAACATCTATTTTTTTAAAGATGTTGTTCACCTTGTTTTCAATGTTGTGCAATTTGTTTGCTTTGTTAATCTTTGTTTTTTACAATGTGTGTTATGGTTATTTAAGGTTGGTGTTTGTGTTTTTCTTTGAGATTTTTTAATAATGCAACTATTGTGATGACTTGGTTACAAGTGGGTTTTCAGCTTTTGTGGTTAATATTCAATTTTTTTGTTCCTTGTTTTGTAAAAAATATTGTTTGTTTGTGGTAGGTCATTTTTTTTTCTTTTGGCTTTTTTGGGAATTGAATATTGGAGAGAAAAAAAGAAGAAAGTATATAATGAAAGGTTCATTCAAAATATGTGATGAACAAAAGCCCTCAAGAAATGAACCAAAGTGCTAATCACCATATTAGGTTTGCACTTTTTTGGGGATATTTGTGGGAAATGTGGAAGAGGTTGTTCTACATGTGGGTTTTACCTTGAGGCTAGTCTTTGCTATGAAATTTCTTATCAACCTAATGATGAACATAGTGCCATTTCCTTCATGTCAAAGACAAATTTTGGGTTGTGGAGTTTGCGAAGTAGTGCCACTTTGGTTATGGCTACCAAATTCAACTTGTCAAGAATAGCAAATTCATTTTTAATGTTGATCACTACCACAATCATTTGATTAGCCATTTAGATTCAATGTGTTCTTATTGTACTGTAGATTTTTGAAGATCAAAGCAAGTTTACTAAACTCAAAATTGATAGTGGGCAACTAAAGTGAAGTGCATTAGGGTTGAAATCTTCACTTGAAAACGTTGAAAATTTTGAGGGGTGGTAATTGTTTTTGTGGATGCTATATTGGATGTGTTTGGCAAAGTTTTTTAGTGACTTTGAGATACAAGGTTTCATTTAGTTTATTCCAACATATATTTTTGAACTGGAACGGTGGTTGTGTTGTAGATGTGGAATTTGTATTTGTGGACATGTGTGCAAACAAAATGAATCTCGTTAGTTGTGTTGCACTACCAAAATTGTTACACATAAGTTCAAAGATGTTGGCAAGCAAGGCCATCACTTTAATTCGAATTCATTTGAATTAAATCTCAATATTTGAGTTTAACTCAATTGCATCTTCCTTTCTAATAGGTCCTTAAGATATTACCAAAGGATATCATTTATATACAAGTCCTTTGGATTTGATTTCAAAATGTTCTCTTTGAAAAACAATTCATTGTATAATTTTGTTGTTTTATCCAAAAACAAATTCTTTGGGAAAATTGAGCACAATAATGAAAGAGATACAAAAATGAGGATACAATTTGTGCATATAGATTTATTTCTTAATTTATATTTTTTGTTCTCAAGAAAACTTCGCATATAAAAATTTAAAGAAAGTGAAATTTTGTCTGGGATTAATTAAGTGTTGGGATCACTCCAGAAGGTGGTATTAGTGTTGGTGAATGTATATGTGACATATAAAAATACTTATGGTTCATGAAATAAGACATGTAGAATTGCCATGGATATGTGATATAACAAGGTTTTTAAAACTAGAAAACCTTTGTATGTAATTGTTGTATTTTTGGTTAAAGATAATTATAGTTAAAAGGGACCTTCAAATATGAAAATTGAAAATATCACAACTAGACAATTTTTTTGGTTTGCAAAATTTTCAAAAAAAAAGAATCCAAAGGTTTTTAATTTTTAAATTTTCAGAAAGTTGGAACCGAAAGTTATTTTGAAAATCAAATAACTACACAACATTAGTGTTTATTGTCTTGTGAACCTAAGTCTTACACAATAAAGAAATGTGAATAGTTAAAGGCCTAGTAAGATGCATTTACATTTGATGTGGTAATAAGCAAACATAAGTTTGTAAAAAATGAGCATTTAAAGAGATCAATGAAAGTGGAACTACAAATACACATAGACCCTTGGAATAGACTTGTATTTAAGTGTGAAAAAAAACATTTGTGACTAAATGAGATTATCAAAATGGTGGTTTGGATTGTTTTGAAAAAATATTTGTTGTGAACTACCATGATAATGTTGTAATGATCAATGCTTAACACATTGTAAAATATTCAAATGGATCATTGAGATGGGTTGAACTAAAAATTTATTTTGGCCATAATTTTCATTCAAAAAACATGTAAAATCAAAAGTAAGTGGATTGAAGTGTTGTGATTCATTTAAGGAAATTATAAACAAACAATCACATAATTCAATCACCCTTTAAAGATCAATAATCTTTCAATTCTTTGTGCAACTAGGTTTTCTTACTATGAATTTTTTTCATAATGGAGCATTATTGAAAAATAATGTACCAATAGCTAATATTTTGACACATTATTTGTGCAATTTTCTTTCAAATATGGAACTTAATTTTCAATCACTTTGCCACTTTGTTATTCCAAAGCTTTATAAGATTACCCATGTATATGCATCTTTTAACAAGAAAATCATGATATACCAAACTTATTCTTAAAAAGGTCCTCCATTTAAACCTTAATTATTTCACCATCAATCTTTGGTTTCATCTTCAATTGATATGTATCTTGTGAATGATTAAAGTTGAGTAAAAGTTAATGCAAAATATTGAAACTGAGACCCAAATGCAAAAACAATTGAATTTTTTTTCATGAATAATTAGTGTAGGGTAGTAATGAAAGTTGTTTGATGAAAATTGAAGATGCATGTTGAAATTCAAAATACCACCAATTTTGGTGGTAAATGGAATTTGACCCATTGTTTTGCAAAATTGTATTATTTTACAATAAATTCGTCTTCGTGTCCATAGTTTTGGCCAAATTGAACATTGTAAGCACATTGTAGTGCTTAGTTTGGCTATCTTTGCAAATAATTTTACTTTTTCATTTTAAAGAAGCCATATTGAAGGGAGTGTGATTGAGACTCCTCTTTTTTATGTAACAATTTGTCTTCATTTTTCATGTTGAACTACATGGTTCCATATTGAATCATGCCTTTTCCATGTCCCCCTATTGCACTCAATGATCAACATCCCTTGATAAACTCAAATTCATTATCAAATCCTAGTTGTTTGAAATTGTTATGAACAAAGGTCACGTTTTTGTTCTTATACAATGACCACCATGAAAATTGAAAATGTCTATTAATAAACAATCATGATGTTATTTGTTCTATAAGTCTCTATGTGTCTTTATGCTTCATAGCCTAGCTTGTGACATTTTAATTGTGATTCCATAATCCTTTGATGTAATATCTTAAAATTGGTTATTAAATTAAGTTCATTTTAATTTTGGTAATGCTAACTAGATGCCCATTAGGGTTTAGAACCAAATTCTTCCACTTTCTTAACATGTAACATCCAATCAAAGTTTAGGGGCAAGATAAGTTTTCTTTTAATGATTAAACATGTGCTTAATGAAACATTAGTAACATGCATTGAGGACTTGATCACATTTGAAGCCATAAATTTAATTTGATAATACATTTGTTTTAGTATGTTGAACAACCAAGATGTAACATAATTATGTCCCCTTGATGTTCACCTTTTTGCGGTGTGGAACCAATCACTTGATGCAATGGAAATTATTAATTAAAAATTTAATCAAAGTTAGGGTGTATATATATTAGGTCTCCAACATCATGCCATGCACCATATCATGGTTGCTAATGTCTCTTGGTTATTTGTACGAAGCTTACCAACCATGGATAAAAATTGGTGTACCAATAAATTGATCTTTTTTATAAATGCAAGGTTATTGTCATATTCTTAGTTTGAAATAATGTTGTGCACTATCATATTGACACCCAACACTATTGAAACTAATAAATTCACACACATATGAGAACATGCACATAAAACAAAATGAAAACACAACCTTTGGCATTAATCACACATTTTGTTCATTTGGTGTGCTTTGGAATTTCATAAAACAAAAGACACGACTCCAAAGCCACACCTTGGGGATAATCCCCCAAACAAAAAAATCCAAAACCATATTCCTGTGACACAATAAATATTATAGGAAATTACCTTTTTACAATAACTACCTCAAAATAACTTCATCATTTATAGGATAACATAGATATTCATTTGTGTTATTGTTTGGTCAAATTATCCCTTGATATTGGGACAATGTCCAAGTTTATCCAAATATTTTTTTGCAATTGATTTTAGGTTGAAGACCATATTATTAAAAATCAATTAATTTTTCTTTGTTTAAATTAAGGGCAAGCAATGACCAACATGATGGCCTTCACATATTATTGATTGATTAGACTTTCATTTTTACTAAAGTTTGTTAACATTTGAAATTAGGATATGTTGGACAATTTGCAATGAAAAAAAAAGATATGGGCTAGGTTACATAATTCCCTTACTTTCAATAAAACATGAAAGGTTAAACCTTTCCTTCCTACTCCCACAATTGTCAACCACAAGTTGCATTAGAATTTTAAAAAATAATTATGACTCCATATATGATTAATTTTCTAGTCATAATACTAGACATTATATGGTTAAGAAGCCTTTAGTTGTGGTGGACGGCTTATTTAAGACAAGACATCATTAAATGTTTGATGTGTCACTTTTCATCTTATATTTATAAATGGAAATTGTCAAGTTATATAAGACAAGTCATAGAAGACAAATCATATATACTATTAAGGTGTCATGTAATAAATGTTTAACAAATGATGGACCATTTGATTGGTCAAATTTATACATAGACTAAAATCATTTTTTTGGATTATTATAAAAAACAATTTCAATAGGTAGGTATTAAGCAATAGGTCTAGGTAGGTTGAAAAAGACAAGTAGGTAGTTGGTAGTTTAGCTTGCCTAATTTGACTTACATAATCTACCTAACACCTTAGTCTACCTTAATTACCCTAGCCCTCTAAAAAATGCACATAGGTTGCAAATATTAGGAATTGAACCTTTCACTTTCACAATGATAAACCAAGTCCTTATCAATGGACTACTTGATTACACCATAAAAAATTGTTTGGTGTTTGTCAAGTTTTTTATTGCACGTGTTTATTTCATATCATTACAAGACTATGAGGTAAATAATAAACAAGTTGTAGGAGATAGGAAATAAGAAGTAGGTAGGTGGGTGAATGGGTAGGTAAATAAGTGGGTGGGTAGGCAAGTATGTAGTAGGTAAGTAGGTGGGTGGGTAAGTAGTAGGTAGGTGTGTGGGTAGGTGTGTAGGTGGGTTGGTGGGTATATAAGTATGTAGGTAAGTAAGTAGGTGGGTTGGTGGGTAAGTAAATAGGCAGGTAGGTAAGTAGGTGGGGGGTAGGTTTGTCTACATCCATATCAAATGACTTGTAATCATTTTGTAATCATTGTAAAGTCATTAGTTGCCACGTTGTCCATGTAATGGCATGCCACACTTCCCCAAAAATACCCAATATAACCCCCATACAGCTGAATACAAAATGATGAATAATGTAGATCATGACATTCCACGTCAATTGCAAATATTTGTCCACATCATTATGCATAGTCATTTTGTAGTCATAGGCATATTGATATTTTCATAGTCACATTGTTGAATGACAATTGAACATCCATGTCACTTTGTCAATCATGGATGTCATATAGATGAAATAAAAATGATGAAAACTAACACTCTTCAACTTGTTACCACCTTATCGTCTACTAGTCACATGCCTCATTAATATATGACTATGATCTTTTACATATAGGATTCAAAGTGATAGTTTATAATTAAAGTTATATATATAGTCATTTAGGACTTGTAATCACTGATTTCTTGATTGCAAAGGACATGATTCCTTCTAGTTTTGTAAGAATTCCCCAATGAATATATTTTGCAAAAACTTAATAGTTAGATATTGTCATATCTTTAAAAACTCCCATTTAATTCTAACATATGTTTTTTGAAATCCAAGAATAAGATGATAATGAGTAACTTTATTTTTGCCCATTTGTTGGATTCAAATGCTAAAATACATTACGAACAACCAATTAAATTACCTTCATGTCATAGATGGCATTTATTGACCCCAACATTTAAATCATAAAACATATGGATAAAATTGTGATGATAGGAATTGTCCATGCCTATTGAATCAATTGTGATTAGTCATGACAAGTTGATGTGACAATATGAAATTAGTCAATTGTTTTTGAGATAGTGCTAATCAACAATGTTTAAATATTACTTTTACATTGTTTCATTGTGTTTTAAAAAACTAGTTACAAGTTTTAAGACATGCTAAATGTAATTTATATTTACTGGATTCCTTTCAAATTTATCCAAATGCTAAATTAATATATTAAAAAGAGATTTACTACAACACACATTTCAACATTAGTTTAATAGTTTATGAGATTTATAAACATGTCAAAAAAGGATTGACCTCACCCAAGGTAATTCCTATTAATTCAATTTGATTCATATGAAATGTATTCATGAATGTTTGCATTTTTCCGTAATGTGATGAAATTCATCCATCTTCATCCACAATTGTTTGTATTAAAATGTATAATTCCTAGCTGATTCTAGATGGTTTCTCATCATAAGCTTATCATTTATGACGTTCATAAAAGTTCTTCATGTATTTCCCACTAAAAATAAATGCTAACTTGATTTTTGGCATTTGTTTGTGGTTGTATGGTTTTACATTTTAAGGCTCTAATGTTCATTCATCTTTTTCAAATTGCACTTTGTTGCTCAATTGATTGTGAATGATCTATTGACCATTTCACATTTAAAGTAACACAAATTTTTTTAGAACATCTACAATAGTCACTAAATTATAGTTTCCAAAGTTGGAATGTTAGTTCACTCTTATGGGATTCTCTTGAAAACTTGCATTCATGAAGTCATCCATATTAATTAACAGTTGTAAGAAAATAATTAATAAAATTTTCATTTTTGTGATGGTGGCATCAACTTATAATGTGATTAAAACAATAGAAATTTTTTGTCCTCCAAAGCAATTAAGGAAGGAAGTTGCAAGCATAATATGCAAATTTATGAAACTTTCACAAACCTATGCTATTTGCAATGTGTTTCAAATAAGATCAAAATTTTAGTTAAAATTAATTATTGCTATAAGTTATTTTGAAAGGAATGTCATTTTAGATGGCTAGCTACTAATGAATTTGTCAACCTTTTTGGGTGCACACAATTTGGGTTTGAGTGGTTGTGAGGTGATTGATCTCAAAGGTCTTTTTGGGGGTTGGTCTACCTCAACTAATTGTACTCACGTTGAATTGTCCAATCTTTGCAACATTTGGTTGCACATTGTTTAATACAAAAAAATGGGGTAAACAACTAGTGGTAATTTTATTTGATTTGTTGCAATTGTACATTAATTTTTTAAAAATTTGCACATCATCTAATAAACACGTTTAGATGAAGTCACAGCTGAAAGTTTTTACTTTTCAATGCAAGTGTAAAATATGACTTGTTTATTCAATATTGCATTTTGCTATTCGAGACACAAAAGAACTTCAAACACAACACAAGAATTCTCTTGAACCTAAGATTTTGTTCACACAAAAATGAAAGCTTAAAAGCAATTGAAGAAGGAAACCTTAAGGAGGTGTAAAAAGGGGACGGGTACCTAACGGTTATCAAGCTGGTTCTCAGTTATAAAAGTCAACAAGTATCATATTAGGTAATCCCCAGATCAATAACCGCCCCTTTCAATTCTCACCCAAGTAAGAACAACCCCAAAAATATTCTCAGGAAGGAGGAGGAGGAGAGTCTTAAGAATTAGACCACATCTGCCCTCCTTTGCGAAAAGCTTTAAGTTTTTTAAAAAAAATTTTAAGAAATTGTCTAGCCTCGAAAGTAAATTTTCTAGTGACATAATCTTCTAGTGATGACCATACATTTATAATAATAGTGACCAAAATCTGGGTTGAACATGATTTTTTGCTTTTTTAAATGCTTGAATGTGCCACCTTAATAGATCATAATATCATTGAAAGGCCACGCCCTTGCCCATTGTGTTGTGTGTGTCGCCTAGATTGCCCTAATCGGCTTAGTTATGCTTGTGATTTGAATCAATGGTGGGGAAAACTATAGTGATTCTGAATCCTTGGCATCCACACATTACATATTTTTTAAATTAAAAAATCCATTTAAATTTAGATTTTTTTAAAAAGAAAAAGTTAAAATCTAAAATAGAAACATTTAACTTGGCCCAATTTCATTTTAAGCAAGATTTTATTTATTTATTTATTTATTTTTTTTAATGCCACCAGCATTAAAGCCAAATGAGTGACCACACATATGGAAATAGATGTTAGGCAGGGCCATTGCAACTCAGACCTGCTTCCCAAAAACAATCTAAGGAATATCTGGGGTATGATGTCTTATAACCATGGGTATCTGGTGGGTACTTGTCAGTTTTTTCAGCTTTCAAAGTAAGCAGCATTTGTACCACAGAGTATAGTGGTAGGGTGCCATTGGCACTAGGTATGACAAATTCTAGCATAGTTAACTTTTGGGGAGTTATTTGGCTAAGGAATATATATATATATATATTAAATGATTTAAAAAAAAGGCTGCTTTTATTTTTCTTGTGGAAAAATGAAGGCTACATTCTAAAATTTTCCTTCTAAAATAGGCTAAGTTCCAAAATTTTATGTGTATAACAACGTGACAAACAAAATTATTTTCTTAGTTCTTAAGCTCTACAAACATTCGATTTTTATGGTCTTCTAGCAAGTTTGGCTCAATCATTGACACTAAATTTTGAGAAGTTCAAATAGAGTTTATTTTAATCTTCAACAATATCGCATCAAATTTCAATTTCATAGTGTTAATTTAAATTAATGTCACTTATGGAAGAATTGAATTTGTAAATTGCCCATTGCAAGATGAGTGGCCTGAAAAATTAAAACAAAACACATACTTAATTAACAATGCAACAAATTAAACATATTACATATTAATAACTACATACTTATTACTAACATAGGTATTAACCTTTAGGCAATGGAAATTACTGTTAGCCTTTAGGTTCAAACATTTAGAGCTAATCAAATGCATATAATTTACAAGGATATAGGTTTAGGATTGTGGACATTGAAGTTGAATTATTAATTTGTTTAAATTTGGAGTTTGGATTGTGGGTAGAGGTGCTTTGAAGCAAAAATTTGAATCTTAACACCATGATCGTCATTCATAATACATCCAAGGGAGGCCATTCCTTGTATTTTTTAGGAAACACTTAAGATAAAAGAATATTTTAAATTTTTTTATGCAATAATAAAATATTTTAAATGTATTTCAAATACATTTTAAGTATATTTTCATAATGAATCAATAGAAACCTTTTTAAATTTAAAGAATTTACATATACGAAAGTTGCACCTTATATTTTTTGCTTGTCATTTGAAATAAAATGGAATCACCTCCCTAGGTAATACATATGATAGCTACTCAAGGAGTTGGTCAAAATGGCAACGATATTTTAGCTCAGGTTAAATTTTCAACAAAGATACAAAACACATTAAACATCACCATAGAATGTGCTCTCATTTTTCCAAGATTCAATTGCCACCTTGTAAAGGAATTGAGACAATGTGAAAAATTATTGCAAATACATTCTCACATCCATGGTGAGATGGGGACACAACCTATTATGAAGGCTAGATTTCAAGAATTTCAAGCTTGAAAAACAACATTCATCTTCCACATGGCCCAAAACAAGGACAATGTCATTGTTTATCTCAACAAGTTTGAGATATTTAAGTAGGTTATGACACAACATGTTGGAACTTGAAATAGTGCACCATAATCAAATGGGGGGTTCAAATCAATGGGGAATTGAGTCATGGCAACCTTGGCTTGACTTTTCATTGTCACTTTGAAAAAGCTTTGTTTCAAGTCAAGGGTTGACTTAAAGAGAATTTCAAGGATTTAAAGTTCTAGTTCCTTCGCAAGTGCCGTGCAAAAACCTAAATAATGATGCTTTGGAATTACAAAGGTGCGTTGCAAAAAAAATTTCAACATTGTCCTAAAGCCATTATTGTGGATAATTGATATTCAATGCATTAAGAACCTCATGAAATAAAAACTTAATGTCCAATTTAGACAGTAATGACAAGTAGTAATTTTTACAACATTCAATCCATCCCACATACATGAACAACAAGTTATAACCTCCAACTTGCAAAACAACAAAGATGTAAAAAAAAAAAAAAGATTAAAAAGAAAAACCCAAGATCGTTGTTTCCACACCATTTGCACATTGGTCCATGATCTCCCTTGTGAGAATGTTTTTTTCCCTTATTGTTTTGTCATTATGCATGTAAAAAATTTGATTACTATTCATATTAAAAATAAAATGTTATAGATATAATTCAAACATCTACTACCACTTTAAGGTGATGGATTCATGAGTGCCATCTAGTAAGGAATGGCATTCTTTGAATGTGTCCACTTGAAATTTTGTGGCAAGATCAACAAAGAGGGTATACAACTAGGATTGACAAATCTTGATCGAAATAACAAAATTTAAAAAAATATTGCAATGCTTTGAAAAAACTTGATGAAGGTATGCATTGCTTTTAAAAGGTGCAGGATAGAAAATAAAAACAATAAAACATCCAAATCAATCAAAAGTTCAAAGTTGGTTGCAATTTGAAAATTTATGACCATGTGTTTCAGCCCATCTTCATCAAAATAGTCAAATATTCTACCATCACCCTCTTTGCAAGGCTAAACATTGAATCCACATGGTTTTAACTTTTTTATTAGTTCAAAATCTTTAGTCTCCACGATGTTAATTAATTTTGTGAGTTCCAAATGATGTTCGGGGCTCTTGTAAAAATATTGGCACAAAGATTCAAACAATACCTCTAGTCAATGCACCAACATAAAAGTAGATAGGGTTTGCACATTAAAATTAACTCAATGAGAAACACAATGCACATTTAAGTTAAAAGAGCCCAAGATTTATAAATCTTGACTATAACATTAGATTTAGTGCCTTGTACCACTTGCACCATCATCATTTAAATCCAAAAACAACAAGCCTTGCTACAATTTTATTTTCACCTTGACCGTTTCATTCAACAAAAGTCTATAATGCATTTTGTTAAGTTGTCAACACCAAACACACCCACAACTTGAACAATGGACAATAACAATAGAATTTACATTCAATTGTTCACCACATAAACATTTATAGACAACCATTGTTAGTTGTCAATATAAGTAACTTCATCACATGTGATTGAAAGGTATTGAGCTCTCATCATAGCTAGCTTTCAATGTTTTCAAAACTTGCAAGTGAATATGTTCGCCCATCACCCACCCAAATGTGTGAGTGTAATGTTTTTTGGACATTTTTTTCACTTAAAAAAAATCAAACAAATGTTTCAAAGATTCATACTCCAACGTGGGTTGGCCATTTTGTAAAATATGGAAAGAAGCATAATATTACACAACCTTATGTCAATTATCCCCAAGTTCAACATTACCAATTTATTACAAAAAGATTTAGGATGTTAAGCATTGAATAGGGCAAGGTTGCGATAGTGCTTATTATTTGTTTCATGGTAAAACTAGCTTTTTCTCAAGCCTTTATGAAGAATGTCATCTTTTACTTGACACTTTAGGCCATGTATTTCTTCAATTTGTCCAATTTAGGAACAATGGGCTTGGGCACACCTACAATGGTAGAACAAATGGTGCACTTTATTGATACAAGCACCCCATCGACAATCTTCGAATTTACCGAAACAAACTTAGTTGGCCAAATGTCTTTCCATTTTTGTTATCATGATTCTTTTCACAACTTTTTGGGTGTAGGTTCTTGCATCAAATTAAATGACAAACCAATTAAAGTTTCAAGGGTACCGAACTTAGGTGGAGGAAGAAGAGAAGAATTAGAAGATGCCACCAAGCTTGCAGTAGTAAAAGTTTCCTTGTTGATGTTGCATCACAATTGAAAAAAAAAAACTTTAACTTTAAAGTTTGATGGCAACTTCAACATCACCATTGATAATGAACATAACAAAATTAGAACTCAAAACTTGAAAATGCTCTTGATAGTCAAACTTTTGTGTAATGTGAATGTGTTGACAATAATGCCTTAAGGCCTACACCCATATGTGCACTATGCACCCAACAAAACCCTTAAGACATGTGAAAAGTTGAAAATATTTGAATTTTGGGTGCAAATTGATCACAACAATAGGACACCTTAAAGCAACCAAAACCCAATACACATAATCTTGATTCTTTATTTTTATAAACAATCTTGATCTAATTAAATAGTAAACAAACTTCAAATTTCAACCATTACATCTTACAATGCAACATATCTTACAAAGGTTCAAGGTTTAAGTGAACTTACTTTGCTCAGTGCACTTTGTAAACTCACAACTTGGGACTTGGTGTGTTATTGCTTGTTGGATAGTAGTGTGAGCACCATGGGAAGTTGGAACTTCCAAGTTCATTGATACATTATAAACATTTGTAGTCGCCATATTGCTTCATGAATATTTAACAAAGATGTTGACCTTTTGCTTTGAATGTTGATTGTCATTTGATTCTTGAACCTGTTATATTGCTCCATGAATATTCAACAAAGATGTTGACCCTCCACTTTGAACATTGATCAATGTTCGATTCTTGAACTTGTCATATTGCTTCATGAATGTTCAACAAAGATGTTTAGCCTCCACTTTGAATGTTGATCAATGTTTGATTTTTGAACCTATCCTGTTGTTTTATGAATATTCGACAAAAACATTGAACCTCCACTTTGAATATTGATTGACATTTGATTTTTGAACCTCTTGTTCAAAGTTAAAAAATTGAAGTTCACCATTAAAGACTTTATGCAAATTGCATAAAGTTGCTTTGAGGTTCGAAGTTTTGAATATGGGCATTGAGAAAGCTAAAAACTCACAAGTTACAACCTGCAAGTATTAGGGTTCAAGATAATAGAGGATGTATGTATGTACAATGTACACAATGGCTATGGGCACATAATGTGATAACTAGAAACTATTTATGATTTGGCCTCTTCGTAACTAATTGTGATTTGGCGTCTCTTTGGTAGAGGCGCTTTTATTTTTTAGTTTTTAACTATTGACCTTTGGCTAAAGGCAAAAGCGTAAAATAACCTATTTTAAGCTCTAACCCTAAACTTTAAGCCTACAATAGCTAGCTAATGCCCAAACCTAAATAATATACTTTGACAACACAGGGGATCAAAATATGAAAACCTAATGAAGAGTGCAAGGGTAGAATCTAATCTAGGCAAATGAGACTTAAGTAAGAAAGCCAATGGATGTAGTGAGGATATCGAAGATGTAGCGATTCCAATACATAACGATCATGGACATATGATTTCTGACTATTTGATGTCATTTTTCCTTTTAAATCCCTTTTAAAGGAGCAACGTCTTCTTTTTTCTTTTTTTTTGAATGTAAAAATCTGGTGATATTTAACCAGAAAAAAAAAAAAAAAGACTGGTAGGTTAGGTACCCTCTTCTACCCACACTCCCCAATGCTGAATTGACAACCCACTAAATTAGTCCCAACTGTACTTTTGGTAAAAAAAATTGTACAAAAGCCCACCAAAAAAATTGGGCAGGCAGTAATCCCAAAGTGAAAAGGCTTTTATTTGGGTGAAATGAAACCCAGTTGGCTTTTGTTCTTCAAGTGAGGAATTTAAAAATTCACATACATCCAGTTTTTAGTATAAAGTGTACAAAATCCCACCCTAAAAAAAGGCTAAAAAACAGCCCCTAGCCTAATCCTATACTTACTTCTCTCTCTCTCTCTCTCACACACTCAAACTATAACTCTAGTCTACATGATAAACCCCCCTAGTAGTTAGATGATAGCCAAGAGGTGCAGCTACATATTTAGGTGTGTATGTATGTATGTATGTATGTATGTATGGATCTACCTATTTTACTACCTATGTACTTACCTACCTATCTCTCTCTATATATATCCATCTAGCTAGCAAATTACAATGTGTGTGTACCTATGTGATTTTATACCTCTCTATTTATGGGCCTCAATTTATGTAGCCAGTCAGCTGGGCAAGGTGAGATCACTTTACCATGGATGGTGAAATTAACCCCCCCAATCCCTCTCTCCTCCTTTTCCTGGGTTAACTTACTTATTATAACTTGGGTATCCTGTTTCACAGCCAAGGAAGGAAGGGAAGGAAGGAAGCAAAGGATGGAGGGAGGAAGGGAGGAAGGAAGGGAGGAGACTAGTGGATTTCAAGCTGGTGCAATTCCTGAGTCCTGACTTTTTGGTGAGAGATTGCACAACAAAAGTTGCAAGAGTTTTCCAATTTCATGAATGGGGCAAGATCCAAAACCTTGGACCCCCTCCAGGCTCCTCACTTGCTTTGCTTCTTCAAGAAAAAAAAATGATTGAGCTCTTATTAGACTAGTACTAGAGCATAATGCATCATGAGTCAGTTAAGGTGCAAGTAAGTAAGTAAGTAATGTCATGGTTGGTGCATGATCATCAGCATTGGGTGGTGAAAGAAACTGCAAAGCAGTAGTAGTAGTAGTAGTAGTAGCAGCAGCAGCAGCTGGAATGATATGAATTTAGTGAAATGGATTCGCACTGGAATGCAAAGCCCATCATGTTTTCTTTTGTTGTAGTGAAAGATCAGTTGTTGTGAGAGATCCATCCGAGAGAGAGAGAGAGCTGCCAAGGTTGCAGAATAAGAAGGAGAAGAAGAAGGAGAAGAAGAAGAAGAAGAAGAAATTCAAGTGACTGTGGATGTAGCTGCATTGCAACGTTGAGGTTCCTCCCTTCCGCCACAATCCATGAATGTGTTCAATGGGTAGGTAAGTCACATGCAGATCTTCATCATAGAGCTCTTGTTAGACTAGTACTAAACCAGAAGTTATGGGCGGTAGTCGCGGGGGAGGCCGGGTTGCTGCAACAACCCACCAACTGCAGCAGCAACAGCAGCAGCAGCAGCAGCAGCTGTGCCACAATGGTGAAAACCACCGGCCCATTGCAAAAGTAACAGCAGCAGCAGCAGCAGCAGCAGCAGCTCCAGTTCTGCTTCTATCACGAAAGAAACGCATCAACGTTGCACAAAGTCATGGTCTCGCGCAGTCACAGTTGTCCTCCAGCAGCTCTTGTCCCTTGAGCTGGTTACCATTTCATGCTTCGCTCGCTCTCAACCTCGCTCTCGTCTACTACATATGCTTAAGCTTATCTCCAGACCGAGCACTGCAACATGATGATCATGGAATTAGGTGCAGCAGCTTGTCAAATCATCATCATCATCATCATCATCAGCAGCAGCAGCAGCAGTTGCTGCATCGATCACCACGCAGTGCAGCAGCAAGCCCAAATGTTTTCTGCAACAACACTAGACTTACTACCAGCTTTTCAAGAGACCCCTGGGAGGAGCCGGTAGTACTGCAGGCCGACGACGACTCCCCATGTGTTTCATGTGCGCCGGCGCCGGTACTTGAAGGTAGCTCTTATGTCTCGTTTTCCGCCCTGGATCACGCTCGAGAATGCTCCAGCAATGGGCACTTTGTGGTGTTGGATCAGCAACAGCAGAAGAAAGCGGTGGGAAGAAGAATTGGAGCTTGCCACTGCCATCCTTGCTTCACGGGTCCTCGATGCGCTGAGCTCGCAACCAACTGCATCCTCAACCTTTCCATGTGAGGAACAAGAGCAGATCACTACTACTACTACTGTCTGTCGTGAAGAACTTACGCAATTGCTTCTCTTACAGTCTGCCGCTGCGAATGCACATCATGGGTGGTGGACTGATGGGATTCTCCGTGGGTCGGTCGGTCGGTCGGTTGTTGTTGTTGTTGTGTTGTGCTGTGTGCAGTGGGGATCCGACGATCTTCGAGTCTTACTGGCTCACGCTTGGATCGCAAGCCACCACTGTCATCCCGGCGTGGCAAGGAATGAGCTACTTCGCGCATAAACACAACGCGTTCCTGTTCGTGGACCATCATCTGGAGCTCACAATCCGCGAATTGCACACTCTGGTGGGAAACGCTGTGACACAAGACCGCTACATTCTACTGGGCGTGGGTTCCACTCAACTCTTCCAAGCTGCCATCTACGCCCTCGCTGCAAATCTTCCCGAGAACTCGACGCCCACTACGTCTGATCCAATCAAGATCGTGTCTGCCGTCCCATTCTATTCGGTACTGTCTCATCATCGATCTCATGCATGAATAATCTCTGGACTAGACCAGCTGCTTCTCATGGACTAGCTTCTGAACCTTCACTTTCCTTGTGCACTGCAGTCGTACGCAGAAGCTGTGGATTATCAAAAGTCAGCCAAGTACAAATGGGCAGGAGATGCAACCAAGTTTCAGCAAGTAGCTGCAGCAGGAGGAGGAGGAGGAAGAAATCATGACCGTGCTGCTTCTTTCATTGAGGTAGTGACATCTCCCAGCAATCCAGAAGGGAGCATCTGTCAAGCTGTGCTTCATCATCAAGAAGGTGGTGCAGCAGGAGGAGGCCCACAGCAGGGATCTTCTTCTTCTACTTCTTCTTCTACAATCCATGACCTTGCATACTACTGGCCGCAGTACACTCCCATCACTGCTCCTGCTGACAATCCTCTCATGCTCTTCACTTTCTCCAAGATCACAGGCCATGCAGGTACCCGTCTTGGGTAAGTTCACAGCAACACTTGGCAGCTCTCAGATCTTGCAGTAGCTCTCAAATCCAAGCTGCTCCTCTCTAAGTGCTCAACAAGTTTGCTATTCTTCTTTTGGGCAAAGTTTTGCAATCCAAGCTCTGGTGCTAACTCTTTTGCCAAATTTCTTCTTTTTAGGACTTTTGCAATCTAAGCTGCAGTGCTAAGTCTTTTGCCAAATTTCTTCTTTTTGGGACTTTTGCAATCCAAGCTCCAGTGCTAAGTCTTTTACCAAATTTCTTCTTTTTGGGACTTTTGCAATCCAAGCTCCAGTGTTAAGTCTTTTGCCCAATTTCTTTTTTAGCAATTTGCAATCCAAGCTCCAGTGATTGCTTCTTTTTCCAATCTTCTTTTTGGCAAAAGCTTTGCAATCCAAACTCCAGTGCTAAGTCTTTGGACCAATTCCTTCTTTTGAGTATTTTGCAATCCAAGCTCCAGTGCTAAGTCTTTTGCCAAATTTCTTGTTTTAGGCATTTTGCAATCCGATTAGCTTCAGTGCTTCTGTTTTTTGCCATTCTTCTTTCTGCATTTTGCAGTGCACCCGTGCACAGGCACAGGGTTAATTGGTTGGTCAGCCTTTCATGTTACAGACTATCTGAATTTGGTGCTGAAGCCTGACACAAGCTGTCTCTGCCAAGTTTCCTAGATCAATCTGGTTTTTCCTTGAAGGTTTGGATACTGAAAGAAATCTGCAAGATCTTACCTTTGTCCTGAAGCACATGTTGAAAAGAAAAATTGTACTACATGGAAAGGTCAAGTCTGTGCCCATTATGTTGAGTAAGGTGCCAAGCAAGCCTGTTATAGCAAGCTAGGTGATGCACCCAAAATAATGCACAAGGGTGAGACCATTCCACGACATTAAGGTCTTGGGTTGTTTCATGTACAACAGAGATTTTAGTCCCTATTGTGAGTGTCTGATCATCATCATCACCGGAAGATTATGTCATATGATGTGGTCAAGAAATTGACATAATCTGCCATGGTCCCAGACCTTAAATGTACTTTGAAGGCTGAAGCTTATGGAAGCTGCTGAGAGCTGTGATCTATCTAAGAGGAGTCTTTGTGGGCATGAATGACTTTTCTGCTGCAGTTGGGCGATTGTGGAAGACAAGAGAATTGCAATGAAGATGTTTGAGTATATCAGAGTGAACACATTGGGTGTGTCACAAGATTCACAAAGGCGAGCTTTTACACTGATCCGCACCATCATCGATGGCTATAAAAAACAGGAACAAGAAATGAAGCAGCATGTCAATCATCATGGTGAAGAAAAAGAAGAAGAAGAAGAAGATCATCTTAGACATGATTGCAGCAGCACACAAATTGGGTCTGTAAATGCTGAAAGGATTGGGTTTGTAGATATTGAAAGGATTCCAACAGGGTCTTCTGATGCTCCTCCAAGGATGCCATTCTTTCACTACATCCAGGCACTTTTGGAGGAGAGATGGAGAAGGATTGTGTCTGTATTGGAAGGCAACTCTCTTTTCACCCTGCCAGTTTATGATGAGGCATTTTGCACCTTCTTAGGCAAAGCTTTTCGACCTAACCCAGGTATGTATTATAACCTAATCTCTTACACACATCTATCTATCTATCTATCTTATCACCAATTGTGGAGGGAAAATCATTATACCGCATATCAATATTTAATTTCCCGTTGAGATGGATGAAACCCAACATTGTTAAACTATGCTAAACATTATTACACGACATCTAATTTCACCATTGGAATGGATGAAACCCAACATTGTTAAAACTATGGTAAAAATTATACCATGTCTAATTTCACCATTGAAATGGATGAAACCCAAACAATTGAAGACACAAATTTGTTAAAGTGCCCAAGTTCATTGAGAAAAAATATGGTTTGGAAGTATGTACATTAATTTATTTGGTAGAGATCCTGAAAGAAGCATGGAATGCAACTTCCTTTCATTTTTTCCCCAATTCCAGCTTTCTTGCCGTGCCCCGTGCCATCAATCAGACCATAATATTATTTCCAAGGATCAGATCGTCCTCGGGGGATCAATTCCAGAGCATGGTGGCAGGTGCAAGTACTTCAGAGAGATGATATGACTATCATTGAAATGTACAAAAAATTGCTTGCAGAAGCAAATTTGAGAAACTTGGTCTCTTTTTTGTTTTGTCTAATGTAATGTGTTGGGTTGGGTTGGGTTGGGTTGGGTTTGGTTTGGTTTGGTTTGGGTGGGTTTATTTTTTTGGGTTTTGTTTTGGCAGCTTTTCTTTGGCTCAAGTGCACAAATGGGCAAGATTGTAGTGAACTACTACTCAAATATGGTATTGCAACACGTGAAGGGCCATCATTTGGAGTTTCATCTGCGTTTGTTCGTCTTAGCTTACTCGACCGGGACCCCCTTTTTGATCTCCTTTTGCAACGGCTTGCTTCCATCAGATAGATAGATCCATGAAATTGTGCTTACACTAGAAGAAAAAATCTTCTTCGAAAAAGCTTCTTGTTATGACAAACTGTTTTGCTGCTGACTAATTCTCTTCCACTTGGGGATATGTCAGTTTGTATTGCCTCTAGCAAGTTTTTCACAATTTTAGGTGCTGAAAAAACTCTACATGTAGTAGTAGGATTGGGCAATTTTTGGGCAGCCATGACAATCTGACACAATATCAACTTAGGAAAGGATATCTCATTTGGGTGGGTGTGGCTCAAAAACTGTTGCACCCCAAAGGGAACTCACAAGTTGGGTTCAAAACCTTAACCCTAGTCATGGGTTAACCCTTCTTGTATGATTGATGGCGGGTACCGAAAAAGGGGGGGGGGGCGGGGGAAGAAAACAATCATCTCCGGCCACCCTACACGAAACAACATCAACGTCCCTTCGCATATGACAA
>Ga0116231_10005675_pt1 | contig 24434 bp, 25 predicted proteins | sample S1TSphgellanicum_2_FD_89695 | JGI IMG/M metagenome (GOLD analysis project Ga0116231, IMG submission 89695) | Host-associated microbial communities from peat moss isolated from Minnesota, USA - S1T2_Fd - Sphagnum magellanicum MG | ecosystem: Host-associated > Plants > Peat moss > Unclassified...
ATATAAAGTATATCATAAAGTAACATATATAGGATATTCAAAACAACATAAAATAAACTTATTTACTATAGTAAATTATAATAATGAATTATGTTAACTAGTAATGAAACATGATGTTTACATAATGATATTATAGTGAAATAATTTTAATCAAGGTGAAATCATTAAAATGCAATGAATTTATTTCACTTTTAAAGTCCCATAGTGATTTAAATTAATGAATTCCACCCCATTTTTGTAGTAGTGGAGGTTTGTTTTGCTATGCAGGTAATTGTTTTGCCATCCAAATAAGTTCCTCCATTAGAGTATGGATTCAAATACAACATCATTCTTGTTGCACCCCAAAACACAAAGTAATATGAAGTGATAATTAAAAAAAATTCGACTTGCATTTGCATGGATTTTATCACAATGATGATAAGTTTGTTGGGTGGACAGGGAAATGGGTGCATTGTAAGCACATGTGTTACATTTTGTAACATGTAATGTATTGTGGGTAGATGGAAGAATTCATTTATCATTTGACTTAGATAGTTGGAACAAAGTAATGATTAACAAATCATGTTGCTAGGCAAGTCTTATATTCTTTTGTGTATAAATAATGAAGCATAATCCAAAATTGTAGACTTGTTATAATGTGTGTACATGGATAATACATTCCATTTATACACATTTGTCACGTGTTCTTTCATTTGGTTTTGCTTTTGAATATGGAGTGTAATATTAGTAGAGTCCATCTCATTTTTATTGTTGAGTTTTGAGAAAAAATACATCCAAAATTAAATATTTAACATTATAAGTTTTAAATGTAAGTTAATTTGCACTATCAAAGCTTCAAACATAATCCAAAATGGAAAATTAATTGTTGTTTATGAATATGGGTAATACATTAGATATACACATTTATCAAGTATTGAAATTCTTTCATTTTGCTTTGCTATTGAATTTGCTTGGTTAAATATCTGGCTGAATGTGAAATATGAAAAACTATATTTAAAAGTTGAGTAATTTGATATCCAAGATAATGTTCCCGGTGTGGAGTAATTTGATATCCAAGATAATGTTCCCGATGTGATCCAATTTCAAGAATCCAACAAAGTTTTTAAACAAATTCCAACCTTGTTTACAACTTTCATCCATTTGCAATGTTAAATTTTTTTCATTCATTTTCCAACTTTTCATCAATGTTTAGAGTTTTGATGATTTGAAAAAATATTCGTACATGTGATCAAATATTCCTTTGACGTTGCAATGTATGTTCAATTTTTATTATTTTTATGTGGTACAAATTATTTTGAAAAAATTCCTTTAGGCTCATGTGTTCATGTTCATTTGTTCATTGCTCACATTCACTTGTTCACTACTCAAACTCATGTGGTCACAAGTTAGCATTGTTGGGTCTGGATCATTGTTGGGTTGGATCCAAATATGTTCGAGTTTTTTTTGGGACATGGTTGAAACAATACACTTAATTCTAGGCATAATTGGTCTTTAATTTAGAAATAAGATTATGAAAAGTTATAAATATAAATTTGAATATATTTCCAAAAAAAACCATCTCAAAATTGTCAATATATTCATAATTTTCATATTTTTGCAAAGTTGGCATCATAAATCATAATTTTCACCAAATTAAAAAAATAAAAATAAAATGATGAACATAGATTTAAATGATTACAAAAAATGGTCAAAAAATTTTAGTGCAAGAGAATTGAATATAAAATCACCCTATTAATCACATAAGTGGATTCAACTTGGGCCCAAATTTGATTATATTTAAAGAATGGCACCTCAACTTTGCATTAATTTAATTGTACAATGAAAATGAAGGTTAATTTAAAGGGTTAAGTACCAAGTACATTTAAACATTTGTTTTAAATTCAATATCACATTTTTTTGTGTGAATGCACTTTGACATAGTGTTCCTAGGTTATGATTGGGTTGGTTATAATATGTAACATGTAAAATAACATCTTGATGTGTTGGATTGAATACAAGAATTTTTTAAAAAAATACACAAAGGTGAACCTTTTAACCCTTAAACATTAGGGTGGGCCACTTTTCAATGCATTTTTTTCTCTCTAATATTTAGGGGTTAAATTAAATTGACTTGATGCTTTATTATGTTGAAAATGTGAATTGAAATCCAAATGATACCACATTTCCATTATATAAGTTCCTTATCAGGGCATGTTTGTTTTTTATGTGATTTTCATTTAACAAGATGAAAGAATAATAACTTTAGTGCATTGAATGATAACATAAAAAAATTCAATATGATTCCAAAATGACATTAAGAAATATCATGATTATTATCTTTAATCATTATTTCACACATTAGTGTTCCAATGTTCCAATGTAAGTGTATATACTATTAGATTAGTGGCATTGAGATCATGATTTCTTTTTTCTGAAACCAAATTTATTGTTTTGAAAGTTTTGCCAACATTTTCCACTTAAAAAGTAAAAGTACCAACCCCATGAGAAAGTGGGTGATGAACACTGAAAATTTCCAACAAAATTTGTTGCCAAGTGGCAAAAATTCACCACCAAAAAAAAACCTTGATTGGGATGAAAGGATGTAAAGGCATCAAAGATGAACACAAGTAAACAAATTTGACCTCTTGGGTCTTAGGGATGATGCATCATTACCATTCAATGAAATTGCAAGTTAAGTCTAACCATCAACAACAATTTGCTTGGCTTAAGAATTGATCAAAGTTATAAAAAAAATTAGTTTGCAAATCCTAAATCCACTATAACCTTGTGTGCATTATTCTATTGCTATTTATACTTATAAGGTCTGAACAAATTGGGAAATAATCTGAATTTAACGAAGGATTTGAAAGGTTGTGAACTTCCACAACTACATTGTTCAACTTTTTAGCCAACTTTGTAGCATACAATCACCCATGGTATTATATTGTGTAGTTAAAAGAAATCCCTAAAGTTATACCATTTTAATGTTGACAAAAGACTCAAGAGATGCCAATTATGTTAAAGAAACACACACACACACGCACACACAAGAAAAAAAAAATATTATGTTTTTTGGTCAATATAGGCCTTCCAAAACAAGTGTATGCCACCTTAAGTTGACTTCTTTTCGCTTCATTCCATTGCTGACTCCAAATTTAATCTTTTTAATTCCTGGTTGAACATAAAGTGAATCATCTTATGGTGGCCTTTGCAGATGGTTGCAGGTTCAATTCACCACTCAGCCATATTGAATGTTCATATCACAACTCAAAATCGATACAAACATGAGGGCTTTACTCTGGTGCAAAAACCACTGAGTCAAGGATCATTGACAATAGCTTCTCCATTGGAGTTTGAAACATTATGAACCCAACCTGGTGCACCCTGTGCTCATCAAGGGCTTTCCAAGGGTACGAAGAATGCAACAAGAGGTGCCCTGGTCCAGAAAATCTGAAGGTGACAAACAAACACAACAAACAAACAACCTTTTATAATAAATATATATATATCATAAAGCATATTGATATTCTCAGCATGTGGAATTGTTTACAGATATCAAGTATAAAAGATGTACACATCTGACTGTGAATAACACTATATTTTGACTTTAGTGATCCAAAGGACATTTAAAACAGGTCTCCAATTTCCCCAAAACAGAGTACCATCGAACAAAAGTGAGAAAGAGTACCAACCCCATGAGAAAATGGGTGATGAAACTCCCAGTCGCTCCAAGATTGATCCAACAAGGAGGTTGGACCCCAGTTTGATCATGTCCGAGGCATGGTTGTCCAGCTCCTTACTTTTATGGCTTGCCTGTATTATTTTAGACACTGAGATTTCATCAAATGATGAGATGATCTGCAATTTTAAAATATCAGTCACCAGTTTAGCTGAACCTAGGCATCTTTTGAGAAACAAAAGTTCAAATTGGTGCCCAAACTGGGTTACAGATAACTTCATCATTTTCAAATTTCCCAAGTATTTGTGACTATGGGGTTTCCTTGATCCCCTGAAACTTCAAAAGAACAAGAAGTGGAGGATTATCAAGGAGATAAAACAACACAATACTGGTTTCAAGTTGCAACGCAGCCCCGCATAATGGTCTTTGGCTGTTTAGCTGAGCAGAATATCCATATGCATGGTGGGTTGATAGAATATTCAGACTTGGTTTCATTTCTTTGGTACCAATTGGTTGCAAGTTGCAACCTAACCTTGCATAAGAGGACCTATTTGGTAGTTTAAGTGAACTGGATATCTATATGCACCGTTTTCATAATCAATGGTTGCATATGTAATTTTTTCCCATGACAGAAGCCCAACAATGTGTTGATAACATATCATTGATGGACACAATGCCATGCTATTTATCTTAATTTTACTAAGTTTTATGCATAATTGCAATTCAAATTACTTCATTTAGTTTATACATTACAAGTAGTATTCCTTAACATGAGATAATAATGTAATTAAAGCAAAATTACACAAGGAAAAAATAAATTGAAACACAAATGAATGAAATAGATCTTTGAAATATCAATCATTTGCCTCCCTTTTCTTCCTTCTAACACTTCCAAGTCCAAATTACTTGGTCTTTAAAGCTACTTCTAACTCACTAAGTATTTTGTATACTTGTTGTCTTGAAGATCATCTATTTCTAGCATTAATGTGTTATAGACCCAAGTGAATGGGTCGTCACAACCCAACAAATACATCATCCATTCAACCTCAAAAATCACACAATGCCAAGCATGTAGATACATCACATCATTCATTGCAACAACAATGTCATCATCAATTCACTTACTTGCAAAAATGCCAAACAGATGTACATCATTATCCACAAAGAATAAGTAATAAAAACAAACAGATATTACAAATATATCATCCATTGCAACCTCAAAATTCCACAATATCCAAGCATGTCTCTACAGCATCATTCATCATCGCACCAACCGTGTTGTTCATAATCAATCACTCCATTTGCACAAATTTGCAAAAATGGAACAAGTACCAAGAACCTTGCTCAAAATGCCTCACAAAATGGACTTCATCATCTAGTGAAACAACGGTGTCATCACCAACATTCAATCCCTCAATCACTTGCACAAATCTCAAATAAATGTACATCATCATCCGTTGCAATAACAGTATCATCCACCATCAATAACTCAATTTGCATAAATGGAATGGGTTAGGCTGTTAGCAAGATCTTTTGCCCAAATGCCAAACAAATGCACATCAGCCATCCATTGCAACAACAGTGCCATCCATCATCAATCACTCAGTTTCCACAAATTTGCAAAAATGGAATAAATCGGTAGCAACAAGATCTTGCCCACATTCGACGATCAATTGGACGCATCCAATTTTAATGTGCTTGTCAGCTTTCATGGTGAGATGCATCCAGGAATTGATGAATTGTGATAGAGAGACAATGTGTGTGAGAGAAGATACCATATTAAAGATGCAAGTTTTTTTGCATGATTTAATTTGGTTACTGTTATGTGTGTGTGTGTGTGTGTGTGTGTGCGCGCCTCCCTTCTTACCTGTCATCAAAACATGTGAGGACTGTTGCTTGCCAAAAAAAAAAGACCAGCTAGCTATGAATGAAGCAGTTAAAATTTGAAGCTAATAATAGTGGAATGCGAGTTTCCGAAAATGGCAGCTTGAAGACGAAGAATGCTCATGCTAAAAACTTCAAGTTTTTGAGAATTTTTTTGGGCAAACTGACTCGATTTCTATTGTTGCTCCAAAAAGAAAAAAAGAAAAAAGAAAGTGTTTTATTGTTATTGTTTCTCTGAAAAAAATGGCTCGTTTCGATCTCAAAGTTTGAAATTTTATGAAGAAAAAAACTTTTTTCTTCCTGTTTATTCTTGAATGGAATTCATATTTCTCTCAAGTTTTTGTGTGCGTGCGTGTGTGTGGATTAGGGTGTTGTTTGATTGAGAAGTGTGGTTCTGTCAAAGCGTTCTGACATTTTGACCTTGTTGAGAAGCAAACGCTTTTGATTCCGGTGTTGTTAAGGCGTGAGCTCGTCCTAGTCCCATGCCGGAGCTTTAGCACATCCTTTTTATTCTGGAGTTTGGAACTAGGGATTATTCTGGTGCTTGGAACTAGGGAGTAAGGCAATCCGAAGGAAGCAAGGAGAAAAAAAAGAGAAAAGAGATGGAGGAATTCTTTTCCCTGGGGTTCACATTTCGGGCGATTCATTTCTTCTGACAGATTGAGAAGATGGAGATTGGAGAAAGGAAGATGGAATGAAGGAATCAAAGGGTTTCTGTGTTGCTTGGATTTCATCTACCGTAAGTGAGTAAAGAGAAAAGAACTCTGTCTCTGAGCGAGGAGGGGGGTTTAAGAATATTGGAATCCCCAAAACCCTCGTTTTGCAAGCTCTGATTTTCAACACTCTTTTTACTTGAAACAATGAGAGGTTTTAGACTTCTGGAAAGATGGGGTCTACTTTACAGGCCTGTGGGTGTAGATATTGTCATGACACAAAGTTTTGTGGCTGTAGGGCTGTAGTTCAGAAAAATAAAGAAAACCCATCGTTTTCTCCAGCATCTTGTTTATGAGTTTATGAGCTTTTCAAACCCTAAAAATTCTCAGCATCAAGGGAATAGAGATGGAGATATAAATATGTGGGATTTCTTTGATACCTAGTATTTGCTAAGTATGTGAGCTTGTGAATATTTCTTCAATTTTTGTGGCTGTAACTTAGAGAGGTTGGCAGATGTATGAATGATTGTTGTAATGTGCTTTTTTTCCTGGATATTGTGGACTCGGTGAGTGTTGGAGACTGGTTTCTTCCATAATCTCCATGGCTGAAGTCAAGAAATCTTTGAGGGACAACACACACACAGGACTATTATCTTTGTCATCATCACCAGTATCAATGGCGCTATCACCATCACCACGAGCAGCAGCAACAGCATCAGATTCCTCCTCATCATCTTTACAATCATTGTCAGCTCGGTGGATGTGGGAGCAGCAAAAACAACATGATGAGGCAATATGTCAACAGGCCAAGCACCAATGTAGGGAAGAGAAGCTTCTACGGGCTGAGTGCCAGCAGCTTCGTAGGCGCATCAAGGAGCTTGATCTTTCAAAATCCCAGCTCTCAAGACACATTAGCCAACTCCGAGATGCAAACCAGCTTGGATCTAAACAACAAAACTCTGAAATGTGGTGGGTCGGGATGGATGTAACTTGTGTTGAACAAAACAACCTTGATCAAGAAGTGGATCCTCTAGAGGAGGAAGAGCAGCATCATGACCTGGAAGCAATTTTCTTCACAGAAGGTTCAATTGAAAATTTTGGAGAAGGAAATCATGCCAATGATTGGTCTGTGGAATGTGAAACATCAGAGCCACAAGATATCAATAACGAGCATGCACCGGATGACTTCAAGGGTCCACAGGTAAACCCTCTAGTTCATGCATTGTTGCTTGTACCTTCACAAACCATCTTTTGTTCATAAGAAATCATGCATGTTGCAATCAAGCTCCTCTTTTAAATCCTTGAGATGAACAAGATCCTTTGGGAAAGATCTAGTCCCTACCACATCACATGAGGTAAATTGTGCACAGTTGCAACAGTGTTATCCTTGTTAGAATGTTTTTTGCAAGCTTCAGCTGTTGCGCATTGGGATTTAGTGACTTTTGACACTTTCTTTCCAGCTTGGCTTTTGTGACGTGTTTTTAAGCATGTGTTTCTGAAGTTCTGTTTGTTACTGTTTCTTTGTTTAGCAATTCTTAGAAAAGCTTCGGATTGTTGGGTGTTTCCACAGACCATGTCAGTCCCAACTGTGAATGGGGATGGAAGAAAATCTGAATCCATACCCCTAGCAAAGTTTGAAGAGGAGCTTTTGTTACTTCAGGCCCTTTCCTTTCGAGAGAGGGTAGCTTTGCAGGAGAAAACACAGAGGCTGAAACAATTTATAGTCCAGCAATATGTTTTGTACCAAGAAATTGAAGATGAAGAAAAAGCCTTTCAAGCAGTGGAGCTTGGACAATCATTGTGGCAGACTGTGGTGGCAAAGCTCAAAATCCACTCCTTATCAACTGACATGGCTCAACTTGAGCAACTTTGCCAAGACCTAGGTGCTGTTGTCACCCTGTATTCTGATCATAATCCTTTGTGGACAAACCAGACTGGTTTCGAGGGTTCCAGCAAGAGCACAACTGGGCCCATTCTCACAGAGGTGCAAACTGATTTTACATCAGAGCTGGATCAATTAAATTTGAAGGAGGACAGAAGTGAAAATGGTGCGAAGGAAAGGCATGGAGTTGCACTTATGGTGACAGACTTTTCTCCTGGTATGTTGTGCTATCTTCTGTCAGTTGAGAGGATATGGTGGAATGGCAGCACTTGGGCTCAAGATAAAATCAGACTAGATCAAAGCTTCTATCCTCTGTTTCTTTTTCTTGGATGCTAGCCAACATCATGACTGAGTCTTCCTGTTGCTTCCAGTAATGTGACAGAAACTTCTGCAAATGCAGAGTTTTGTATAATGGTTTGCACATAATTTTGGTGGATAATTATATACTTAGCAACACCCACTGCCAGGAGCTGATGAAGTCGGTGGGTAGTCATGGCAGCTGCTATTTAGGATGATGGTGACAGTCTGACACTTTGTGAGTGATGCTCATAAGGTTCTGACTGCACTCATCGTTGTGATACCTTCGAATTGTTGTCATGGAGATTTCTCTGAATTTTCACAGATAATGTGTTTCTCTTTCTTTGTTAGATCTTTCCCTCACAAGGGTGAACTGTTGACCCACAAAGATACAAAATACTGACTAAAACTGTGCTATGGGTTTCTTTGCCAACAGGTGGACATGATCAAACTGTGATTAGAACACACTATCCTGAAACAGAATTGGCTACAGAGGCATTTATGCAACAACACCGAAAAAGAGACGTAATCTCATTAGCAGCTAAACGCTTAGATTTTGAATCCATAGTAAATGAGGACATTTATGAGAGGAATTCTTCCAGCAATAATAAATCCCAGAGATACAAAACCGGGGAGTTGAATTTAGACAAGAGAGTGGAGACAGAGAGCTTAGATTTGGAGCTGCTCAATATGAAGGATGATGGAGCTCACATGGCAGATCTCTTATGTGAATCCAAGAGAGTTCATGACAATTTTGAAGAAGGTCTGCCACCCTTTTCTTACATCATAAATTTCCTTCCCATATAATTGATGGTGTTGTCTCAGAACCGTGCTCTATGCTTTTGTATTTAAAGTTAATGTGGAGCAAGTGGTGCAGTAGAAGAAATGCTCTATAGTACCATATCTTGAGATGTCAATCTAAGCAACTCTTTTGAACAACATCAAAGGCAGTATTTGGATTGCTCTTGCTCAATTCACCTGTTATTTTGAGAAGGAAAAGTCCTTTAATACGTCAGCCCTAAGAGTCTCTTACTAGAATTTTTCTTTCATGTTTTGGTCCATGTATGGTCATTTTAAAGCAAAGTATCTCATAAGGGGATTTTGTGTATTTTTGAGGAAAAACTTGCTGAAGTTCTAATTGGATTTGTGTGTCATCAGGTGATGGGCAAGAAAGTTTCGAAATTTTTTCACCTGAGAGTGATGACCTATTCAGCATCTCATCATGGGAAAAAAATGGAGGAAAGTTGTCTCCAAGACCTGGATTGTATCAACAAATTAATCAGCAAAAGAGTCTGGAAATTATTTCACCCGCAAATATTGGCAATCTTTTCACTCTCCTGTCTCCTGGTAAGGCTGATAATACTCCTTCACAGCAGAAGTCTGAGGTGAATATTCAAGGTGAAAGTTCTCACACTCAGGTGCTTGAGTTACATCAAACCACTCGAGAGAGTGAAGAGCTTTGTTCATCATGCAACAGAGATGGAACAACTGTGTTACCACATAAATCTGAGTTTCTTCATTCTGTACCTTATGGAAATTCATCACAAATTGAAAGTGAATTTTCTAAGGAGTCTGCACTTCCTTCTTCTCACATGGAAAAGGTTCTGCTTCAAGGGAAGGAGCAAGGTTTATTGCAGCCAGTCTGTGGTGAAGAGTTGGAGACACAAGGGCTTAAGTGCACAACAGTGAGTGGAAAGAAAACCACAGAGCTTGATCGTATTTTCTCAAAACGGGGAGAGGATTTAAGATCCTTGAATAAGAAGCTTGAGGAGTTGGCACAACAACTAGAAAGCCAGATAAGGATGCGTGAAGACCTTGAGCTCAGATGGGAGCTTCAGCTTTCTGAACACTTGCAAGAGGATGATGGTGTTCAATTGGCCATGTCGGAATCAACATTGCTTTCCAATTCTCTGATGGTTCAATCTGCTAAACCAAATGGCATTTTGATGACTGTCGAACACCAACATGAGTTGTCTTTCAGTGAATTGAGTAAAGCCAAGAAGCTTCAATGTGCTGCTGAATCAGAAGCCAAGGCCTTGAACAACCAGGTGACTAATCAGCAAACCCCTCCTTCAGTCATCCATGTTTTGTTAAGGTATGAAGATTGACAGGATGCCTGAACTAGGACTACTGTGCTGCTGTCTTTATCTGCTGTATATTCATTGTACATTAGCAGCAGCTATTATGGAGCTCAGGCAACTCCTGCAGTGAATGGAGACAGAGAAAATCACTGCCTAGCTCTGGTTGTGAGGGATGCAAGCCCTTGATGATGAGCATTTCATTCACAGAATTGTAATGCTTCCTTCTGACTTCCATGCAGATGCAAAATTTGGAGGCATTATGTTGCAATGCACACAAAATGGAGGTCCTTAGGATCAAGTATGAGGCAACGTGGACTTGCTTGTTAACATTACTCCAATTTTCATTGCTTTGCTTGAATTTGATTCTTTGGCTCCATAGATTTACAGATTCATGGGGAAACTCCTTTCCCACATAATCATAATGCTGAGCTCCACTGTAAAAGATATGCCATTTTGTGTAAACAAACTGGTTTGTTTCCAAACACATCTTACTCGCTGATGGCTGGATTACAGACAGAATATTGAAGTATTGTTTGTTTGTGAATGCTGAATAATCAATGATTTGTTGTTACCTTCAAAGTATTGTGCTGTGAAGTTTTTCTCTCCAATCTCATAAGATATGAATTGCTGAATCTACTTGGCTTCCTTCAAATCTAAATTATGCTAGATCGGATTTTGGCTGTCTGTATAATGTGTTTTTTGCCACAGAAAGGTTTTTCTGGTCTTATTGGAGAATGAAAGATTGCATTCATGTCTTCAGTGCATATAAGGAACTTTTGCATCTCTTTGGTCAATCTCTTTGGGCTATGATTTCATGTATTTATTGGTCTTTCAAGGTCAAGGGATACAGGTGAGACATTTCACATGAAGACAACAATTACTTGACATGCTTTAGTCTGTGAGATCAAGCACTTATGTACCCATCTGAACAGATGATTAGAGTTTTGTTTTAGAATGGGCATCTGGCTGCTGCTGCTGTTGTGGCAGAATGAGATGTTCACCTGGAGGCAAGAAATCCTTGTGTCTGACACACAATAGAAAGACTGTTTTTGCACTGTTCTGTCTGAATCTATGATAGTGCATGTTTAAACAGCTACGGAACTGGTGCTAACTGTGGCACTGTTTTATTGGTCTCTGAAATTGCCAACAACTTCCCACCACTTACATTGACCTTGGTTTTGCCTACTTCAATGGAAGCTACTTCTATGCAAAATGGATTTGTGTGATAGTGGAGTCCCAACAATGGCAGTCCACATGTCCACTGGTCTGGCTGGTCATGTCCACTGCTTCTGTACCATGCACACTTGAAGAGCTGAAACCTAAATCTAGGTGAAGGCTCCAGACATGACACATTTTCTTTCCAGGGAGTCATTCACCAAGAACCATGGCTGCAAGGATAGATACCACCTTCAATGTACAAGATCAATTGCTATCTGTCCCTCTCACTAGAAATATTTTCACCTTTGGCAATGAACTTGGTGATGTAATGCATGAAGTCTGGCACAAATCTGTGGGTTGTGCGAGGAATGCCACTGCAAAAATAGATGTTCATGAAAAAACCCAACCCACCTGTAATGGGGTGGCTTCCTTAAACAAGAAACTTTCTTACAGACACAAGCAAGTTTCGTCGCTTGCTGGCAGTGTTCCAATTGCTAATCAGGGTTTCACTTGCTTCCAACTCTCTGGTATGTTGCATGATGATGGATCCACTTCCTGTATGCAAACTTAGAATACAATCAAGACCTCCATCATACATTGTGATTATGGAGTGGGTGACAGAATCCAAGGCAACAATGAAACAATACACTCCTGCAGGGTACAGGGTTCCTTCAAACTTCTTGTCCTCCCTCAGAAAGCCTTTGCTTTCCTTGTGAAGCTTGTGGTTTAGAGAAGATGGTCCATGGGAGAGAGCCTTTCTGAAAAATCCACATCCACCAGAAATGGCTTTGCTGCAACAAAGCAACTTCTGACATTACTTGAGCACCTAATTCTCATTGTGCTGATCTTTTGTCAGTGATTTGGTGTGCTTGGAAGGTGATGATCAGAGTGAACATCAAGCACAAAGAGCTGAACAGAGGTTGAAATTTCTTCCCATGAGGCTTTCTGGACAGTATCATAACCCAATTCATTTTGCCTAAATAATTCTAAGCCAGATATTTACCGAGCTGATTTAATTCTTCGCACCACCATCTCATGGAGCTGCTGGTCTGCACTCTATTTGAATCACAACACCATGAGTATTAAAAGTGTTATGAGCAAAGGTTGGAGGAGGATGAATTGCAGGAGAACTCCTACTGCATCTTTTTTTGCACAGCATTCTCAGTCCACTGAAAGTTCTCAAGGTTTTACATATACTTAGTTCCTCCAATGACAAATAAATGTCCATCATTCTCTGTGCAGTTTTGCAGCAACTACACCACCCCATGAAGTTAGTTGGCTCTCATTTCATTTCTTGCACTATGCTTACTGAACTGCAAAATAGTGATTTCCACAATGGTGTCTAATTTCACATTTTTCTTGACTTGGTTACATGGTTCCAGAAAGCTTTACATTGATTCCCAATCCCATCTACACTCTTGAAAATGAATAATGTGCACCATTCTTCCCATCCAGACTTCATCTGGGATTTCCATTGACCTGGATAGGTTGGAGTGATCCTACCTTCACCTGACCTAGCTAGCTGTTTTAACTGCCCACTTTTATGTCTGTGAGATGCATGCACTGCACAATTTCTTCACTATCTCATACACTGTCCATAGTACCTAGCAATCTAGTCACCCTGTCGGTGGAAGGTTCCTCAGTTGGTATGTAAGAGGGGTGGTAATAATAAGAGCTGAAACTTTTGTAGATTCTAACACAGACCAGAAATTCGATCAGTGTGTTCCCACAGCGTCCATATCTATTGTCTCTGCATCATCCCTAAATGTGACACGCACCCGTAAAACCCCAGTCAACCTCCGATCATTTATGTTCAACACATCTGATTTCTCCCCACCCATTAGTCTTACAAGTGGCTCTTGCAAGTTGGGGCGAGTCATTTCCTCCAATACTGGAGGTGCTTGCATGTAAAGGTTGTTGCCATGGTATGACACACTGGGCTTTGAAAGCTTGAGTTTGAATCTACGGTCTTTGAACAATGTATCAATAAACTGCCGAAAGCACAAAGAAGGTTCAGCATAGGTGCATAGGTGTGTGAATAATCCACATATTATTGGATGATAGATACAGCAAAAGGGATAAGAGAAACATACAAGACATGGGTTACTCATGTCCTTCACTAACCACTTCCAGTTGAGCAAGCAATTGAACTGACTTGGATACAGGAGATTTTTGTGCACCTTCTGCAATGTGATGGACTTGTCAACCTCAAGAGGAACACCAGGACTACAGATTATGCAATTGGGGTCCTTGTCATGAGGCACAGTTCGCAGGTAGATCCCCTCTGTTCCTGTATACCTGCAATTTTTGTGATATATCAGGTTTCAGATTGATGTGCTAGTGCATGGATGTGAGAGACCTATTGTCTTTCTTTTTAAACAAATCTTCATAAGTATCAAGAACCCTCCAAACTTACAATTATAATCTACCAGAATTTGTGAGATGCTCCAATACTAATGTTAATGAAATTTCCAGACCAACAACAAGAGGAAATAACAGCAAACTGCAGGAGTAAGAGAAGAGAACCACCAAATAAGAACAGAGCAATAATGAGGTATGAACAACAGTGACAGTCTCTCACAATTTCACTCACCATCTGACTTCATGAGTTCCCATTGGTGTGCATAGACCAATGTAAAACATCAACCAACATACTAGGTTTGTGTCAGAAATCTGGAAGTAACAGGAAAACTCAGCCACAAACGTAAAAGAAACAAAATTGAAATGAAAAACCAAGAAAAGGAGGGAGCACAACAGTGAAAAGGGCAAACAAAAAAGAGAAAAGAAACCATAAATTGCTTTTCATTTTGGATTGCTCATCTGTCTGATCAACAAATTGCAAACTAGTAGGACTTCATGGGCCCAAATTTGTAAACAAAGAGATTTCAAACAAAACCATTCACTTAGCCCAAACCTGAACTTTTAGCATCTGTATCTTTGCCCCACATTGAAAGGAAAAGAGGAAGGGTGAACGCACTGCATGTAAATGTCCATGCCTGTGCTGCACATTGTTGCAATCTTCAATGTCTCTAATACACATGTTGCTGCAATAATTGCATTTGTTGAGGCAATAGCAGGTACTATGTTCTTGACTACACCCTGCACATGGAAATGTTCACAAACAATCATCTGATGAAACAACTCTACCCTTACAACCAACATGTTCCATGTTCAACACCCTGCCTCAATGGCCAGATTTGTAGAGGCTTTGCAAAAATTTGGACAGTCAGACAACTTCACATTGAGTGGTGCCAATCTATAATGTCACTAGCAGTTTGGCTTGTAAGTACACACCAAAGAAAAGGTGGACTCAGTCCAGAACTTCAAAGCACATAAAGCACCTATCTCAGAAGCTGCTTCCACTTGAGGTTATCAGATGGCTCAGACAATCTGCAAGCACCTATGTTATTCAAGTAACAGTTCACAGCTCTCAGGCCAGTAACTGGAATCTCAATGATAAAAGATCTTAATTTTCCTTCAAAGCATGTTACAGACTCAAAATGGAGACCTTGATGCACAACTTCTCATGTTTTTAGCTGATGAAATTCAGAGGCCAGTGTCCACATGAAAATCCTACTCTTTCTATTCTTTGAAAACCCTTGAGTTTAGACATCCACAAAGGTGTTGTGGAGTGGGATGATAGACAAAACAAGGGTTCACAAGATCAGACCTGGGTAAGTGAATATGTGATTCCACTTATGTTGAACTGTTCTCCCCTCTTCAGAGCCTGCATTTAGAAGACACAAGCATTGACAAGCAATGACAAATGAGCTTGTCATTCCTAATGATTACCAAAAGCATGTAATTGCAATTGCTAACAGGAACATTTCTCAACATTTCTGAACACTGCAAATTCAGGAGTGTCGCACTGTGTTACAGATACTGAAGGATGCTTGTGAAAAGAATCCCCAATAAGTCTTATCCCAAGCTGTACTCCACACATTTCTAAACATGGAATATTGCAATTCCAGTCATAACTCAGTTTTGAAAAATATGTATGCAGTATGCACCTGGTCATAAATCCACTTCATATGCTCTGGGTTGTCTGCATCAAAAGTTTCTCCCGTTCGATCCTATCAGACATGACCACAGATGAACCAGATCTGCAAGTTGCCTCCAGATAGTGACCTACTCAACAGAAACAGAAACAGCAACACTCAACCCTTCACAGTCAAGTCTGCAAAAGCACAGCTCTGGTCTACTCAATCAGAAGTACCAACACTAGAGTGTAAAACATGATTGGAAAAGCAAAGATTACTGTGATTTCCATTGCAACATAACATTCCAATCACTTGGACAGCAATTGTGTAGTCTTGCAGTAGATAGAAATCAGAATCCTTATGGTTAAGACACTCTGATTTTGAAGAAAAATAGGCAGAACAACTGCAAGGCTCGTCATACCTGGCCCCATTGAATGAGGTGGGCATACTCAATGCAATGAGCTGGTGATCGTGGTGTTTCAGCCAGTGTGCACAGAGGAAAGGTAATTTGGGGAGGGAACAGCCAAAGAGAGCAGTGGAAACAAGGGGTGATCCCTGGAATTATCACACGTGCATGGCCTTTAAATCCTTCAGTGCCACCATCAACCAGAGGCTTGATTGTTGAAAGGTCAGGTGACCCATCTTCCTCATACTCTTCTTGGCCAAAGAGTGGACAGAGACAAGAAACATCTTGGAGTTAGTCAAACCATTGGAAAGCATTATACAGTCCTTCACCTTTACTTGAAAGGAAAAAGGGAGGCAAAAGTGAGGCTCCAACAGAGGTATTCCCATTTGGTCATATCTGAAGCTGCAATACAGCAGTGAGAAGTTGGTTAATGAAGGGAGTGAATCCAGGCACACACTAATGGATAATGCTGAAGGCCAATTACCAACAAAGCCACAGACAACAGAGTTGATGTAGCTGCGAGCTTCAAGCGAATCCAATCCCAAGACGATAATTTGAAAATCTTTGAAAAATGAGATGTCCTTCTCTTCAATCTTGCAGAAATGGGGGTTCACTGTCACACCCTTCACCCTTTGCATAACTCTTGCAGCAGCAACATCTGCTTTTGCTTTCCCTACATCTTGCATCCTGCAGTAGTACATTGCAAAAAGAATTTCAGTGACACAAGAAACAGACAGCCTCCCATGGAATCAGCATTTTGCTGTCAATGAATCAGATTCAAAGGTAGAACACTATTTATCTATGGAATTGCAGAAAAATCTCCACAGCAATAATTTGAAGGCAGCACAACATCAAGTGCAGAACCACAGTGAACCACTTCCAGTCCTGGAGTGTGCTTGCTTCACATCAGAGACTTAAAACACACATGCTTTTCTAGTATGCACCCTCCTACTATTGCCCTGATCTGGGCATCATGCTAGCAACTTTTCTGGTTTCCAAACTCTGTATGAACAAATCAGAAATCAGAAGACACAATGAGAGAAGAAGGAATCAGAGAGGAAAAAAGGATGTGCCACAATCCTGAAGAGAAACTGCCTGTTAAGGTTTGATACATCAATGGTGTCCATGTCAATGACATCGATGTGCCCAAAACCTGACAACGCCAAGTCTTTCAGAAGCTCACATCCCAATCCACCAGCTCCAATCACCAGCACCCGGAAGTCATTCTGCAGTGCCTCTAGCAGCTGCAAATCACCACACCAAATGTTAATTCATTGTCCTTTTCACAATGGCTGGATAACAGGTAGAAAATGCAAAACAGAAATGGGCAACATTGCAAGCAATTACTGTTACAATTTCAATTCTCAATTCACAAAAATTTGGACAACTTCTTGTTGCTTGGTTGTAAAATGAGGAATTCATGGCTGATCAAAGTCCGTTTGGATCTTGCTCATTAGGTTTAGGGTTTAAGAATCTGGAGAGTATTTCTACATTAAGAAAGAAGAGCAAATAGACAATCTGGCTCTCTGACAATAGCTAGCTTTGAAAGGGCCATGCATAAAAGGATGGAGCAGCCGGGTTGCAGTAGCGGCAGCAAACCGCAATCGGACATCTTTTCACGGAACACAAGTCTTGCAAGATGATGGCGTTCAGGTGCTCAAAACGATTTTCCTACACAAAATGGAGAAAATAGTGTTTTTTTCTTGAGCTCCTCCTTGTGCTCCGCAAATCCAACATGCGCGAAGAAGAAGAAGAAGAAGAAGAAGAAGAAGAAAACACATCCAACGAAAATTCTTCTCAAAGAATCAAGTCACGTCAGAGAATCACCACTTCCCACGTCGTGGGCGGACGAGTATGGCATACTATGCATACACATACATACATAGCCTACTTACCTCAGGACTCGGTTCGAATCCTGGTCCGACAAAGTTTCCAGATCGCAGCAGCAAGCGATCTATGTCCCTCCACCGATTATCGTTGGACCCGATGCAAGGGAGAGAAGATGGTAGTTGCTCAGCCATGGAGAGACGTTGAAGACACAAGAGAAAGCTGGAGTCTTTGTTGTTGTCGTCCTCGTCGTCTTCCACTCCTCCCATTCATTCGCTCGCACAAAGTCGCGAGCTTCTTCCTCTACTTCTTCTTTCTTCTTTCAGCTTCCGTTTCCCCTTTTGTCCCTGTCTCACAGCCGCCTTCCTCTTCGTCATCCCATCCCCGTTTTCAACCCATTCTGCACCGTAATAGTCGGAGTAGGAGAAATCCGTCGACAGCCGTCAAATTACATCTGGTAATGTACGCAAGGTGGGGACAGGAAAACGAGAATGCAGTTCCTCAAAGGAGACCTTGTGAGGGGGCCTTTCTTGCCACTTTGCCTGGGACAGATATGCTAACTCTCGTGTGCTTGCTGGGAATGTCCTCTTCATTTTCACCCTCCATGCAATTGGAGATCTTTCTGCTTTCTTTCACTCGGGGGTGGATCTCAGATACTTCAGGACTTCTTGCATCAAAGTGTGAACAAGAAGACTTGCTGCTGCCAAGCCGGTAGAACAAATGGGAATTCACTAAAGAGAGCATAAATAATCTCACTGATGTCAAATTTGTGCCATCATTAGTAACAACAACCAAACATCTCTGCAACTAGAAAGGCGAATTGCAGAGCTCTCGGAATGCTTGAGAGAGCAAGAAGAAGAAGAGCTAGAGTAATGATGTCATGTCTCATGTGACTGCTTCTTGTGTCCTGGCGAAGTAGGATTTCTGATGTGCTTTCCCCTGCTAAGATGGGTAACATCGTTATCCTGATGACTGCAGCAAAGTCTTGATGTGGAGTGTACACTTTGCTCCCTTTCAAGCCACTCGCAATCCAAGTCCTTGAGCGGCCTGTTCATTCAAGACTAAGGTAGAGATTCCTACAATCTTACACTTTATCTCAAATGTGTCAAATTCATGTAGAGCTTTGATGCTTGAAAGTGCACATGCCCTGTATGTCCAAAGGACTACCTGTTTTACACAAACAAGTGTGGTGACAGTGTTGAGTTCTGTATCAATGCCTCAGTGTCCCAATTTGTCCTTAGTTCTGTCCATGCTGCTCCGAGCTTTTTGTTCTTGCTGAAATCCACAACCATGCAGTTGTTGTTATTCATATGCTCAGATCTTTAACAGCTGCAGCTCATATTGAGAAGCAAGTAGTGCAAGCCTCAAAGATATCATACTAGTTTTTGCAATGCAACAGGTGACAGGAATTCCTGTTGCAGAAGTTGGAAGCAACATTAGACACACACCCACAAATGAAGCCTATGCTTCCTATATACAACAATTGGCTACTGTCTGATGCCCGATTTTGAGAATCAATTTGAAGTACAGATGTCTGCAGAGCTAGCTGTTCAGGCCCAGTCAAGACCTGTGAAGTGAAGCAAAGTGGTAGCAATTCTCCTTTATCCTTGCCTGAGTCTGCTCAAGGTCGTTACAAGCCCAAGATATGGCCAATTGTTCTGGAGGTTCATTGGATTGCAAAGCTTTCAATACCAGAGGGGTAAAGTGAACATGAATGCTCTTTTGATAGCTCTTAAAGATAGGGGGTTTGTTTGATGTACAAGAAGCACTAGTGAAGAAGGAAGAAATGAACATGATGTCACGACATGGGATTTGAAACTCAAGGTTGAAACTGCTTTGACAGATTCACTCACCATCCAAAGCTTGTTGGATGCAGATCTTTTGATAGCTCTTAAAGATAGGGGGTTTGTTTGATGTTTGATGTACAAGAAGCAATAGTGAAGAAGGAGGAAATGAACAACATTTCATGACAGGAGATTTTAAACTCAAGGTTGAAATTGCTTTGATGGAGATTCACTAACCATTCCAAGCTTGTTGGATGCAGATTTTTTGCAAACAGCAGTCTCACATCAAAAGAGAGAGAAGATGTTTAGTGGGCAGATTGTACAGTCAAGACTGAAAAAACACAAACTGATGATCAGGCAGGACTGCTACATCACCAAATGGCAAAAGCTAAACCGAATTAGCTTTGACATTCCAAAACATAACAAAATGTGAATGCTAAGAATGGCCACCCTCAAAATGATCTGGCCACCATTTCAGCTTCCCTCCCCCCTCTTCTTCGTTGAGGTTTGCTCATCCATTGATTTTCTTGTTCACCTTTTTAATGCACATTCTGCCATCCCACAATTGATTGTCAAGGCATCCTGGGATCCTGGGTGCCATTGTGGGATTAGTGGCGTCATGGGGTTGTTCATAGCTGTACCTTGATGGCAATAGCATGGGAAATTGCATAATTCCCTCTTCTGGCTCCTCAACATGTGAGTGTTACCACCAGCCCAAAAAGTGTCAACCCTTGTTTACTTGCAAAGTGATTTGCTATGGAGTGTGGGAAGAGGAGCCTAGCAAAGCAAGTAAAATTTGCACAATCTTTGGTGTGCACACAAGGCTATATACAAAGAACCTGCCATAGTTTACAACAGAGCAAGAAAAGGTTTTTATTGCTTCTGGAACAAGTTAGTGGGAAAGGAATAACATGAAAAGGGTGAAAGGTGAAGGAGGGTGGTGATGATGATGGTGGTCACCCTTTGTCAGGCAAGAGTTCCTCAATTGTTTTCAAAGGAATTACAATCCAGTTGCAGCATGCAATCCATTCTCTGTTGCAATTGCAGAAATGCGTGGATCTGCCCTTTCTCCTGCCCAGAAACCAGAGTTCTCCATTTTGGTTCAAATGTTCAATGCTGGAGAAAGGAGAGGGAATATGAAACACAAGAAATTGATTAAAAAATGGGAACTCTAAATGCAAGCAGGGCCTGCACAGTGAGGAATTATAGAGGGCTGGAACTCTGAAGGCCATCATTTCCATTTGGCACAAAGTGGCACTGAAACCTCACCATCTCCAGGTTCACATATGAGAAACTCTAAGGTTCCAAGCAGAACGTTATCACTGTTTCTACTGCCTTTTCTAAATGATCTGCCCTTTTGACTACTTGCAAGCATGAGAGTTTTGCAGGGCACAATGTTTGCCACTTAATTTATTGAACATTCCTTGCTTCCAGCCCTTATGGGAGGAAGAAGATCCCCATTTCATCTAGCTGCATAAGTGAAATGGAAAACCCAGGTGCTGAGCTGCCTTGGAATCAATTGAGAAGAGAATAAGATTTTTGAAGTTGTCAGCTCTCACAATCAATTGAGTATATACTCCACAATTTGTAACAATACTGGACTAGTGGCCACTGAGATAAGTTGACTTGGAAAGTGTTGTTTGGGAGGAACCTCAATAAATAGCTCCATTCTTGGAAGCTCTCATTCAAATTGAGGTTATCTCTCCTGTACATCTTACCACCACCTCTTGTAAGAAACATTTCACCACCAGTAGACTATCCATTAAGAGCATCAGTGAAAGAATGAATCACTCACTGTGACTCAGTGGTCAATTTGAATGCCATGCTCACCATCAGCAATGTCATCCTGCTCAATGACCTCTTCCATTGACAGGTGGGACTGGTGGTTTGTGTCTGCTGTAAACAAGACATTTGTATAGCCACTACTACGCCCACTTGTGCCGTCATCAGGAAAAAATTCAAGTCTGACTCCATCACTTCTATTTGATCCTAGAACTGTGTCATAGGAAGAAGCAGTTCCGCTCAAAACTTGTATAGTGAGGGGCCGCCTGCCACATATCTGAAGGGCTGCTGGTGTTTGGGCTGGAGAATTCATTGGCACCACTTTTCCAAATTGGAGAAGTGACGTTCGGCAGATTGGGCAGGTTGCATTATTGACCAACCATTGATCAATACACTCTTTGTGAAATGCATGGCCGCAGACAGGCAGCTGCAGCAACTTCTCACTATTTTGGTAGTCTCCTAAACAGACTGCACATCTACAACCCACCAAAAAACAAAGCAAATGATTCCAATCAGCAGAACTAAGATTTTAAGTGGTACAAAAATGCACATCAACCTCAGCTCTCCTCCCTCTCTCTAATTCCATTGCTCCTAGGCCTATGTAACAGCAAGAAGCATATCATAAGCAAAGTTTTTGCTAATGGGTTTATGTGCCATTATCCCCTCCCTCAATCCACTGAGCACGAACAAGGCATGTGAGTTTCCATGAGAATAAATCCTTTTTTTGGTTCTCCAAGCACCTGTTAATGGATAAGGCAGAGGTTGAAGCTGTCTTGAGCATAAACATAGTATAGAAAAACTTTGCCAATTTCATCTAGTAATGGGTTGAATGCATGCTTAGGGTTTAATTGACTCACTGTGTATCATCTCTTGAGGTTGCAAATGCTTCATTGTAAACAAGAACTGGAAGGCCATCCCTGAATGACTTATTCAACCCTTGTTCCAAAGGCTGCACCCACTCGCCACCCCAATCACAATGGAAATACTTGAGTGAGTTTCTGAATGCAGATGCAGAATCAACATGAAAAAATTCATCAAATTTTTTTTGTGTGTTTGAATGCAGATGTAGGATCAGTTTGAAAATAATCATCAAACAATATTTTTTGACTTTGAATGCAAATGCAGAATCAGAAAGAAAATCATCAAGCAGTAGTTTCTCTGGTCTTTGAATACAATATTGTAAATGCTACTGGACCTGTGATTTTGCTCTAGTTTAGACTGACAATTAAAAATAGCTGCAATCTCAACAGAGAGATAAAAATAGAGAAGAAGAGTGTAAAAAAGTGGGGGAAAAAAGGAAAAATGCTTCTTACAGCAGAGAACAATCCTCTGGTGAAAAACTGGGCTCGAATTTGGGTGGTAGCTCTCATGTGCTGCCGCCGCCTCCGAATATATAGACAACAGAATAGCAGCAACAGAACAATTGTGAAGACAATTGGAGTGACAAAGATGAAGGCTTGATAGAGCTTCAGCTGTGGAGGAGATGGTGCAGAGCAATTTGATGATGATGATGGACAGTCCCCATCACCACCCATGTCTCCTGCTTGTTGTTGTGAGGAGGAAGAGGAGGAGGACATCACATCAATCTCTTATTTTCCTCCAATCCCAGCTTCTTCTTGCTTCCTTTTCTTGTCTACAGAAAATAAATGCTCGTCCTACACCACTGTAGTAGTAGTAGTAGTAGCCATATCTCAAATCTCTGAAGCAATCGCCATACAGAAACCGGAAGAAGCTGCAGCTGCTGCTACTGCAACATCCTCTCCTCTTTCCTCCATCCTCCAAACTACACACTTCGCCCAAAAATCAATCCTCGGGTAGTAAGTAGAAAGATTGATTTTCGCAGAAATGAGTGGCAGCAGCACATCAGCAGCAGCAGATTATGAATGCAGGATTGTAACTAATGTAAATATTTGCTCATCCTCCTCCTCATCATTTTGGTTGTTGTCTCCTCCAAGAATCGGATCTGTCAACCAAACAAAAAAAGAGAGGAAAAAAAAAGCTTTGAAGATGCACCACTATTACTTCTACCCTAAGAACAGAAACAAACAAAAGACGCGTGCTTTTGGTTTTTGTTCACAGACGACCTTCTTCATCTAAGTTCTCTCCTCCGCCCAAAACCAAAGCTCCACCGACTTCCTGAACACAGTTGTCTACTAACTTATTAGTACCACTACCTGCAAAATCTTTGTTTGTCATGAATCATTGTTCAGAAAAAAAACGCAATGAGATTGTGCAACCTGAAAAACAAAAAAAACAAAAAAGAAAGCTGCAAAAACACATTACTTTCGCAGGTTTGATCATTCATGAACTGGGAAGAAAAAAAAGGGCAGGTCTGGGTCCCACTTTTTCATGGTAATAAAATAAAAAAACAAGACATTGCAACAACAACAACTGCAATCCAAGAATCCAAGAACAGTAGCAACAACAGTAACAAAAATGACTCCTGGAACACTAGATTTTGAGGAAAAAAACTGGGGAGGCAAAAAAAAAAAGAAAAAAGGCGATCGAAACTGAATGCTTCTAAATCCAACTACTGATTGTGAATAACTTCAGTCCTTTTTTATTGAAGATTGTTGCCAGTTTTTTTTCAGATGGTTGCTCTTTTTTTTACCCTTGTGTATCTCTTTCTCTCTCTCTCTCTCTCTCTCTCTCTCTCAAAGCACATCTGTCTCTGTGTGTGTGTCTCTCTCTGTCTGTGAGGACTGTGTGAATGACTGATTTGTACATTACAGTACTCAATGGATCATCAAGTTTGGGGCAGAAGAACTCATACACACACACACACACACAAACACACACAAAAGAAAAAAAAAAAGAAAAAGAAGAAAAAGAAGCTTTGATTAAATCTGGTGGCAGTTGAATTATTAGTTGGGGGACCTGATGAAGAAGAAGATGAAGGTGAAGACGAGCAGCAATAATGAGAAACAACATCAACAACAACAACAACAACATCAAGAAGGTCGATGATCAGATCAGCTGCTGCATGTCTGAGCTTTGCCTGTGGTGTGTTGCAGTGTGCTGCAATCCTCTGTCGTTGTCAAG
>Ga0116231_10005676_pt1 | contig 24422 bp, 16 predicted proteins | sample S1TSphgellanicum_2_FD_89695 | JGI IMG/M metagenome (GOLD analysis project Ga0116231, IMG submission 89695) | Host-associated microbial communities from peat moss isolated from Minnesota, USA - S1T2_Fd - Sphagnum magellanicum MG | ecosystem: Host-associated > Plants > Peat moss > Unclassified...
AAAAAAAAAAAAAATGCATGAGTAATGACTTATAACCATGGTAAAGTAAAACCGTAAGGTCAAAGGAAAAAATTAAAGGTTTAAGTAAAGTTTGTTGGGGGGGGAATGAGAAGAGGTGAAAAGGTGTTCTTCCTTCACATTCCATTGGCCACCAAACTTTGGATCTACCTTCACCTCCCTTCTCTTTCTCTTTAAAAGGTGGACTTGAATCATTGGGGGCTTTCTCTTTCCTTGGAGATAATTTTCAATTCAATCTTGAATACTTGTTATCACAAGCTTCTTGAGGAGGAAAAGAATGATTAGTCTTGGTAGAGGGGAAAAAGAAGGAAAGTAAAATGAAAATCTTATAATAGTTTTGGAGGAATGGAAGTGAGTAATGGTAGTATTGGGAGGTTGGAACTTTAGAAAAGATCTCACAAACCCTCTCGGGTTTGGTAGTATAACTCCTTACTGGTTTAATTGTAGAACTTAAGATTTGGTAGCAAGATGTGCCTTGTAGTTAGCTTTCTAGTGAGTTATGGCAAGCCGGATTTGAATAACTTATGCGTTAGAAACAATATTTCAAGTGACTAGTGGTTTGCAACTTTGTTGGACATGGTGTTAAGTCCTTAAACATTGGTTTAAATGAATGACAATTTGACATAAAATCTTAGAATGTGGAGTGTGTGAGCTTGAAAAAATTTCTGTTAGTTCTAATCGTAAATGATGCATAGGAGGCATGCTACTTAATTTCAACTACAAACACTATCTAACATCTGGAAATACATTTGCATTTTTCCTTCACCGGTAACATTTGTGCTTTCAAGCATAATCACCTTGTAGAACCGAGAATTTAGGGACAGAAAGTCGCCTCACACCCACCTAGGCTATTAAATAGGTAGCCTAACCTATTAGGTAGGTAACTTAAACTTAAACCTACTTAATAGGCTAGGCTACCTAATATGCTTAGGTTAGATATATTAATAGGTTAGTAGGTACTTACATAGTTTACTAAATAACATTTAGGGCATAGGTAGTTTACTAGGTAGGTATAAGCATAGACCTAATAGGTACCTATAAGGTTTAGTAAACTATAACCTACATGTTACTTAAGTATATGCATTTATTAATAGGTACCTTGTACCTACTTAGGCTAATATACCTATAACCTACCTATTTATGTAAGTAATACATAAAAAAATAAAATCATTTCATGCAATATGTTGAAAAAAAATTCATGGAAGTTGATTACAATATGTTGGTTCAAAAATCATGTTCGTTACATTTAATTGTCCAAAAATATCACCTTATGGGTGGTGGTGCAATGGCTAAGGACTTGACTCCTCAATGTGGAGGTGAATAGTTCAAGTCCTCACACTTACAATCTAGGCTACCTTAGTTACTTAGGTGACCTAATTATGTAGCCTAGGTTGTAAAGCCTACTAAACCACCTAGCCTAGGCTACTTGGATTAACTTAAGTGGCTTGGTTTAACCTAGGTGTCTTAGTCTAGACCTAGGACATAAGGTTGATAGGTAAATAAACAACTAAAATTTTGGCATTAACTATTAGGTTTGTTAACTAGGTAGGGTAATTAATTAATTAATATTTTCACATTAATTTTAAATTAAATAATTTAAATAATATATATTTATGGTCTTTACCCAAATTATATTATTGTCACAATGGTTCAATAAAAAAAACCTAGTAAAAAAAACCAACCAAAAAGACCTAATCAAAATGATTGGGTCCAAATCAACTTGTCCAAAAATGGCACTTTAGTCAAGTTGGACATGGGGGAAAAAAAATCATAAAGGGGGTTTTTTTTACTAAAATTCCTAGTTGAAAAAGTCATGATTTCTTGTAATGGAAGAAAGATAACAAAACAATAGTTATGAAGATAGAACAATTTTGAGGATTTACATGAAGTTACTAAACCATGAACTTTTATTTTTTGTTTTCTATTTTTTTTTTAGGATTTATTATTTCTTTCCTATATATCAATATGAAAAGTAAAATTGTTGGAGAATTATGACATATTCATAACTGTGTAGATACTTAGGCTATGGGAAATGCGGTTGTTGAAACATTTTGGATTATGTATGGATTTCTAGCATAGATTTTGCATATTTGAAACTAAACCTATATAACAAACACTACAATTGAACCAATGTTAAAATATTAGGATGTACTCTTTGGCAACCATGATGGGATAATTTGGGGTTAGAATTTTGAGTTGTATGAATTGCTTTGTTTTTATTGTATGGCAATAGATATAGAAAGGTTACTGTGAATAATGTTGTTTATTGTCTAAACTACAAATTTGGAATGGGTGAAGAAAACTTGTGAGGAATTAAATTTGAGCAAACAATTGTCGTAAGGATTTAAATATGTGGCAAAAAAATTTCCTAGGGAATAGTAATAAAATGGTGACAAACATAAATCAAATAATAACTCGAAGTTTGCACAAACAATTAGACCAAATAGCCATGCAACATAATGAAGAAGAAAATGTAATAAAAGGAAAAACTATTGTTTGTAAGTGATGTAGTGTTGTTTCATACTCCATATAAAGTATCGTATACCATGACAAGAATACCTAGGATAGAAGAGTGGCCTGCAAGGTACATGATGTCATCTATAGCAACTATGGAACCTCGAGAAGCATTCATTGGCAGAGCAATGAAGTGACCTAGTGTCCAAGCAAGATTGTCAATAAAGGTAGAACCTCTAGAAGTCAAACCAGAGGGATGGGGAGACAATGCACTTAGGGTTATCCCTACATATCTACAATGAAGGGAACCAAAAAGAACAAAGATGAGTCTATTAACCCAAAGTCATGGTACTTTGTACAAATTCAAGAAGATACTACATATGTATTAAGAAGTATAAGGAGGTATAGAGACAAGATCCATAGATAGAGGTTTTGTTTGGCCCTTTGTTTCACCTCAGTATTAACACAACCATGAAAAGTGGGATGGAGATTTAGACAACAATGAAGTTGAACAATTGTTACCACAATATGTTGAAATTGTATTATAGATTAAGGATTTGGAGGAACATGCCTTTGTAATTGAAGCAATGTATCAAACCAAGGTGGAGCACAAAGCTAAGCATAACACTCCACCGATGATGACAATTAATACTAACATAAGATAGGCAAATCAAATGAATGTACTATAAACCAGTGAATCCAAGTTTAGACCCAACCATCAACTTCAATTATTACCAGGAAAACAAGTTTGGAGTAGATATGGTCAAAGCGAAAGTCAGCACTACAAATTGACCATTAGTTGTTATTGTTTCTACAGATAAGAAGATCATTCATTTTTTAATTATTCGTTTATTAAACAAGATGTATGAGATGTAATGATTAGTCATTCCATATTCAAACACAGAATCACCAGAATCTAGATGATGATCATAATCTGTTGGCTATTATGTAGGACATGGTAATAGTAACACAACTATAAAACTATAGAAATTTACATAACACCACTAAAAAGGGTGATGTACAAAGGACACCTTTAGAGGTAGAATACTCCAACTCACCCAACCATGTCATTCTATGTTAGAGAAAATAAGGATGATTGTCAACCATCTTGTTCTAAGCCATGCAAAAATTGCAACTTCTAGAAGTACAAAATCTATGTTCGAGTCTAGGAATAGAGCATTACTAGATACCACAACATTAAAAAATAATGGCATATAAATTCATGGAAGATCAATATCACAACTTCTTACAATGATTATTGATGGGGTGCAAAGAATTCATGTGACATCTACACACCCAACTAAATCTGTGCATGTGATTCCAACCAAATATCTAATATCTATAACAAATGATGAAAACCCTATAGTACTAAATGATAATGGTTCTTTCTATAATAGAAAACATACAAAGCCTGTTGAAACCTTAGAAGGAAACCATTTTAATGACTTGAAAACAATATCTATTACTTTTAATGCTAGAAAATTTGTAGTAGTAGACCTTGATGCGGAAATACCAATGAACTTATTATCAAGAACACCTTTCCACAATGTAGTTACTTTTAAATATGTACCATTAGACCTAGGTGGAGATCCTCCACAACCCCCAGGTGGTGTTACAACAACATTTGTGCAACTTGTAGTATCCTATTTTAAGCCTTTCAAAAGACCACTAGATTATCCTAAATATAAGAAAGATTGATCCGGATGGTCACGTACAAGTATTCAAAGCCGTTATAAAAGAAAATGGTGAAATGGTAGATGAAGAAATAATTAATTTGTTTAATTTTGCATTGGGAGATAACACATTTGACTAGTGTAACAATTATATGCAATTAAAATAAACCCAACTATACATTTGCAAATTTAAAACAAGCCTTTTCTAGATGTTGTTGCAATGTGCATAATGATGAACAAGTATATCTACAACTGAAGAACTTGAAACAAAAATCCACAAAAAGAGTAGAAGTGTACTATGAAAGATTATTGAAATTGGCTAATAGTTTACAAACGCTTACTACATATAGTTTCTTGACCATAGTGTTATAATCCGAACTATAGTCTTACTTATATAAATTGTTATTATGAAAATGAAATGAGAGATTCTGCAACAACACAAAGAGTCGATGTTGATTTGGGAAAAAAATATTTTTGTGCTTGAAACACATAGTCAGCTTTATGTACCAAAAACCATAGGGACATGGAGCATAGTTACGGGAACCCAAACAACAACAAAACTAAGTATGTATTATACAAATTATCATCACACCAACCACAACATGGAAACCTATAGAAGCAAGAAGGAGGAACCTACTATAGTTGTTATTAAAGGTACCACTACTAATAAACCCCCTAGACCACTAGATTATCCTTGATCAAGGACTTGAAGATGTATGTTCATGGTATACCATACATAGCTACATTTATAATCATATAGAACATCGTCATAGATTCCAATTATTCCATGTTGCTTGGTAGACCTTGGCTGAGAATTGCTAAAGTAGCACATGATTGGGGAAATAACATGATCACAATACAAGGGAACGGTACAATCCAAACCATAGCTATGATTAAACACTTAGACACTAACTTGAAGAGACTAGAGGTATTTAGTAATACATCTGAGATTTTCTTCCAGGTGTTCAATGGAATGGTCCAATTCTATAGATGCTTCATCAAGAATTTTACATTCATAATGGCCCCAATTACCAAATTCATGAAGAAGATAAAACAATTTCTATGAATTTTTAAATGTCAAACAACATGGGCATTGATTAAGCAAAAGTATGTAGAAACACCTATTATGATATCTCTTAATTGGGATGTTGAGTTTCATGTGCATACAGATGCATCCTTACTAGTTATAGGTGTTATGTTAGCATAAAATATAATAAGAAAACATGACCAACCTATTATTTATGCTTCTAGATTACTAAACAATGATATGAGGAACTATAATACCATAAAATGTGAAGCATTAGTAATGTTATTTGCAATGCATAAATTTAGACATTACTTTATAGGTAACAAGTTTGTTTTTTATGTGGATCATACGACTTTGGTCTATCTAGTAAACAAACCACAAATCTTAGAGTATTACCAAATGGTTATTGATGTTTTTGGAATATGAGTTTACTATTGTATATAAACTAAGTCATACACATGTAGTAGCCAATGCACTGTCTAGACTCTCAGATACTACATAGTTAACAAGGGTGCCTAATCAAACCATAAATGTCACATTATTCATGTTACAACTAGTATGGTTGGAAAAGGTTAAGAATTATCTATAGGCAAGACAATTGCTTGGGATATTGACCAATACTCATAAACAACCTTGGCAAGAAGAGCAGAACCTTTTATTTTACAAAAAAGGTATTTTGTATTGCATGGGTCAAGACAAACATATTTCGATGTTGTGTAACCATAGATGAAACATAGAAGATACTACAGGAATTGCATGAAGGATTTGGCAAAGGCCATTTTATAGCAGACATTATTGCCAAAAAGATTTTTTACGGAGGATATTAGTGGCCCAAGTTATTTCATGATGTTTTTAAAGATTACGAAAAAAAAGATGTTTTGCAATTAACATTACAACTTAATTTTTGAGTTGTAGAATTTCAACTCACCATATATATGGTGCAATTCATTGCAGCATAATCAAAATAACTCATTTTCAGCTACTATGCAACTCCATTATAATTGCACCCATGATGTCATGCTAACATCATTGATTATCATTCATTTATTAAAATTTGACACATGGCATTATTAAGATTTTTGGACATAAAAATTATTTCATTTTTGAAATATTGATCTCCATCGTTCATTATGATTATTAATGATGGTTCAAGATTATGACACATGGCACAATTTAAAAAGTTACCACATGGCATATTAATTATATTTTGGAATAAATAAATAAACATAAATATCTATTTTAGAAGCTAGGTAAGTCATACATAACCATAGGTAAGTAGGTTGGTAGGTTTTTAAACCTACATACTTATGTATTTACTTAAGACCTACTTACCTACTTATTTACATAGGTAGGTGAGTAGGTAGGAAAGCACAAGACTAAGTGAACTAAAGAATAACCATGAAATTTTATTTTTTATTTTATGTTTAACCTTTAGGTTAAGTTTTTTTGAGCTCATCCCCAAATGGCATTTGTATTTTAATGTGAGAATATGAGAGAACAAGCTTTCTTTATAGAGTTTGTAACATGGGATTTGAAGATAAAACATGTGGATTAAATCTTTTAGTTGTTTTTTAGTTGCAATTGAGTAGCAACTATAACACTAAGCATTCAAGGCCGGCTAGATCCAAGGGGAGGGTTCCATTGTTTATGGTGTGCAAAAAAAACTTAAACCCCTCCTATTGGCGCCTTTGGGGCACTAAAACTCATCAAAAACATAATAAAATTGAAAACATTATGGCCCCCCAAAGTAGAGGGGTCTAAAACTCAAAAAAAAACCACTGAATGCTAAAAAGGCTAGTTCCTAAACACTTAAAAAAGCCCTTGTATGTTTCTCTATTGTTATTAAAGTTCAAAAATAATTGTTGAACTTTAGGTGGTGCTTCTATAACACTTTAAATCCTTTAAAATGAATAAGAAATAAGAAATTATGAGGTTTAAAAGTAAAAGGGGTCCAAAGAGGGAAAAAAGGAAAAAAATGTGTTTCGTAAGTTGGAAAGTTTATTTCTCTTCTTGTTATTTTTTCATTACTCCTTTTCATTTACATTTCAAAGATAAATTTTAAAGCTTGAAGTAATGTTCCTATAACATTTTAAATCATTTAAAATGAAACACATATGATGAAGATATAAATAATTAATGAATATGTATCTTTATTAAATTATAAGTAGTTGTATTATAGTCATAACATAGTTGAATAGAAGTACTTTAATAGTGGCACATTTACAACAATTATAAGTAATTGCCATATGAAATTATAATGCAACTCTTGAAAAACTCAAACATGGTTGACTACATATATATGTACAATGTATAAAATATTATATAAAATACCCATTTTCAACTAATTTGTAACTATAATACAACTAATTGATTTTTTGATGTGGCGATTTATTTATTAATACACATACGTTTAGGGGGATAGTTGCACATTAGTTGTAATACTTAAGAGATAGTTGTACAATAATTATATATGAATTATTTTTTGAGTTTTAGTTACAGGGTAGTGTGGTTTCAACGGACATGATTTTTCATAATAGAATTCTACAAATCTTGTGATGCATGTTAAAAAACTAAAGGTTTAGCAACATAAAGTTTGGTTAAATTAGTTATAACTTTACCAAAGGAACCATTTATGAAATGGGGATTAGATTTTGTTGGACTAATCAAACCTATAGGATAGTTTATAGGTAACAAATATATTCTTATGGCCATAGATTATGTTACCAAATGGGAGGAGGCTAAGGCACTCAAAACCAACACTGTTGTTGTCACAACAAAAAATTTCTTTGAGTATATTCTAATTAAGTAATAAACTAGGGAGTTCATTTCATCAATGATGCTATTAAGTATTTTATTGATCATTTCTTGATGAAACATGTGAGTTCTACTACCTATTATCCATAGGGAAGTGGGTAGGTAAAGTCAACTAATAAATTTATTGTCAATCTCATTACTAAGTTAGTGAGAATAAAATAGACTAGGATGAACATTTATTTACTTTACTTTTCTCATACAAAGCAACTTACAAAGTAGTTACATGGTATACTCCATACCAATTAGTCTATGGATTGCATCTTCTCATGCCCATAAAATATGTTCTATTGACATTTAGCGGGGACCATAAAGATGCAAATCCTATGAAAGTACTTACTAACAGACTAATAAAATTGGAAAAACTACAGAATGATGGATTGCAAGCTAGTGAGATTGTCATGAATCAATAGTGGAATCATCTTTGTGGGGCCAACAAAAATACATAGAAAAGAAATTCAAGTATGGAGATTACATACTATGGTTCCCAAAAAAATAGAAAGCACATCTTGGGAAATTTACCAAGAAGTGGTTTGGTCCATACAAAATATAGTTCTACCTACCAAATAACATTGTGCTTTTGGTGACTTTAAATAAGTTTGATTCAAACCTTGTGCTTGCGAATGTGAACAAGTTGAAGCCTTACCAATTTCTAGATGAAGAAGCACATACTACAAATCAACTTAAACCAATGTATTGGGAAGGATAGAAAGATATCAAGATGGATGATAAGGACAACAAACATTCAGATGAATATGTGTTTATGGTATAGATGGTAGTAATTGATGGAACTTCCATGCAACAAATCACAAATGTTCGTATGAAGGTCAATTTGGATGAAAAAGATTCAAGGATAGGTTGCAATACAAGACTTACCATTTCAAATCCCAAAACCCTAACATGTACAACAACACATCAAGGGGCACGAGTAGTGGCATTGACTTGGCATGATGTTGATTATGAACAATTGTTTTTTCTAAACTCTTCCAATCTTCATGCATCATAGCATATCAGAATGAGCAACAAAAGCTTGGTAGGAAAACTTAAAAGAATTAATTGAAAGGAGGTAGAACATAAAAATTTAGTTCATAAAAAAAAAAGAAAAACATAGGAAGTGCTTGTTGTAGACTTATAAATGCAAGAGGCAGGTCACATTGCACATTTCGAAATTACAAATCCAACATCATTTCAAGTTCGATCTCCATATTTTTCTCTAAACTACAATCTTAGGAAAAGGATCAAAATCACATTGCAGACTTTAGCACACACAAGGAATGACACCAAGAGGTGGTTACATTTTCTTTAAAAATGTGGAATTTTGAGACCATAGGTGGAAGCAAATATGGTGGTGGTAACAAATTTAGAGGATGAGGACGAAAACAACTTTCACTTTCTTTAAGAATTGAAACAAGCAACAACACCAACACCACAACCAATTATAGAATATGCACCATTGATTGTTCTAGGTTCTTCAAAACTCAATTCATCTAATTTTGAGATTAAAAAGTAGAAAAATAGTACAATGGCATGTCAAGCTAGGTCTATGCTTTCACTAGAACCAGAGAGGTTGATTTTCACACCAATAAAATAGACATATACTCAAAAGTTGGAGAGAATTACAACTTGGGTCAAGATGGGAAGGATCAGAAGCAATGGGTGTCTAGAGTAAGATTGGTAGGATTGTTGGAATTACAATGGAGAGCACCACACCATGACTGGCTAGTGGAATTTCTCAACACTTATATGATTAAAGGAGAAATTACATATGCAAAGATGGGAAAGAAAATTGTTGCAATCGATGAGCATTTGATTGCAAATGTCTTCAAGGTGAAAGCATGAAAAAATGAGCCAATTATGCCAAGGTTAAAGTCCTTTCCAAGGATTACATTTTCCATGTGGTAGTTTTCTATTAGTTTATACTATATTTTTCACATAGTTTTTTTAACTAAATATCAAATTTGAAGCCAAATATGACATATAACATGATAAAAACTCATGTTTTTGCATCATGCCTTACATTACAATCAAATCTATAACTTTACTTTCAACCATGATTACAAATTCAAAATTATAATAGTGTAAAAGAACATTCAAATATTAAAATTTAAAAAGGTATATGTATTTTTATTTTTTGAATATTTTGAATACATGGATCCCTTCTTGTGGAATATATTAAAGTTCACAAAAAATTGAAACAATTTGGTGAACATTTAATAAGGGAAAAGGATTTTTTGTTTTAAAAAACCACATGTCCACATGTTTTTCTTGAATGCTTTAAACATATAAAAAGACTTTTAAAACATGGTGAATTTTCATGCAAATTTTGTAGTTGCAACTTTGAAAGTATAATAATTTATTTCAAAAATAATACAATTTTTTTGACATATAGTGTTCCCATGGTGATTTTTCAAATTTTGAAAAAATAGTTTTTAAGAACTGTCCACACACTACTTGGTTTCCTTTTTCCCGCTTTCACCCTTCAAGATTTCCAACAAGGGTTGGAACGAATAAAAGCAAGCAAACAAACAAACTATAGAAGCCATGCTTTTGTGTATTGCCCTACAAGGAGCGTATTCGAATACAAAACAATGGAGTGTCAATAAGATGAAGGAACCTTATGATATTCTTTTCCCTACACTCATTCAAGTCATTTACCAAAGGGATAATGCCATATCAATCATGACAAATGTGAAAGGAAAGGCAATAGATTGGGAAAACACATTGTTTAAGCAAATGCAAAGAGAATTGATGAAATGGACAACCTCCCAAACCAAGATGATGATGGGAATAGTCAAGGTTGATCTTAAGAAAGATATATGTCATTCAACATTAGTCATTGAGATCTTGAGGCAACACTTCTTCCCCAACACAAATTAATAGATTCCACCAGAAATTGTACCCATTAGAGTGCAAAATGCTTTTACATCAGGTGTTAATACCTCAGAGTTGAGGGAGAGATTGTAGCAAGTTAAACGACCTCTTGATTCGTCTGGTAGATTGCTAAGACACATGTGGGCCAATGAACAAAAAACTACAGAAGATTTAGAGGAAGAGGAAGAAAAGGAGATTTCTAATGATCAAAAAGAGGAAGGAGATGCAATGAACATTTCCTAACCTAGAACTCTTGGCATCTCACACCATACCCAAGACCACAACAACCTCAGGAGGAGGTGCAAAGACCAACTGTAGAGGTTCCAACCCCAAAGCAAGTGACCAAATAAGAACCATAGTCTAAAAATTAGGTTGTCCAACAGGTTCCATTACTTGCAAATCTAGACATACCATAGGAACATTAAAGGGACAAATCTATATTTCCAAATAAAAACCTAGCTAGGTGGTATCCATCACATCCACCATCTCCTCAACATAATCAACATGAGGTTTAGGTACAAATCAAGAGGGTAGACCATCATTTTTAAGAGGAATGTATGAGTTAGGGGATAGAGTTGGCACATATAAGAATGTAGGGCCATTTGTAAAAACATCTAGGGGTACAATTATATTCCAATTTTTCAAACCCCATACACACAAATGGATCATTACGTTAGGAGGCAGAATGGGATCTATGGATTGTTGGACTGTTCCAACATGTGGCAAACTATAGTAGGAAAATGGAACAAACCAAAATTGAGTTGTTAGGACTCAAATTGCTATGTGGAAGGAATGAAGCAAAAAAACATGAGTTAGAAAGTAAAGTTGCAACTACACAATAGCAAGTCCAAGGTTTACAAAATCACATCCATGCAACTAAAGTCTAGATCAAGAAGAAAGAATTGAAACAAGCTACAAATGGAGCTTATTATGTCAAAACCTGGCAATTTTAAAGCATCAGATGCAATCGTATGAAACCATCAAGGGGGAAATAGATTTGTTAAAAACAAATCAAGAAAGAGAGGAGGCAAAATATTGGGCTTTGAAAAAAGAAGCGAACGATCTAAAGATCAAATCTATAGCTTTGTAATGAAACAAAAAGAGTCTCCAACGACAAGTATAGGTACATGAGATGGAAATTTTAAAACTCAAGAAGAAGATTTATAGTACTATGCATCAAAAGGATGAAGTTGTGCAAAATAAGGATAGAACTCAAGTTGTCTGTAATATTCAATCCACTACAACAAGATGTGACAAGGATAAACAAAGTTATGAACTCAATCACAATTATGGAGCCCTATTTGTCCAAGCATAGATTGGAGGAATATGATAATGTGTTGATGCACAACATACTTTTGAGGACTAAGTAGAAGTCATTGTAGTTGTAAGCATCTAACATTGACACTCGGTGAAATTTAGTTCAAGATATGTTTCAGACAAATTTACAGACCTTGTTTGATGAGCATAAGGCAAATGAAGCTAAATATAAAAGGAGGCTTAAGGCATACAAGGAGGCATATCCAAAGTTCAAGTATGACTCATATTCTACAACTCCTAAAGATAATTTCAATATTTCAAACTTTAATCAATATGAAACAGGTCCAATTGGAGAAGCTTAGGAAGTTCAATCAAGCCCATCTATAGAATTGAGGGGAGCATATACTATAAAGGAAGTTATGGATGAATAGATTGTTGCACATTTTGAAGAACAAGTCTCAACATAAGTGTTAGTAGAACAATAAACACAACAAATATCTACCCACACAAAATCAACAAACTATGCTACAACTGTTGATGTCTCCACTTACTTAGTTTGTTACAGTAATTACAATAGTAGTAATTTCACAAGAGGAAGGGGATATGGCCATACCCAAACCATTATGAAGCACAACAGTAGAAATAACTCCAACAAACTTTGTAGACTAAGGAAATTCATGTCTGGAGGAAGAACAATTTAAAAAACCACATGGTATAGTTGCAAAATAAACAATTGTAGAGAACAAGGGGTAGTTTCTTCCACAAATTCCATTTTTTTTAGTACAAATATCTTTAACAAGATTTCAAGGACAAAATCCTAAATATAAGGGGGGTAATGTTAAGGGTAAGATTGTATTATAGTAATTAGACTAGATAAACATTTTAAGTATTCTTAAACAAGTTAGATAGAATAGGTTTAATAGTTATAAGGTAGGTGAAACTAGGACTTTTGAGGTGGAATTCAAATTAGTTAAGGTGAAAAAGTTGAACATTAAGGAGGCTTTGGAGATTTTTGCGGGAGTTTTTTTTCTAAGTAATTAATACCAATGTGGGAATATAGAGAAGATAGAACAATTTTGAAGACATACACATAGTTGTTAAACCATGAACCCTTTTTTTGTATTTTTTCTAGGATTTGTTGTTTTTTCCTTATATATTATTATGAGAAGTAAAATTGTGGGAGAATTATGACAAATTCATACTTGTGCAAATACTTGGGCTATTGGAAATGTGGTTGTTGAAACATTTTGGATTATGTGTAAATTTTTAGTACAAATTTTGCATAATTGAAACTAAACATGTACAAGAATAGAAACTATAATTGAACCAATGTTAAAATATTGGGATATACCATAAGGTCTTGTAAATTTTTACCTAGGTTATATTTAGCTTATATTTAAGCTATGTATGTTGTCTAGGCTATACATATGTTATGCCTAATATATATACCTAAATTATGATTATTTAAATAGAATGCTTATATCATTATTACAAAATGTGGGTACAATCCATTAGTCCTTGTTAATTAAATTAGTGAATTCGCTACATCCCCATTAGGTCACATTCATTAGGATTAATAAATTCACTCAAAATTTAATGAAATCATTTGGCATACAAGGACATCTTTGTTATGAATGTAATCATAATCATAGTCATTTAAAGTCATTTAAATCATTATAGTCAATCACTAGTAGGGCAAAAACACACTAGGGTGTCATGATTTTGGCAGATTAGAATCCCTTTTCAAAGTCCTTTTCTAATGTAGTTGAAAACTAACTTAAAATATGAATATTAGATGATATTGAAAGTAAATTTTTTTTCCATTTCCAATTTCAAACCATGATGCTATAAGACATATTAAAAAACATCAAAAAAATTTTTTTTTGATAATTATTTTTAAATGCTTAAAAGGTCTTTTAAAATAATTACAATTTTGGGGATTTTAAAATGTCCATAACATAATAAATTAAAATCACATTCCATTTATTCAATGGATATTTAGTTTCTTAAACATGATTCATCCAATATCCCAAATTTTAAACACATAAGACTAACACATTGTAAAATAAAAGTCCATATCCATGAGTTTTGTAGGTGTGACAAAAAATGTGGGCAAAATTCTAAAGTCCATTACATATTGGCTATCCACATTTTTGATTTGATTTTTTCATTCTTGGAAGGTTGATTATGATAGCTTTAGATAAGTGAGTCCCTTTTTTTATTATTTCAATTATTTTATTTTATTTTATTTTCTTGCATCTAGGGAATGCAAGAAAAATTGCCATTGTGATGTCCATATAAGGTCATCGTAGTGTGCAAACACCCGATAAGGATCAATGTTCTTATAGGATTACATGACAAAATTTGAACCTTAATTGCAAAATGTCTTATTGTTAAAAAACATTTTTTAGTAATGAATTGAAATGATTAAAAACCTTTACATGAAAATTAAAGATATTTTGAACCATAAAATTACACAAAATATGAACCGTGCTTGTGAACCATGTGAAGAATTTGAAAATTTTCATATCCAAAAAAAAGATTTTTCATCAATTTGAGAGGCTAGACAAGTGTGAATAGAAGAATTTTTCTTGTGAACCAATATTTATTTTGAATAGTCATAAGCATTTTTCTTGGAAAAAATTGGTTTGTTGTTTGGTGTCAATAAAACATTCCACATTGTAAATAAAATCAAAATTTCATGCTTTCAGAAGGCACAAATGTCCTTTTATCAATTGTACAATTCTACATACAATGTACATGTGTGGGTAGAGTCCTTTACCTACACACATTTGTGATAAATAATAAATATATATGGGTGAAAGCACATTACATAGCAAGACACTTTGGATGTTTGGGAGTCCATTTTAACAATTTTCAAAATTGTAACCAATTCCAATTTATATGTGCAAATGATGGAATGGGATTCACATCAATAATGAATTCATTCATCAAAACACAATGGAAAATTTTCATAGTGAAATGTTTAGCATTCAATTTGTTATTGACTTTTAAAGTTATAAAAAAAAAAGTCCAAGTCAAGAATAAATGAATATGGATTCAATAAACACCTATATAAAATGCCCTTTAATGAATAAAGGAATAATTGATAATATGTTGTGGTGACTACTAAAAAAAACAATTTGGAAAGATGTCAATGATTAAATTTTGACATGTTCATTGAATTATGAAGCTTTTAAAGAAGTCTTTTATTCATTGAAATTTATAATTTAAATGTTCATCTTTCAAATCTAAAATTATGATAAGCTAAACTAAAAGTTCTTAAATCCTTATGACAAATATTTTATGATACCTTGCTACATGGCCCATGTGATTCAAAGTATCATGCTTTTGTCTTATTTATGCAATTTATTTTAACCTCAAAATGGACTTTCATGATGTGCCCATTTTGTTCCACCCTAATGTGCTTTCACCCACATATATACCTTACCCAAGAATGGTATTTTTCATGTTACCATTTTAAATAACCCTACCTAGTTGGTCATACTTTACATTTAACCCATTTTTATTTTATGGAGTTGGCAAAAATTTGAAACTCATCTTCACATAGGCCATAAAATAATTTGACATACATCCAAAAATCATAATACACAATATATGCATTTCCAATTTGTGTGGTCAATTTAGTTATTTGTTTGAATTCTTGTGACCAATTAGTAAATAATTGGCTTGGACAAGATTGTCACCTTATACTATTAGAACTTCTTTGGATAATATCACACATTTTGCCATGATTGTATCACTAAAGTTGTCAAAGATTTTTTTATATGCCTTAATTTTCCCCTTGAAGGTTGATTTAATGCCACATGCTCATGTTTTTTATGCCTATTACCTAAATACCAAAGCAACTTCAACACATATCTATCTTTTAATTAATTAATTAGTTTTGCATATTTGATGTTAAAAATAATATATCTTCAAATATGCTAAAAGATGTTTTATTTTGCTCCACAAACTTATGTTCTAATTGGAATTTTTTTTTTGAGGATTTCAACATTTTTGAGAATAATTTAATTAGTATCAAAATTGCCATGGTATCATAGTAGTAGTTTTTCCTCACTTTCCAATTCAATGTGGCACAATTGGAAAAATATAATACATGTCCCAATCATGTCCTTTAACCTATTTATATTGATATTTTCAATAATTAATATTTATCTTTACTTGTATTGCATAAACTAACATTGTGAATGGCAATCGTTTACATTTACATATACTTGACCACTTAAGATATGAAAATGAATTATATTAGCCCAATCTTCATGTAAAATGTTGGAATTTTTAAAAAATGATTCAATAGAATTTTAAGGACATCAAGTTGAATCATTTGGTTGAGGAATGAAAAATTTCTAGTGCCATTCAAAGTGCAAGTCTATTAGTTATGGGTATCCTTCAAAAAAATTTGGAGAATTTTATCAAGTTACCACGTTGCATTGATGCTTAAAAATTATGTGGTAGAATAGTAGGCATCCCATATGAGGTTGGTGAAAAAAACATGGTTTCATTTGAACTTGGTATGAGCTAGGAGAAATGAATGGTCAAAGATGCACATGTATCCAATGGGCATTTAGACACAATCAAAGAAAGGAATTTTTTTTGTGACAAATTCTTGACATTTTGACTACTTTTAGCCCCTCTCATGTGACATTGGTGTTCAAACTTCAACTAGTCATGTTGCTGAAGTTTTAAAAAAAGAGTTTCAATGGTGCTTGAGAAATACAAATGGAACAACAAAAGGGTGAGAGAAAAGGAATTACATGTCTCTTAGAACATATGTGCATATTTGAATGTGGCTAGAAGTCTAGGTAGGAATATTTGATAGGATAGCAGTCCATTGGGATGTTTAAGGATTAATGGGGTGTTGTTCCAGATAAGTTCATTTGACAAATAGTTTGAAAATTCAATAATTATAATTACAAAGAGTAGTGAGAAGAAGTTAGGACTAAACATTAGTGCAAAACTATAAGAAATTTGAGGTGTCCAATTTTCCACTCCCATTCCAAAAGTCATGAACAATTTTTGTCATTAAAAATCAATAACACAAAAATATTATGTGACACATTTGGAAGTGGGGGATGTGAAAGGTACCTAGTCTAAAACCTATTTCCTATGTGCTACATGAAAATGGACCAATCTTCAATATAAATGATGGGTTAAATGATTGGGATGTTTGCCCAAAAGAAAAACCAATGAAGGAATTTCCTCTTACCTAGGCATTAACGATCAAGTTTTTGGCAATTTAATGATTGGGGAACAGGCTGAAAGTTTATGTCATCCTTGAATGTTTGCGGCCTTTGTGTACCCTAAAGCCTTAAAGTTGGGGCATTCCCAAAATAAGGGACCTAACTTGATGAGCATGTGCAGCCTTGCATTTTGTGAATGCCTCCCACTTGTTTCACCCCTTGTGAAGCAAGCCATAAACCATGAATTTAGACATTCTTAGATCATGAGCTGTAGGTGGAAGATGGTTCTTACTAGTGTTGTGAGGGTATCAAGTACAAGACTAGTTTTCATGCCAATTCTCACAATGAAAACGAATGGTTTTCACTTTAGGTGAGAATTTTCTCCTTGAGAATTACTAAGGCATGATATGGGCCCAAACTTGATACCAAGGGAAGGTTACCAAGGAACCCCAAGTCCAGTTTTGAGGCTACTATAAGCTTTAAAAACCTATTCATAAATCAGTACTAGTAATGAGACCTGAACTCAAGACATCCTTGAGACCAAGGAGGGTCCTTACCATTAAGTCATAGTATCTAATGTGTATACTATCTAAAAGAACTCATTAAACTTTATTTTTAAAAACCTTAAATGTACACATGTCAATGGCTTTTGCTTTAAAGTCATTGGGATAAATGAATTTCAAATAAAGCAAATCAACACTACTCTTTCAGATGAAAAATTGATGCCTTGTAGTTAAGGTTTTACTCTTTGAGCTCTAAAAAGTATCAGGGTTCAAATCTCAATAAGTTGAAATTGATCTTCTTTGAATACCAGTAATTCCTTATTTGAGGACAGTAGGAAAACCAGGGCCTGAGTATTCAATTTTAAAAATAAAAAAAAAGTTCAAGAATCAGTCTAGTTCTCTTAAACTTTGGTAAGAACAGTTCTCTAAAAATTTGTGAACGTCCCAACACTGGTTCTTAAGAGTGGGAGCAATCTTACACTTGAGTATAAGTAGACATGATTTCCCACTCACTCTTAAGGAGTAAGTGTAAGATTCCTTTTCTATTCTAGGAGGGATATTCATGGATATATATATTCTCCCCTCCAAATACACTAGGAATTTTCTTTATGAGGTCATACCTATTATGATAAGATTACCATATCATTCTAATTATTCTCACATACTCTGAAGCAATTGAACTGTATATTTCCATTGCAAAACTGAGGATGTAACAACCAGTGTAGAGAACCTGGAACTGGTGGGTATGGATAGGGTATATATATGTATACCCCTGATCAACAATTTTCAAAGTCAAAGAGAATCAGTTCTGGGACCCAGCCCATGACCAGCTTTCTGAAAAAATTACAGTACATACTTGAGCAGTGTTTTAAAGTATCAAAGAATTGAGTCAAAGAACCTACCTTAAATTCTTTGTTGGTTCTTTCCTTCTTTCATTTAAAACTGCCAGTTGTTTTTATTTTTTTGAAAACCCAGAACCATTGGTTCTTTTGATTCTGAAAGTGTTTAAAGTACAAGAACAAAATCAAAGAACCCCCACAAAACCAGCAACTACTAACAACAATACATAATATGCAATCTACTTGCAGTGAATAGGAAATAGAAGATTTTGTAGGGTGCTCTCTTTTGTTGGTGCAATCTACTAGGTTCATAGCTCTCCTTTCCCCTTGCCTGTTTGTTTCCTGTTATCTCTCCTCTTGTCCTTTCTAAGCAGCTGGGTGAATCAGGCTGGGTGGGGATAAGTGTTTGACGGGTATTAAAAAGTACACTAAAATCTCACCAGGTATAGGCAGGTTCTTCAGGTTCATAATTATCCTCCTCAAAACAATCAAATATCCAGTTCTGATATGTAACCATGGTTCTCCAAAAACTTGAGAATGTCAAATATCCACTCTGAAAACTGCTTTTTCTTTTCTGGTTCTTCCATGAAACCAGATGGTTCTTTGATTCTGATTTTTCTTCAGATACCCAGAACTGACAGTTCTCTGGTTCTGAAATATATTTTAAATTTGAAACAGCTGTTATCAAGAAAATCTAATACCCAGCCAACACTGGTGGGGACGTGGGGACCTTCCCTTTCAGTTTTCTTTTTCAATCTGTAATGGATTCTCCAAATCGTGTCTGGCGCTTTTTTGCAAAATGCAGTGTTGAAGAAAAGTAAGTACTATGGGTGTTTACAAAAAAGACAAAGATGGGCAGGTTGTGTTACTGAGGGTTGGTAGGCCTTCTGATCAAATCTGTATTCTGCAAAAAATATTGAGGGGTCCCATACATGCACTCTCTCTATACTACATCATCATCTGACCCTGCTCAAAGAATCCATTGAGAGACATCAGGCAACATGGCGCTAGTGTAGCTGGTGATCGGTTCTTCTTCAAGGGGGATGGGGAGAGGCATGGGGCCCCTCCATGGGGACATCATGGACCTATCCTGAGAATGAACTTTTGCAGTAATAAAATGATCACTACCCATGCTTGAATATTACACAAATTGTGGGGTCTCATACTCAATGCTGTGACAGGGAGCAGGCACACTCAGTAGTTGTCTTCAGTGTTGGTCTAGTATATAGGCCTGCACATGGTATCAACCAGTGTTGACCGGTTATTGATTTTTGATAATCGGTTAATAACCTAATTGTTTTGTATTGAATTTTCAAAATCTAATAACCTACCAAGATGACTTGGTTATCTTCCAGGTAGGTTATCAATCCAAACACAGTAAACATTTTTCTGTTAAGAAAAAACAGAAAAAAATATTTTTAATTTTCAATTTCTTAAGCCTTATAACTGGTAAATAATCAGCAAGTTAATTGCAGGTTATCAATTGGGTATTTGATAACCTAATTGGCACCCTATTTTTCCAATAAAAACCTACCTGACAATTATGAAAAACAAATCAATAACTAACCAACATTGGTATCAACACTGGTGACAAGGATGCTCTTAGTTTGATATGAGCTCATGCAATATTAGCCTTTTGCCAATACTAGTTTGGTAGGTATTTGAAGTAATACTAGCCTTCTACCAATTTTATACATTATGAAAAAATAGTGTTTGCAGAGACCACACTAATTTGCAACTATGTTTTCATACCAATTACATTGCAACTAGGTTGCAACTTTGTATGAGAAATAAGTTCATTTTTATATCAAATACACCATTGGAAAATGATTAGTTGCACATGAGTTCTAAGGAAATTGCAAGGGATCTATAAAATATTTTAAGTTTAACAACATCTTTCAAGAGGATTCATCCATTTGCAATTGCCCTAAAACCCTTCATAACCTCTACAACATCCCTCCAATTACTAAAGTCTTTAAACCCATGTTAAAGACAAATTGGCTATAGTGATAGTGATGACTAGAAATCTAGCCCTACATTTTGAATTTTGTTTAGGAGGGAAGATTTTGAACAACTTCCTTTCCCATTATGTTTTGGTAGATTGTACATTGTAAATATTAGAGCATGAGTATAATTTCATAAGAGGTAAGTGAATTTTGGAATAAGGAAGAAAAATAGTTTTGGGATTTTAGTTTTGCACCTATATTGATTGTATATGTGTATAATGTATAATTAATTTATCAAAGTACAAAGTTCATATTGTTTACGTAGTTTGTATCAGTTTTATAAAATGTATCTACAAGAAATATAATTTTGTTTTATAACTATAGTTTGATAATGTTTTCAAACTAAGAAATAATACTTACCATTTGGGACCATCCCCAAGAAGATTTCAATAATAGAATTTTGATTTTTGTACATTTGGTTGGTTTTTTTGTTTTTAAGCACAAATCTAGTAGTTCAAAAGCTAGTTTTTGTGTTTATTCATGTTCTTGATTGATTTTTTTTTTTAAAGGAATAGAATTTGAATGGAATAACTATTGAGAGGATTTGAATATGAAAAAACTAGTGACAAAATTGTGGAAGTAAAGGAAACATGTTGAAAATGGTAACTAACTAAAAGTTTGCAAAGGCAATTAGATCAAACATCAAATTGGGATGCCAATGTTGTTGAAGATGAATAACATTTGCATTAAATAATAATGCAAATTTTCACATCAAATTGAGTGCAACGTACAAAACTACGATTGCCAAGAATTGATTTGCAAAGTACATGACACCTTTAGTAAAAGTGATGAATTTGAAAGAAACATTCACTGAAAAAACGTAAAAGTGACCCTACAACAAATATAATCAATACATGGAGTGAAAATTGAGAGAAAACCCAAAAAGATAGAAAAAAAAATGCATTAAAACATACACCAATTGTTTTGAAGTAATGTGACACACCCCCAAGTTCCTTGATGAACTTAATTACGAATCCAAAGAAAAAGCCAATGGAAGGAGAAAAAGTTGGGGTGTGCTCCCTGGCTTGTAGCACTTTGGGGGTAAAATGGCGTGTTGGAGCTTTAAGATGTGATTAGGATGATTGACAAACATTTTAATCACTCACACAGACCTACACAAACCAAACAACAAGTTAGTTAGTGCATAGCTAAAGCACTTTTGGTGCACGGACGAGCCACAGGTAAATTCGAACTCACAATACTCACCACGGCCTAAACTTGGGGGAAGCCACCACCTTCCCCTTATAGTATACTCTGTGCCAGGCCATGGGACTAGCACCCAAATGTCATTTTTTCCCTGGACTCCCAAATGGAAGTCCCAAAATTCCCAAAGTTGGGACTCTCGCGATTTTGGGGGACCCATAATTTTGTGTGCAGACCTTCAATTGAGATGAAGTTTGAAGCAAAGTTGATCAAGAGTTTTCCAATAGTTTGTTACACGCCACCTACACGCAATGTTGAAAATTCAAGTTCAACTAGTTAGGTTTCATTAATTATTGGAGTAGGAAAGTAACTAAACTACTTTCACAAGGTTGAATTACTTTCGTTACTTATTTTAATTTGGTTATTTGTGGTTCGGTCTTTTAGTTAAATACCTTGGTGTTGATGGTTTGGATTTTTTTTCTTCATTACACAAGTTTGTGTATTTCATGTGACAAGAACCTTGGAGAGTTTTTGATGTTGTGTTTTGTGTTGTGAGCATTATGTTGTAATTTCCTTTCAATAAAGATTTATGTTTGCACTTGAGTAGATCTCCTATTTGTTAACATGGTATCAAAGCTTAGGTTGTTTGGTGAAAAAGTTGAAAAAAATCTAGAGCTAGAAAATCTTTAGAACTAGAGCTTGAGAGTCTTTAGTAATATCATAGGAGTTTATCAAGGGCAAAAGAGAAACGGGGAAAGGAAAGAATGTGAAGAAAAAAAAAAGAAAAAAAAAGAGGTGAGAGGAGATCAACATATAAAAGTTGTGAAAGTCAAATCTTTAAATCTAGATCTAGACCTATTATGAAAATATCTTGAAATGAAACTTGAAGGGATTATAGAAAACTATAAGACGCTTTTATTCTCAAATTTTCAAAAGAAAAGGATATGTTTTGTGAGAGTTATGAGCTTTTGAAAACTTTGTGCTAGATTTGGTTTTTTGGTCATATCTCCTTTGTTTGAGCTTTTTTGGATCTGCAGCTTTGGGATCTTATAGATTATATAAGAATATATGTGTGAGAGAAATTTCATGTCATTTGGATTTGTATTGAGAGAGATCAAAGCATCTAAAGTTTCAGTCTCAGTTTTGAAGTCAGTTTCTTTTGAAAGTGATATCTCTTTGTGGTCAACATCAATAGAGCTGAAATTTTGAGCAGGTATAGAAAACATATATCTAATATGTCTTCCAAAATCTCAAGGATTTTGGAGTTGTTGAAAGCGAGTTATAAGTCATTTTGTGTTCAAGTCCCAGTTTGAGGTGACTTCAAAGAAGTAGCAAGATCTCTCATTTTATGGAGTTAAATGAGCTAAAATTTTGAAAGAAGGTAGAAAACATAGTGTTCTATGTTTCACCAAAATTTTAGATCGATCCAAGGTCATATGTGTGTGGAGTAGCTTTGCAAAGTTGCTGTGATAGAAGATTATTTTGAGAAGACATCAAAGCAAAGTTTTGAAGTGGAGCAAATACAACTTGGGAGAATTTGAAGGAAGTAGTTTCAAGATTAGAAAGCGCAAATACATTATCAAGACCTTCGTACAAAAGTATGGTATGTAATCATGTATTTAATATCATATGAAATATTATACGAGATACGTACCTATACGTAAAACCTATGTATAGTATAGAATTTCGTATAATACTCAAGACATACATACATATGCAAGGTCCATCTTGTTCAACCCTAACCCTAGCCCTAATCCTAGAAACCTAAGGAAGAAAAAACCCTAACCCTAATCCTAGAAACCCAATGAAGGAATTAAAATCATTGTGAAACCCCAAGAAAACATTGAGTGGTGCCTTGAGAGATGGCAGACAGTCTTTCTCAAATTGCAATTGAGAAACTAGACAAAAATAATTTCCAAGTGTGGAAATTTAGGATTATGAATTTCTTGATGGGGAAAGGCTATTGGGAATTCATAACTGGTGATGAGAAAGAACCTCCTTTCCTAGAAAACCCCACACAATAACAAATTCAAGCCAATAAAATTCGGCATGAAAAAGCAAGGAAAGTCTTGTATTGGCTTTCTGTGATTATGTCCGATTCCATCATTGTGCATATTTAAGATGCAAAATCACCCAAGCAAGCTTGGGATACATTGGTGAAGATGTATAGCACCAATACACAAGCCCGCAAAATGCAGTTCAAGTAAGAGTTGCATAATCTACAAAAAAACAAGATGAACATTAATGACTATTCTACAAAGGTGAAAAACCTTGCATATGCTTTTACATCTATAGGAGCCCTTGTAGATGATGAAAATTTAGTGGCCGTCACCTTAAATGGACTTGGAAAAGACTATAGCAAGTTCCGTACCTCAATTGTAGTTCGAAAAACATTTCCCAACTTCCAAGACTTAATAACACTATTTATAAGTGAAGAGATGAGAATTGTTGGTACTTCATCCAATGGAGGATCACAAGAAAGTGCTTTCTACTCAAATACCAATAGAAGTAGAGGTAGAGGTGGTAAACTTCATTTCGAGGTCGACACGGAAGTTCGCATGGTAGACATCATCAACATGAAGGTCAAGCTCATGGAGGTGGACAAGGAAACTTTGG
>Ga0116231_10005678_pt1 | contig 24420 bp, 23 predicted proteins | sample S1TSphgellanicum_2_FD_89695 | JGI IMG/M metagenome (GOLD analysis project Ga0116231, IMG submission 89695) | Host-associated microbial communities from peat moss isolated from Minnesota, USA - S1T2_Fd - Sphagnum magellanicum MG | ecosystem: Host-associated > Plants > Peat moss > Unclassified...
AGGATTTGCCCTGGTGATGAGTGGAAGACAACCTTCCGCACACGCTACGGCCATTTCGAATACACAGTCATGCCCTTTGGCCTCACCAACGCACTCGCAGTCTTTCAACACCTGATGAATGATATCTTCCGGGAGTACATGGACGAATTTGTCATGGTCTATCTGGATGACATTTTAATCTTTTGTAAGAACCAGGAAGACCACGACAAGCATGTACGATTGGTGCTTGCGATGCTACAAGAGCATGGCTTATACGCCATGCTGGAAAAATGTGAATTCGACAAGTCCTTAGTGGCGTTCCTTGGCTATGTGATCTTTCCAGATGGCATTTTCATGGACAAGTCGAAGGTCGAGACCATCCAGTGTTGGGCTGCTCCATCCTCGGTCAAGGGCGTTCAACGCTTCTTGGGGTTTGCCAATTTTTATCGTCAATTTATCAAAGGCTATTCCAAGATCACAACATCGCTAACAGCCCTGACTTGCAAGGATAAGCCATTCTTGTAAAATCCAAAGGCCCAGGCTGCTTTTGACACTCTCAAGATGGCATTCACCTCTGCACCAGTCCTGATACATCCCGACCCTGCCAAGCCATTCATTGTGGAAACGGACGCTTCAAATTTTGCCTTATGAGCTATCCTATGTCAATTTGGAATAAATGGGTTGCTACATCCAGTTTTTTTCTATTCACGGAAGCTGACTAGTGCCGAAATCAACTACCAGGTCTATGATAAGGAACTCCTAGCAATCATCACGGCATTCGAGCAGTGGAGACTGTATCTTGCCGGAGCTCAGCATCGAGTCCAAGTTCTGACAGATCATAAGAATCTCCTGTATTTCACGACTACTTGGACCTTGAATTGTCGCTAGGCACGCTGGTCTATCTTCCTAGCTGACTTCGACTTTGAGACTCAATATCAGCCCGGCACCCAACAAGGGAAGGCTGATGCGCTATTTCACTGCTCAGAATATGAGCTTTGAGCAGGGGATGAGGCTTACAACCAGCAGACCCAAACCTTACTCAAGCCCGAGCAATTTCGAATTGCAACAACAATCAGCACCCTCCTAGATTCATACCTTGTCAGGAACATCAAGATGGCAAATGAGGAAGATACCTGGGCTACCAGCATCAAAAAGGAACTCCAAGAATGACCAAGGAACCCAAATCGTGACGATCTGGATCAGTTTGAGCAGCAAGACAGACTTTTCTTTCGAAACAACCTGATTTATGTACCCAAAGGACCTATACGCCTAAAGATCCTAAAAGAATGCCACGACGACACCCTAGTCGATCATTTCGGAATGGCACAGACTCACGAACTAGTGTCAAGGAATTATTGGTGGCCCAAGATGAACAGGTTGCTACGAGAGCATGTTAAGTCTTGTGATACATGTGCTCAATCCAAGGCTTCCAGGCATCGCCCGTTTGGACTCCTATGGCCCCTGCCGATTCCTAGCCGACCTTAGGGATCTATCGCAATGGATTTCATCATGGACCTCCCTACTATCAAAACCAAGAACTCAATACTGGTTGTGGTTGATCGTCTCACCAAAATGGCCCATTTCACCCCTTGTTCCAAGTCGATCACGGCAGAAGAGACATCTTAGTCAATTCTAGACGGGATTGTCCAACCGCATGTACTCCCTAAGGAAATTATGTCCAACAGAGGCCCTCAGTTTGCATCCAAGTTCTGGCAGCGCCTATTCGAGCTCCTTGGAGTCGACATCTAGCTATCTTTAGCTTTCCACCCCGAGACAGATGGATAAACCGAACGGACAAACTAGACATTCGAGCAATACCTTCGCTGCACTGTGAGCTACCAACAGGACGACTAGCTGGCCTTGCTATCTCGAGCAGAGTTTGTTTATAATAACACAGAGCATGCATCGACCGATATCAGTCTGTTCTTTGCCAATTACGGTTCTCATCCCAGGTTCAGCCTTGAAATTCCTGGAGACTCGGTAATCCCCTCGGTTAAAGAAAGGGCCAAGAGGCTTGGACAGGTTCAACAAGACCTTATGGCAAAGCTCAAGGTGACACAGGAGTGGCAAAAGAAGCAAGCAGATTGATGCAAGGACCATCCTTAACTTCAAGGTTGGAGACAAGGTTTGGTTTCTCAGAAAGAACATTGTTACCACTCGCCCATGTGCCAAGTTGGATTACAAGTGCCTTGGACCTTTCAAAATCGCCAAACTTGTCAGTCTAGTGGCTTGCCAGTTGGAGCTTCCACCCCAGTTCAAGATCCACAATGTTTTCCATGTCTCCTTGCTTGAGCCCTGTCATGAAAACCAAATCCCAGAACGTCATCAAGAAACCCCCTAGCTCCAATTGAAATTGAAGGTAAAAAAGAGTTTGAAGTTCAGGAGGTCCTGGATTCCAAAAGGACTCGTGGAAAGTTCATGTACCTTGTCTTTTGGCGAGGCTACCCTCCTTCTGAAGCTACTTGGGAGCTTGTTGAAAACCTAGTTCATGCCCAAGACTTAGTTAATCGGTTCCACCAACGGTATCCTAATAAATTGGCTCCATCTGGAAGATATCACTTGAGGAGGGGATAATGTCATGGCCTGGATCCGACAACACAAAAGTAGGATACATAGATTAGTTTCAGCAGTGTTGCCATGTTTCAGCGTTGTAGCAGTGCAGCCACGTCTCGGTAGTGCAGCAGTGCAACCACATCTCGAAAGTGTAGTAGTGTAGCCACGTTTCGGATGTGCAGCAGTGCAGCCACGTCTCAGTAATGCAGCAATGTAGCCATGTTTCGGCAATGCAACCATGTCTCAGCATCTTTCGGCGTAGGCCATCAAAGATGATCTAGTATAGGATGGTTCAGGGTTATAAAAGGAGATGGTCTAAGAGATAGCCCTCTAGCAAACCAACACCAGTTGATGGATCAATAGAGCTCCTAGTCCTCCAGTATTGTCCTATCTTGTCTTGTCTTGTCTTGTCTTGTATTTCCTTGCTTGGTTGTAGCCAGGTTTCCTTGCCTTGCCTCGCCCTAGTCCGGTCCATAACAGCTTCAATGGTGCTTCAGTGGTAACTGGTGTTTTTATAAAAATTGGTGTTATTGTTTGTTATATTTAGTGTTATTTTGTTCTTCAGTGGGGCTATTTTTAATGTTGTTATCTTTTGCAGACTTCGTACATTATCCTCTTTAGTGTAATTGTCTTTAGTACACTATTGTCTTCAATGAATTATTGTGCCCTCTTAACACAATGCCACCATTATTACCACATGCTCACAAGTTTAAGTATTATTTCTCCTCCGAGAATTCTAAGGTAGGTGGGTTTCTTGTCATTGCTACTAGTGACAAAACATCTTCATCTCATGGCCTTGTTCTTCCATCTTTTATTCCATTGTTTTCTAGTTGTGGTTTTGATCCTTCCAATGCAGATCACATTGAATATGTGCCCATGTCTTTAAATGGGTCTTTCCCCAGTGCTAAAGATGATGAGCCCATCCAATCCAAGGTAAGCATCAAGAAGAGGAACTATGATGCAATAAGAAAGTTTTAGGAAAATGGGTTGTAAAACTCACATGGGCACAATTGTTTGTAAGGGAAGATGGAACCTTGCACATTGTCAAATGTAGCGTTTATATTGAGGTAGAAGGGGAAAAAAAATATTTGTTGCCAAGTGGGATTCCTTTTGTAAACATGTAGGTTGTTAGAAATTTATGAGGAACATAGGGTTTAATGTGAAAAAAATGGATTAGTTTTACTTTAAGGTTTGTTAGCATGCCAAGAACCAAATAACACTTGCATCTCACAAATGGGAGACTATTGATGCCCAATTGGCACATGGGGTGGTAGGAGAAAAAGCTCAAAAAGTTGTTCAATTTTCCACTGTGCTTCATTTGTTATAATAGGGTCAACCAATGTTGGAATATGAACCCTTGAAGTTGTTTGAATTTTTAGTAGTGCCTAAAAAGAACAAAAAACGTTAGAATGATAGTTATGGTTGGACCATGGCAAAATTCATACACCAAACAATGATGAAGGCCATTAGGGTTGCAGTTCAAGTTGCACATTATGTTGTTCTCAATTATGATGAGATCTTGATAATTGACAACCAACCATGACTATCTATCCACTACTATGTGGTGCAAATTTAGGTAAGGATTCCCACTTTAATATCTTTGGATAGGGTGGTTACAAATTCAGGGAGTGATAATTTAAGGTTATTATAAAAGCACTCATGATAGGTGGAGGTTTGCCATAAAACTAGATTGCCCAAAAGCTTATTTGTTTTAGAGTAGATGGTGTTAATGTTTTTCAAGGAAAAAGGACTAATGTCACAAAATAGATCCATGACAATTATGTTCCCAAATTTTTAGGGATCCATTGCATGGCCCATTAGACAAAATTGGTAATGCAAACCTTATCAAGTTTGCTTTTGGTTGCTTTGAGCATTTTTTGCAAACCCTGCATAATTACGTTGCACATTCACTAAAAAGACATCTAAAGTTTACAAAGTTGGTTGAGATGTTGGAAATGAAGGGGAATAAGATTTTCCAAAATGTGAAGACTAGTTAGATCTTAATGTTGAACCTTGCCAAAAAGGTGATGGTAGAATACAAAACATTCACGGTGAAAATGGCATTAGATAACCTTACAAACCAGGAAGCCAAACATAAATATGAACATCTCTGTGATTTGCAGATCTTGTTGGGACTTGCTTGTATCTTGCCACTATTGGAATCTGTGCATGCTTTGATTAAATTTACATAAATGCGAGATGTGTTTGTGTGCAACCTTATGGTTGTTATCAAGGTCTACCAATGTGATATATATAACATGTATTTGGAACATAGTTTCAACTTCACTGCATATACCTTTTGGGCATTCAAGTCCTTGCTTAAATGTCACCATGAAAACATCCACATGAAGTGGATACTTGATTTTAATTTTGGATTCCAGCATTTGGCCTTTGAGATAAATGGCTAACACATACAAGCAATGCACCATGGTTTGAAGAGCACGATGCCTACATTTGTCACTGAATTTGTATTTGTTATTATGAATCACTAGTGAATAACCAATGCAAGGTAAATTCTTAAAACTCAATCTTTTGGATTGTTTGAATATTTTCTTTCAATTTGTTAAGTGATGTTTTATTTTCATGCTTTTACAAGGGTTGTTAGAAACATGGCTACAAGTTTGGTTATTTAAAGTAGTTTTGTTGTTGTGCAATGTGGATGCTTTGGCATGGATTATAGAAACATTAATTCAAGAACTAGAAATAAGGTTTCTAACCCATTGTGTCATGGATGTTTTTGAGATTGTGTATCCCTAGTATTGGTTATATGCAGACTATGAGACATCTTTCCCAAAACAGCTTTTTTGCTTTAGCAAACCATAGTCGTTGGATAGGGTGGAAACCTTTGTGCTTGAGGTCTTCAATGCCATTGACCTTAATAGCTAGTAGGGCATGTTCAAGTTGATGATGAAGTCAAATGCAACCGCATGCATGGCTCCACCTTTTAACACTAATCCTTTAACCAAAATGTGGCATCTGGTGACAACATCTTAGGTTCTTGTCTACAATTTCCCAGAATATGTGAAACTAGTTGAAATGGCCATGGTGTAAATAGTGGGTATTGTGGAAAATGAGCACTGTTTTTCTATGTTGGCTTTCATGAAATCAAAGCTTCATAATAGGCTAACACCCATTTGCCCCTTGTTGTTCAGATATTTGCACAATGGTTTTACACTCTACAAAATTTCTTGTATGTAAAATGTATGGAATAATGGTGAGCAACACAACATTGTTACTACTATGACAATTAAGGTGGGCTATATTTTGTGGAGTTACTAATCGTGTTTTTACAAAGGAAGGAGTTGTTGCTTATGTTTTTGCAAAGGCAAATCTTTTTGGCCCATGGTGTGTTTGTCTATTTGCTAAATTTAAGGGTTGTTTTACAAACCAATGAACTATTTGGATTCCAACCGCACTGGTTTTTTTCCTTGCATGATTTTCTTTAGTTCATTTTATATGTTAACTTGGTTGATTGTAGGTCACTTGTGTTGGAAAGGCCAATTTTAAAGGTTCAATTCCTCCACAAGTGCTTGTGATTATGACTATTTCTAACTATTTTTATGCATTCAAGGATTCTATATCTTTGGCAATTTTACAACTTGCCGCAAGTAGTTGCCAAATTTCGATAACAAAAATACAAATCTCACCATAAAAACTCCAACTACATTTGATTAAATAGCCTAAAAACTTTGTTTACATTTCAAAATTAGTTAGTTTTTTTCACTTTACAATTTGGAAAAATGTCAAATAATTCAGCTAACAAATTGAAGTGGCAACTAAGTTTTTATAAAAAATCTACTAGTGGGGCTACATAAAGTTCTTATAGTAGTTTGTACTAGCCATAATAACACTAACTACATTTTAGAGGTTGGCTTGTAGATCATAAGCGGGTTTAGGATTGAAACTATGTATGTTCATTACATAACTATGAAAAATTTATGTTTTTGTTTGCACAAATATTTTTTCACCTTTTTATTTTTTATGTACAACTAATGTGCCAGATCATTCTCCTACCATGAATTTCACACACACATAAATTATACCAAAACCTTTCAAAACTAAAATCTCAATTCCCTTCACAATTCTATTCCATGAAGCTTTTACACTTATACAACATTTTTTTTTTATCAAGTGAAGGTGTTTCCAAAGGTCACAAACACCCATTTATATACTAACCAAAAGGAAACTCAATAAATTTATAAAAAAATCTACACATCACATGGTTCCCCATGGCTCCCCATGTGATTCCACATGCATAATAAAGTGGAAATACTTTTCACATGATTTAATGTGAATCAATGCGCATTAATGCGACAAAAAAATTTCATATGACTTTTCACGTAAATAATCATATGTGAGTCAATGCACATTAATGTAACAAAAACTTTTCATATGACTTTTTTATATGAATTATCATGTGTGAATCAATGCCCATAATTGAAACAATGACCAAACTATCATGAAATCCAACTACGAAGTAACTTACTATTAGATAATTACATAAATAATAATCTAATTACAAAAAGTTACAACCCCACATGCTACTTTGCAAAAATGAAAAAAATAAAACTGGTCCTCGTATGTAATTAATGCCTGAATAGTCTCATCATTCACGCAACTTTAGAACATGCCCTATAGTAGATTGGCATTGAAAATACTTTTTGGATGAAGATTTAGAGAAAATCAGATTACCAGATTTACTGAAAATCTCCCATGGGTTGGTAAAAACTGGACACTTTCACAGTGCCCCGGAAGAGCGCCGGTACAGGGAATCAGTGTTTCTCATTTTCCAACTGCAATGATTGGCCCAGGTGGCGAGAGTTAAATAGTGTCTCACTTTGTATTGTCATCTAGGGTAGAGATGGGGGAGAAATTAAACATTGCACACTGGATGTGAGAGACTCTGATAGGGGCTGCGTCTGACATACTCATGTAACTTAACCTTATTTTGGTGCAGGTTTTCATCATGAGCTTTTATGGATTGGTCTGTATTTGGTTACGAACAAGTAACTCTGACTTAGCAACTTCTGGGTCTTTATATATCGAATCTTAGTGACAATCTTAACAAAACAACAAAGAAAACAGGATCCTTAAAATAAATTTGAAAGTATTTGGCTCAATTGGAAGTACAAATAAATTCCAATTTGCCATGTGCAAATAGCCCATACCAGTATCTCTGGTAGAACATGAGGTGTATACTTATATATTTTCCCCTACCAAATATAAATTTGAAAGTATTTGGCTTGATTGGAAGTACAAATAAATTCCAATTTGCCATGTGCAAATAGCCCATACCAGTATCTCTGGTAGAACATGAGGTCTGTACTGATCTTGATTTCCTGAACCAAATACCAACAATTACAGAACTGGCTTTAGTAGATTGGTGCACTTACCATCAGATTTTAGATTGGGCAATCAATCTGAATGGAAAGTGAGGGTGCCATTCATTTCAGCAAGACAGACTTCAGAAGAGCAGATACTCTAGTACCTTAGCGGCTATGGCACAAATTATATCATTTTTAGAAATGCCAAAACATTTGCCCCCCCCAAAAAAAAAAAAAAAAGAGGAAAATTTAGCGCAGGAAAATGAAGAATATTTTGAAATTACTGTTTTCAAAAAGAATTCTTCAAAATTTCTCAATTATGCTACCAACATACCATGTTAGTAGAATGTCCTTAATTTTTCAAAAGAATAGACATTTTGACCCATGAATTTCTAAGAATTTCAACACTTTAAATAATAATAATAATAATAATGCTGAATCCATTCAGTACTATGGTAGCAATATTTGTTTTGTGTAGGGTAAAGCCCCAGGAGGGCGGCGTTACCAGAATATGGCTTGCAGAAGCTGAGTATGTGACCCCTCACTGGAAATCGTCCAAAAGGTTCATCAGTGGAATCTAGAAAAGCTGTAAACCTTTTCAGAGCCATGGAACAGTCCTAATAAACACCATCAAATTGTATTTATTGAATTCTCCCTGTTACTGATTGGCTAGATAGTTTGATTGGTCCAAGCGGATTGATATAAGTAGTCTCCCACCTACTTACTATCCCAGTTTCAGTTTGATAGGTGGGGTAGGGAAAAAGTTAGTAACTGTGAGAAATATTTTTGCAGAGTCCCATACTGAAGGCTGGTGGAGATAAATTGTATTTATTGACTTTTCCCTGTTTCTGATTGGCTAGATAGTTTGATTAGTCGAAGTGGATTGATATTAGTAATCTCCCACCTACTTGCAATCCCAGTTTCAGTTTTATGGGTGGGGAAGGGAAAAAGTTAGTAACTAAAACTTGGCTGTGAGAAATATTTTTGCAGAGTCCCATACTGAGCGTTGGTGGAGATGCTGTATTCAGTGCTATAATATTCTGCTCGACAACTGAAGTAACTCTTCAGCTGGATCACCTCTACATAGATTGTCCACTTTGCCACTGCAACATAGCCAAAAATGCTGCACACTTAGTGGAGTTGCACAAACACCAATCGAACAAACGTCAGATAGTACCCAGTGGCATACCAAGACTACTATGCCAGTGAAGATCCCATTGAATGAATGGAACTTTACCAGATAAGCCATGCGAGGGAAGACGTTGAAAAACAAAAGGAAGCAAACGGTTCTGCACTTCTGTACTATTTGAAACAAGGACCCATTACTATTCTCAGGTCCTCCCCAAGCAAAGTATGCAGACATTGAAATTTGAGACTGCTTTTCTGGCAGGCATTTCGTCGGAACAACATAGAGTTTTCTTTGTATATCCTGTTAAGTACCTGCATTCATCGCAAAAAGTTTGGTGGTAAGACCTGGCCTGATTTTGTAAAATTCCTGGGCTTTATTAGTCATGGTCTTTCCTTCTCAGTACGTGGGAGGGAGATTATCTCTGTGTTTTCATTTTTTCAGCGGGATATTTGGAAATACAATCTCCTTGCCCCATTTCTTTACCCAGGTCAGAGCATCTCCACCAAGTTGAGTGACCCAGCACCCACCATCCAAAAAATCCCGTTCTGGGATTTCATGGATGGGATGAAACTGTCCTCCAAGGGGTCAGTTGCTTGGTCAGTTAAAAACATCTCCCTCTGAAACTTTTGTTTTTCATAATTTGTTTTCCCAGCTTTGCTTTTTTTTTTTCTTCCTGTGCCTCCCCTTTTATCATACATTTTCTCCAACAAACCTAAACCCTAAACCCTACCACCCTTCCTCCTACCAACCCATCTACCTCCCCACATTCCTCTTATAGTCACTTCATCACCAGCAGGCTGAACATTCGGGATTAAGGAGCTTAGAGCTTGAAGAGTGGAGAACTTGGAGCTTGAGGAGCGGAGAGTTTGGAAGCACGAGTTTAAAATTAAGCAACTTATTTTCTTTTTTCTTTTTCTTTTTTGTTTTGGTTTTGGTTTTGGTGGGCGCCATCGCCAACTTTCAACATAGGCCAACTCCCATTTTTTTCTTTTTGTTTTGTTGCTTATGGGTGCAAGTGGGTGCCCCGCCAAGTTCTGGCAAAGGGGGACCTTGCTCCCCTTGTTTTTCATTTTTTTGCTAATTCTTGGGTGCCATCACTAGGTCTTTATTGGTTTTTTTTTATTGTTTTTGCAACGCCATCACCAACTTTTAACAAAAGGGGAGCTTGCTCCCTCTTTTGTTTTGTTTTGTTTTGTTGTTTTTAAGTCGCCATTGCCAAGATTCGGCAAAGAGGGAGCTTGCTCCCCCTTTTTTAATTTTTTTTGTTGCTTTTGGTGCACCATGGCCAAGTCTTAGCAGAAGGGGCACTTTGAGTTCCCCCTCTTTTTCCTTTTTTTGGTTTTTTTTTTCCTTCTGGGCACAAGTGGGCGCCATTGCCAAGTTTCGACTAAGGGGGAGCTTCGGCTCCCCCTTTTCTTTTTTTTCTTTTGTTGTTTTCAAGTGTAGGTGGGTGCCATCGCCAAGTCTTAACACAATTTGGCTCCCCCCTTTTTTGGCTTCTTTTGGGCAAAGTTGGGCACCATCACCAAGTATTGGTAGACGGGGAGCTTCAATTCCCCCTCTTTTTTATTTGTTGTTTTTGGTGTAGGTGGACACCATCACGAAGTCTCAGCATAGGGAGAGCTTGCATTCCCTCTTTTATTTTATTTTATTTTGTTTTGTTGCATCTGGGTACCAATGGCACCATCACTAGGTCATTGGTAGGTCGTTGGGTTCTTCAAATATGTGGTATTTTCCTTACTTTTCTAGTATTACAACTGCTATACCAATTTGATCACAAAGGGGGAGCTTGACCTCCTTTTTCTTTTCTTTGTTTTGTTGCTTTTGGGAGCAAGTGGACACCATCGTTAAGCTTTGGCAAAGGGGGAGCTTTGACTCCTTTTTTTTTTTTTTCCTTTAATGTTGTTGTTTTTTTCCTTCACTACTGCTCCCTATTTGTTTTCTAGTGTTGGTAATAAAGTTTGTTTTATTTTGTTTTGTGGTTTTTGCAACTTTAGTAGATGTAAACTCAAAAAAAAACAAGAACTAATGGAGAAGAGGAACAGACCTAAACTAAATTGGTAGATGGCATGGGAGGTGTCATGAGTGAAGGAGGTTTGAAGGGATGGAATATGCAAAAAACACATGCAAGCAAGTGTTGAAGATGGTGCATTGGCTTAGTGTAATGTTAATAAAGAGCAAGTGTAAACAAGTGTTGAGGTTGGGGAAACCTCTATAGTAGATCTTGTCATTATTAAAATTGACCTACAAAAAACTATTGAAATGATAGTGGAACAAGAAAATGTAGCTTTTGTTCTAGAGCTAGAGGAAGATGAGCATGTTATAAAACATGTTGAAATTGAAGTATGTGATAATTTTATTTTAATTTACAATCTATTGCCCACCCATCCTCTTTATTTGAAAAGATGGTGGGTTTTTTTTTTGGCAAATTTGTGTTTGCAATACTTTTATTAATTTTGGTTCTCAAAATTTTGCCCCACCTTCCTTTTCCATGTGAAAAGGTGGGTGGGACATTTTTTTTGGGTTTAAATTTCTAAAACAATACCCTATAATTTATAGGTGATATATATATTAGGGTTAGCTTCATTCTATGCAAATTTTGGGTTTGGGTTTTAGTAATACCCTCCTCTTGAATTTTTGTTTGTCTATCCATTTTTGTAATACCCTCATTGTGTGTTTAATTTTTTATCTATAATTGCAATACCCTCATGTAGAAATAACCTTCATTTAGAATGTTAATTTTCACATTAGGTTTATTATATTTGTTTTTTTAGTTTTAGATGTGGTTGCCCCTCTTCTAATTGCCATAGAGGGTGTCGCCATAAATGTGGTTGCCCTTTTTCCAATTGCCATAGAGGGTGTCCATTGGGCAAAGGATGGGCCTAAATTTGTTTGTAGGGTTGATGGATGTGATGCATCGTATATAGCCAAATACAATTTCGTATGGCATTTGCGAGCACACCACAATGTGACCATGGAGTTGGGCAAGCATGTACACCCATCTATTCGAAAGCAAGGCCCAAAGGTTCAAGATCACATGGCAATGAATGCGTGGGTCTTGAGCAACCCTCTTGCCCAGTTCTATTGCAATGAATAAAAGGTAATTGTTAAGGCTAAAATGCATGTTACCTTAAAGTGGGATAGGCTTTAAGGTGATTTACAATACACACATGAGGTTCTTAAGTTGGCACTTGTTATGCTAACCTCTACCCACACCCTTTAGCTTCTTGGCATGATTGCATGGGGTGGGGGGGCCATGCCTCTCAAAGTGCAAATTAAGCTAAAACGTGATGAAGACCTTGCACTTGTGATTCAAGCGAGTCAAGTTGAGTATGCAAAGGCACTCCAAGGTGCTTGGATGGAGCACGACTAGAAGTTTGCATCAAATAAAACAATGTGGTGGAGCACGACTAGAAGTTTGCATCAAATAAAACAATGTAGTGGAGCATGACTAGAAGTTTGCATCAAATAAAATAATGTGGTGTAAGGAGATTGGCCTCCTTATGTAATACCATGACTCAAAAATGATTCATGGTCGGTAAGTTTCCAACAATGCCATACCTTTTTTTTTGAATTCCATGTTTTAAAATTCATATGTAATACTTATTGTTTTTTTTTTTTTTTGATTTTAAGGTTTGAAGCACGACTGGGGAGGTGTTTGTGGCTGATGATGTGGATGCAACACTAGCCAAATGTGGGGTTTTTACGTGATAGTACACCCATGACATAGAGGTCGCATGAACGCGATACAGAAGGGCCAATGGGATCCCATCCCCTTCTGGTAACGATATAAATAGCCCATAACTTATCCTAGTTTTGATTAAGGTATTGTTTTGGTCCTCAAGATTTAAGGTAACAATTATCTTTGAAGTAACCACATATTTATTGGTATGACATGTTCCCCATTTTAAATTGGGGTTGTTTTGGACTTGGGCATTTTTTGCACATTTTTGTAACACACGTCACCCATGTTATTTTATTTAAGGCATTTTACTTTCATTTTGCACCTCTTGTGTTAATAGTTAGAAATGATTCTCACCTATTCTTATATGTATGCTTGATAAATTTATCAAAACAATGATTTTAGTCTTACACTTAAACCAAAAAATCTTTATTTACCCCCAGAAATTAAAAATTCAAACCTAAAAAGGAAAGCAATACCTTCATGAGGGTAATATGTAAACACCATTGATTGAATTCTTTTGGTCCAAACTATTGGAAAGTATTACTTGTGCCCATAATTACTAAATGCACATGCAATACCCCTATTAAAGTATATTAAAAATCCTTTGGGCTCCATAACATATTTCAAGAATTGTGGGAGGGTATTACATTGCCTTAACAAAACCTAGAAGGAACACAATACCCTCATGAAGGTATTTTGTAAACACAATGGATTGAATTATTTTGGTCCAAGTTATTGGAGGGGTATTGCTTATGCCCAGAATTACTCAATGCACATGCAATACCCTTATTAGGTATTTTATAAAACCTTTGGGCTCCATAACATAGTTAAAGAGTTGTAAAAAGGTATTGCATAGCCCCAAAAAACCTTAAAAGGAACGCAATACCTTCACAAAGACATTATGTAAACAATATGAATTAAATTATTTTAATCCAAGCTATTGGAGGGGTATTGCTTTTGCCCATAATTATTCAATGGGTGTGTAATACCTCTCTTAGGGTATATAATAAATATTTTGGGTTCCATCACATATCTATTGTAACATGGAGGAATATTGCTTAAACCTACAAGGAAAGCAATACCCTATTTAGGGTAATCTACAAACAACATGGGCTCCATTATTTTGGTTTGGATTATCAAAAGGGTATTGTTCATGCCCAAAAATACTCAATTCACATGCATTACCCCTCTTTGAGTATCCCATAAAACCTTTGGGCTTCATAACAAATATTTTGGAATTTGGAAGGGTATTACATAACCCTAGCAAAACCTAGAAGGAAAGCAATACCCACATCATTTTATGATAATTTCTTAAACCATGAAACAAAAGAATTCTCTTAAGATACTTATTCCATGTTCACTACATCATACCAAACATACTGATTCAAGTAAATGAGGGTATTGCAAAAAAAATTCACATTGATGGTAGAGTGTCATTTGAATAAAGTTATGTAGTTTAAATGCAATACCTACATCATCTTAGGACATTTGCATTCACCATGAAACTTTGAAGGGTATTGTGTAGCCTTCGCAAAACCTAATAGGAATACAATATTTGCACCATATTGTGACAATATCCTAAACCATGATACAATGAGGTTATTGTCAAGTTGGTCACATTCATGGTAAAATGTAATGAAACTATCACTAAAATGAGAGTATTGTAATTACACTTCAAAACTTTGTTGAAGTAAACTTTATACCATGAATGTGGCAAATATTGCAATACCTTCATTTACATGTACTAACAATTTTGCATTGGTCCATTAAACAATTCTTACCATTTATGAGTTTGAAAATGTCTTTCAATTATATTTAATGTTTACATAAAAGTTTTAACATAAAATAATCATTAAGATAATATATGTATAAGAATGAAATACTAATAATAAATTCACACATTAATTTATTAAGTATATCATTTTTTGATATATTGTAAAATAAAATTTACATAGAAGTAAGAAAATACATTGACTGAACGTATTTGATATCATGTACTTATATTTCAAAATTCAATTATAACCTTGATTCCTAAGCCTCAACCCTAAACCTTGATTGAAGGAAGTTTGGGTTTTTACTCAAGGATTTTTTTTATGTTCCAAAAAAATGAACAATAAGGAAGATGATTTTGTTGATGCTAAGGTTGATGAGAGATGCCTATGGCTTGCCTTGCAATATTGATAAATGATATAATGCATTGCTATGTTGCAAGAAATTCCAGCTGCATTTTGGAGGCAACATAACTTCATAATGCAAGAGGTCCTAACTTTGCAAGGAGGAAATAACAAGGGAACATGTGATGTTTATTCTTATTGAAATGATTGCTTTAATGTTCATATCTTTGATGAATTTAGTTTTGAAAAGACAATCTTTAGAGGTTTATCAAGCTACAAATTGAAACAATTCAACTATATTTAATTAGGACAAAATGATGACATCATGGAATCAGGGGTATTTAAGGAACAAAACCACCTGGAGTTGGGATGCATGAAAATGGAGCTTGGGCACATTCACCCAATGTCCAAATTGATCTTAATACTAATCTTTGGTCCTCACAAACAAGTCTAGCCACATGAGATAACATATAGATCAATTGCATGAAAGACATGATTTCTATTAGCCATTTGACGAGCTATCTGATGCCTAAATCTTCTCTTGTAAAATATTATATATATTTTTATTGAAATGTCGATTTGATGATTTGGGTGGCGAACATCTTAAGATAGTTCCATTCATAGTATAATCATTATTATGTTTAATGAAAGTTGGAGGATTCAACATCATCATGCCTAATGTAGTAGTAATTTAATCACAATAAATATAATGATGTCTAACTCTTTGGTGGATTCAATTTGCACAAGGAATTGCACGGTCAAGTCGTGTTCAACTTCTCAAGGAGTCAAAAGCATTACATAACAATTTGGCCCTCACAAAGTTTTCAAATCCACACAAACGCTGGCATGGCTTCCAAGAAAAAACCCTCCTTTGTGAACAAACAACAACTCGAGCATTAACTCCTTGTAATTAGCTATCATCTTTAGAACACTATGGAAGTTAATTATATTATTGTTGTTTTTTTCTATTGTTACAATGATAGTGGTGTGGTGGGAGATGGAAAACGTACCTCCTCCACCCTATGATTTATTAAAGTGTTCCCATGTTCTTTTAGAACACATTTTGGTTTTCCACCGCAAAGAAAATTTGGGCTTATTCAATGTGCAAGCGCCTATCCAAGTGCTTGCATATGGGTGCTTGGAAGGATTATTTGAAGCTATTTATATTGCTATCACCAAATTAGGCATCGATTTACAACATTGTTACTGCATTTCATCATCATATGGTTAAAAAAAAACTCCGCCTTGAATATCTTGTTAGTTTGATGGGTAGAGAATCTCTAGTAGATTAGAGAGTAAGCATTTTCCTTTTTTTTGTTTACTTGCTAATAATAAGAAGCATGATTGTTGTGTGTCTGTTGTGTAGTTAATGTGGGACATTACCTAATGTGGAGGAGCCAAATGTTACATGTAGTACAAATTATAAATCTTCATTGTTAATATTTTGTTATTAAATTTCAAAGCATTAGATTAGAAGTAACAACTTACATAATTTATATATTGGTTTTATGGTGCATTAATTTCACTTTTCATTTTGAAAATTTGTAATTGTGCTTGAAAATTTTGATTCACAACTCACAACCACCTTTGATGTAGGGGATGCATGAAAATGGAGACAAAATTGTGACTAAGAAATTATTTCGGGTTTAATTTTCTATAAATTGATGGTATTTTAGTTTGTATTCATCATAAATGTAAGGATTTAAATAGTGGATCCTAGGTAAAATCATGTTGCATCATTACAAGATTACATACCATAGCCCAATCAATGAGCTTAGTTGCTACTTTTAGAGCATTTGGAACATAAATTCTAAACATCCACAATTGGAAGAAATTTCAAAGTTCTAGAAGCCTCATTTGAAGGATGCACCTCTGAAGAATGCCCCACCTTTACCCCACCTTCCTCTTCCATCAAATGTTTAATTAAAATTTCTACTAAGTTAAAATAATTATGCAATTATTATATCCCTATAAATGCAAACATATATAATTTCACACATTAATAAACTCAGTATATCATCATTTAGTACATTGTAAATTAAAATTTACATAGAATTAATTAACAAGGACTAAACTTACATGATATTAGTAATTTACGTTTCAAACTTCAATTACAATATGTAATATTCAATTACATGCATTAGTAAAATATACAACATCAATAACTTATCTTTTGGAATTTTTTAATTCTCATTAAAATTAAAATTTATATAAAACTTGCACTATATATAACCATGGGTATACATATATAATTCAATAAGTTCTTATCATATTTTAAATAAATATGAAAACATTTATATGTATTAAAATGAATTAACAATATAATTCCATAATATCATTAATTATATATAATGAACTACTCTATATGTTATAAATAAAAATATATTTAGACCAATATTTAAGACAATATTATACATCATAAAAAAGAAAAATTTACATAAGGACCAGTGTTATATCTTTATAAAATAGAAAATATTATCGAACTACTATATAATTATTTTAGGCTAGAAATTAAGGTTTATGTCAAAAACATTAAATAAAATTTCAATTATACATAGGATTAATATATGGGAGAAACCATTTTTATTATTATGTGAACCATTAAAAAAACACAAAATCATGTGCTTTAATTAATTTTTTAAAAATGCATTAAAATATTATTAAATTAGAGACTTTATGTTTTTATTTTTTGAAACAAGTTTACAACTTTAAGAGGGAAAAACATAAATATGTACACCATTGAAAAAATCTTAAGCATGAATTTTTAATTTTTTGATTTTCACAAATTTTAAATTCTAACACTAATTAGTAAATTTTACATTAAACCTGAAACCTTCATACCACCTATTTGACCAATTTTGCATTACCATCATGTTAAATCATATTGTAAGGTGAATAAATAGTTTTGAAAACATGAATTTCATGATATGTTGGCGGGGAATCAAGTATTTAAAAAATATTTTTATGTTTCATGGTGAATGCAAATATCCCATGATGATGCAAATATTGCATTTAAACTCCATAACTTTGTTCAAATGGACTTTCTACCATTAATGTGAAGACCTTTGCAATACCTTCATTTACTTGAATCAATATGTAGGGCATGTTATATTAAACATGGAATAAATATTTTAAAAATATCCTTTTGTTTCATGGTTTAAGATATTATCACAATATGATGCGAGTATTATTTTCCTTCTAGGTTTTGGCACAGCTATGCATTACCCTTTCAAGTTTGAAAAATATGTTATGGAGCCCAATGTATTTCTGGGATAACTTATAAGGGATATTGCATGTGTATTGTGTAGCTTTGAACATGAACAATACCCCTCCAATAGTGTAAACCCATGGTGTTTAATTACTAAATACTTTAATGATGGTATTAGTTTCCTTGAAGGTTTTGGTAAGGTTATGCAATACCCTTCCACATGTTACAAAATACGTTATGGAGCCTAATGTATTTTTAGGATACTGAAAGAGGGGTATTGCATGTTCATTGAATATTCCTTGCCATAAGCAATACCCTTTGATAGTTTAGATTAAAATAATTTAGCCCATGGTTTTTATTGAATACCCTAAGTAGGGTATTACTTTGCTTGTAGGTTTTGTTAGGGCTATGCATTACCCCTCCATGTTTCAAGTTATGGAGCCTGATGTACTTTTGGGATAACCTAGGGGTATTATAAGTGTATTGTGTAATTTTGAGGATGAACAATACCCCTCCAATAGTGTAGACCCATGGTGTTTGATTATTGAATACCCTAATGAGGGTATAGGTTTCCTTGTAAGTTTTGGTAAGGTTATGCAATACCCCTCCACATGTCAAAAGATATGTTATGGAACCCAATGTATTTTTGGGATACCTTGAGAGGTATGACATGTTTTTTGAATCTTTTTAGGCATGAACAATACCCCTCTAATAGCTTAGACCAAAATAATTCAGCCCATGGCTTTTATAGTGTAGCCCAATGAAGGTAATGCATCCTTTCTAGGTTTTGGTAAAGCTATGCAATACTCTTCCAAGTTTCAAAAGATATGTTATGGAGCCCAATGTATTTTTGAAATACCTTGTGTGGGGTATTGCAGGTGTATACAATAGTTTTGGGCATAAGTAATACCCTTTTAAAAATGATGTACACCCTTGGTGTTTAATTACAAAATACCCTAATGAAAGTATTGGTTTCTTTGTAGGTTTTGATAAGGTTATGTAATACCCCGTCACATGTCAAAAGATATGTTATGGAACCCAATGTATTTCTAGGATATCTTGAGAGGAACATTGTAGGTGTATTGAGTAGTTTTGGGCATGAACAATACCCTTCTAATAGCCTAGACCAAAATAATTCAGCCCATGGTGTTTGCAGTGTAGCACAATGAAGGCATTCAGATCCTTCTAGGTTTTGGTAGGGCTATATGCATTACCCCTTCACGTGTCAAAAAATATGTTATGGAACCTAATGTATTTTTAGGATACCTTGAGAAGGGTATTATCTTGTGCCCAATGACAGTATTGCAGTGTAATCCAATGAAGGTATTTACAATTTAATCCAATGAGGGTATTGCATTCCTTCTAGGTTTTGGTAGGGCTATGCAATACTTTTCAAATTGTCGAAAGATATGATATGGAGCCCAAACTATTTTAGGGGTATGTAGAATGGGGTATTACATGTTCATTGAATATTTTGCTTTATGAACCTGAGTACAACATGCATTAAATGTGTCAAAATTGAATTGGAGTTTTGTATCGCTTTAATTATCCACTTGGTTTGCAATGCCCCCATGGAAAACACTCTCTAAGCAGAACTTGCAATACCCTTATATAAGGGGTGTTAAATATATTAATAACCCCTTTATTTATTTTGTTTGAATGAACAAGAGCAAGTTCTATACAATACCTTCATTTTATTCTTTCCTCATCATTGTCAATAGTTGAGGGTCTTTAGTAGTGGCAATCATGTAGGTAGGTGTAGCCATGTAGGTGGGGTTTGGTAGGTACCTACTTAAAGTGTTGGGAGGTAGGTTGGTGGTAGGGTGGGGATGAGAGTAACACATTTAAATTTACAAGTGAGTAGGTAGATGGGGAAGAGTCTACTTTTAATTCAAATATATAGGTGGCAAAAGCACAAAAAAAAAGAAAAAGAGAAACCAGGTGCGGGGTGAGGAGAAAATAAGGTTCCAAATAAAAAAACAGAGATCAGGGGGAAAAAAAACTAGGAAGGGGGCAGGGAGAAAATAAAGTAGCAAAAAAAAAAGTGAGATCAGGGCTGAGAAAGGGCAAAGAAAACAAGTCAACCTGGGATGGCACAGGGATAGAAAAGAGAATCCTATCAGCGCACCATCCATCCAGTTGGCGCACCGGTGGGTGCTGGTTCACTCTGTTCAGTATGTGACTCTGCAAAAATATTTCTTACATCCAAGTTTTGGTCACTAACTTTTTTGCAACCCCACCCATAAAACTAATAGGACTGCAAGCAGCTCCATAAATAACCCAATATTTTGGACCAATCAAACTATCTAGCCAATTAGAAACAGGAAAAAGTCAATACATACGATTTGACTGTGTATGTTAGACTGTTCCAGAGCTCCTCCAGGTATCTCAAATATGTAACTATTAACAGGGTCCCAGACGGGGGAGGTGGGTATTAGAAATTGGGTGAGAATCACCCACTTGAAACTTTTTCACTTTTTTTTGGGGGTGGGGTGGGGGAGGGGTTACTGTGTCAGGGTATTAGCAAATAACAAGGTCAAGGTATTAATCACTAGTAGTTTATTGGGTGTTGGGTAGGGTTTAGAAAAAAACTTAGGGTTAGTTGAAGGTGACGCCTCCTCCCTCCTCCATGCTTCTTCACGCTTTTTCTTCTTCCTGTTTAAAAGCAATTCTTCGTGTTATTTTTTTTGTATCTAATGTTTGATGTTTTGCATGTGTAAGTTTTTCATTTGTTTGATCACATTTTTATTTTTATTTATTTATTGAACTTTGTTTTTTTTCGTTATTGTTATTCTTCATTGTTGTGTTTTTGTTGACACTCCCTCAAGTTTCTTTTGACCTGTTGTTGCTCATTGGCTCCTAGTTGTTGTATGTTGTTGTTGCTCATTCTCATCCTTGTGGATCGGCTCCTTGACTTTGGTACTATCTTCACCCCTCTTTAGTGCAAGTGAAAGAAAGGAAATAAGAAACTCAAGTTTCAAGTTCAATTTTTTTCAAGGTGAGTTTTTTAAAAATAAATTGTTTGTCTTTTTGGTTTTTTTTATTGTGTTTGTATGTGACTTGTGAGCATGTATGTGTTTGGATTATTTTTTATTGCATTTGTTTTGTATGTTAACAATTTTAGGTTTATTATTTGTGTGCAAAGTTTATTATTCACACCATGTTGTATTAGTTATAGACATCATTTGCACTTTTTAAAAAAAAAATGAAGTTAGGAGAAAAAAATGATGGATTTCAGTGAAAATGAAAACATCTTCATAAGCAAAAATAAAAACGTGTTCATAGGTGAAAATGAAAATGAATTAAATGTTAATGAAATTTTATTGAAAAAGATGTGGATTTTTTTAAAAAAATGCAAGTTTCCAAATAGAAAACAATAAACTAGAAGGAAACAAAAAAGGAAGTATGCATGCAAGTCTAGAAAAATTGCATGTTCAAAAAAAAAAACATAACAAAAATGCATTATTTAAAGCATTTTAACAAGTTAATGAAAGTAAAGATGTTGTTAGGGTAGTCCTTAAATCACAACATGCATTTTTTAGTTACAATACCCCTATACTTGCACCTAATTCAAGCACTAAAAAAAGAAAGGGTCTAATGACATATTATAAAGCATATGGAATAACACTTTTCAAAAAACATGTCGATGCAAACCACTCCATACTTCTTTTTTTTGTTGAAATGGGAGTGGATAATGTAGTAAACAAAATTATTGAAAGACAATTTGCAAAAAAGATGCCTAATGTGTTAATTAGTGCAATATTTAATTTTTTGTTTTAAATGATCTTTCAAAAAAGATGATGTGTAGCAAAAAGACTTTACACAAGACCTTGGCCTTTTGATTGTGAAAAATCACTTATCCTTTCAACTTGCGGAAAGTGTTTGGTTCAAGTGTCTTGTTTTAGACTTATGTCCTTGAGTGGTCTTCCATTCTAAAATATATTTTTTTCAAGAAATATTGCTTAACTTGGTTGAGAAAACAAAACAAAAATATGGTTTTTTTTCCAAAATTGACATATTATATTTATGTAATAATTAGTTTGACCATGGATGTTTAAAGGGGCACATGTTGTATTTTCTCTGTCATTAATATTTGGGGATTTGGTAACCTAAATAGGTGATTATTGATTTTTTGAAGTAACTGAAACTAATGGACAAACTTTGGCCAATAATATGACAAAATTGCTTAATCAATATGGGTTGAGAAGAAAAGCCATTGCTTATGTCAAAAACATCAAATGTGAATACATGTTTATTGCTTTGAAATCTACCATGATATGTGAAGTCTTAGGTTTGGATGAAAACATTCAATGCACTTGTTTTAGTCATGTTTTTTCCAAAGCATGTCAATATGCTACAATTGACAAGAAAGTTTGTAGAAATTTCAGATTTGTTTTAATCAAATCTACACAATGAAATTTGTAAAAATGCATAACTTGGCCTAAAAAGGTAGGAAGGGTAGACATGAATGGAACAAGGTTTGTGCAAATTGTAATCTTTGCTTAAGAAAACAAAATACTCTAGTGAAGATAAGATAAAATTTTGGTTTTTTATTGTTTGCATATTTTTATTATTTATTATTTGATTGTGCTAATGGTATATACTAACATTGCAAGTGTAAATTTGATTACAAATTTGCTAGCAAAATCATATGTTCCAACAAGCTTTGCAATTTAAAAATGTTATTATCCTTTGTTATAGCATGCATAATGTAATCAATGGGAGAGTTTTACCTCTTCTTACTTGGGACATTTTACAAATAATTGTGAATTCTCTTTTGCCTATTGTGAGTGCTTATGTTTTGAACCAATTTTATGGGCATTGGTTATTTTCTAATGTGTTGTAATTTGTTGTATCTCTGTGTTTAACATTTGAAGAAAAAATTATAAACTTGCCAATCCAAAGTCCATTTGATTGATGATGATTATGGGGTTGTTTTTTAATTGGTTTTCTTTACCTCGAACATTAAAAAAAACGTTTGTGTTGTTTTAAAATCTTTTTTTATTTTTACAAAAGGATATTAAAAAATAAAAGCTCATAACATGTTCTCTTTTGATGTTAAACCCTAGGTTTAAAAGCCTTCATATAATAATTTATTTTATTGGTTATGAGGAAGGTGTGATTATTGTTAAGGAATATAATAAGAAATTTTTATATCCTATGTTTTTGAAAGTATTATCATCATTTACATTCAATGGAAAAAATTAAAGTTGATTCTACAAGGCAAACAATTATTGAGGACTGAAACTTAGATATTTTTAACAAATTGTTAGCCCAAGTGACCCAACAAAAGAACTTCTCACCAAAAAATTGTTAATTTTTAATTGTTAGTGAATGGAAGGAAATCAAATGTCTTCTTTAATCGTGGAGGAAACATGAAGCCATGTTTCCTAACTATGGTTTTTTGCTTCACCAAGTCCTATGAATCATAGGATCACAAATTTTGACAATTTTTAAAAAATAATTTAGAGGCATGTTTACTAATTTAAAAAAGTGTCATTCATAATTGGACAATCTAAAAAAATTAATTTTTGTGAACAAAAATTGTCCAATTGATCTTAAAGTTAGTTCTAAATTGTCTTCTTATTTGATGTAGTAATTTGAAAACAATTTAAGTTTAGAAGAGGAGTTTGAAAGAAAACATTATTGATAGAAATAATTGAACTTTTGATACCCAATTTCTGAGAACCACCTTTGAGAACTGTGTTTGAAAACCAGTTGGTATACAATTTGTGAGAACCAGTAGTTTGAAAACTGGCTGAAATTTTTAGTCTCAAAATTTTGAAACCCTGCCCAGTTTTCTTAAAGATGAATGTTTTTTTAAAGAGTTGAGATGGTTCTTATAAGTGCCACTGAAAAGTGAACCTGGTGGTTCTTAATAAAAACTGAGAACCAGCCTACCCTAGTCCCAGAAGTGGATTCGTTGATGAACCTCATCCAAGACTTCCAGTGCAGGGCCACATACTGAGCGTTAGTGGAGATGTTCTCACTTCTCTCCTTAAATCTATCTTTGAAGGAAGGTAGTTTGTTTTGTTTTGTAGTTATAAGATCCATCGTATTGGGATGCTTCAGATTGTGTTCTTGGTATCTTTGGAAAGCTCTCAACAAGGGCTGGAGTGAAACAACAGCCACCAATGCACCAGTTCAGGATGAGGCCATTCAAGCCGTTTTGGGGATGAACCAAAAACACATTCTCTTGCCTTGCCCAGGGATTTTTCAGCCCCCTTCTCTGCCCCAAAATTTTCCCCTCCTACCTACTTCCCCCCCTCCTACCTACCTCTGCCCTCCTACCTTCCTCACCTCATTTCCTACTCACTCCATCTCCAAAGTTTAGAAGAGCTCATGAGCTTGAGTAGCATAGAGTTTCGAGGAGATGTAGACACAAGGCTTGAGGAAGGTGGAGAGCTCAACGTTGAAGGAATCTGGAG
>Ga0116231_10005679_pt1 | contig 24417 bp, 24 predicted proteins | sample S1TSphgellanicum_2_FD_89695 | JGI IMG/M metagenome (GOLD analysis project Ga0116231, IMG submission 89695) | Host-associated microbial communities from peat moss isolated from Minnesota, USA - S1T2_Fd - Sphagnum magellanicum MG | ecosystem: Host-associated > Plants > Peat moss > Unclassified...
AGCGAAAAGAGGAGAACGGAGGAGCCCCAAAGAAAAGAAAAAAAAAGGAAGGAAAGGACACAACAAAAAAAAAAACAAAAAAAGAGAAAAAAAAAAAAAAAAAAAACAAAAACCAGAAAAAAAAAAAAAAAAAAAAAAGGAAAATATCTAATAGAGCTTCGTACGTTAAAAAAAATGTGTGCCGGAAAACCTGCTTGCCGTCTGCCACTATTGTGGCCACATGTTGACGACGATTGCCCTTGAGCTAAGCGCCAAATTCAAGGGTTCTGTGGTTTGCTTGCTGCTGCAGTTTCAGTTTTTTTTTTGTTTTTTTTTTGTTTTTTTTGTTCCCGCTCCCCCCCTCTTCTGTGTTCAATGTTCCTTCTTTTCTTATGGTCCTTCTGTAGGTCTAGGTCCTCATGAATCTATTTATTTATTTATTTATTTATTATTATGAGTTCCAAGACCAGACTTCGTTGAACTTCATCTTCTCAATTTTGTGTGCAGAATCTTCGTGTGAAATTTTAGGGCGCAAAACTATATTACGTTGGTCGGTGGGAACTTGCATGATCTAGAAGTTAAGGAGCTGCGAGACTTGCGGTGCAATTCTCTCTTTGTTTCTGTAAATTTCGCAGGTGAATGGGAAACTTATGACGCAATAGTTGTTTTGCCCGGCGGCTGCGAAGTTTATTTGGAGAGAGCAGGATGAGAGGCTGAGAGAGAGAGAGAAATTCAGCCATACAGAGAATCTTGCAGTTAGTCGAACTGGATTGTGCGAGTATGGTACTCGGCAACAAGTGGGTATTCAGCGAAGGGGAAGAAGAAGATCAGTGAACGTAAGTGTATATACCTGGGCGACGAGTCCTTGGGTGGTTGTTGCGTAATCCAACCGGAACTGCTGGTTTTAGGTTTTGTGTTTTCACGAAGGTGTGCAAAGATTCTAGAAGGGTCTAGAAGTCGTCGACGGCTCTCTAGAGATGTGTCCACAACGTAGGTTATATATAATGATGAATTCCGCTCATTGTACGAATCTCTAGATTGGGAATATTGGCATTCCACCATGGCCGCAACAACGTCGGCAACAACGTTGGCGAATCCCACTTCTTCTATCGTACTATCACCTGCCGGTAGTGGGAGCACGCTTGCTGCAGTGAAGAATACAAGATTTGTGGATCATGGCGGCTTGCAACGACGATGGCAGGACGTTGACGGTGCAGGTCCAGTAGCTGCCGCTGATTGTAACCTAGACATGGTCGACGGTCTCATGGGACGCTCGCTGGTCATTCAGTTCACTGCTGCTGCTGCAGACGACGCGGGACAAAGTCTTCGTCCAAGAAAGTATGTGCCGTACTTGTCTCCACATGGGTCTGCAATTCTGGACTTGGGATCCTAATAAATCCAGGACCGGCAATTACAGGCTGAGGAATCATGTTACAGTGCATGATCCATGGATTTCATCTTGTCTCAGAAACTCTACTGAATAAATGTGGTAGCGATCATGCAGGGGTTCTGATGCCCATTGCCTTTTTTCTATAAATGTTGTTGTTTCTGAGACTGCTATGGTCTTGACGGTACCGCAGCAGCACGTATGATTTTTTCTTGTTTTTTTTTTTGGTTCTTTCAGAGACAAGTTTTCTCGTGAATCTATTGCCCACGACCTAATATTAAGGGGAGTAGTGAGCAGACATGCCTGTATATTTTCTTTCCAAGATTTGGAAAATAGGTGGGTGTCGTCCGAGGGATTGATTGATTTCAACTGTAATTCTGATCTGCCACTTTCAGACTGCGCGATCAACTCTTGGGTACGGAGAATTCGGGGTGGTCAAGACCTGCTGGTCTTATAATCGACCCAGTACGAGAGTCACCACCACAGGAAGCTGTTGAAGCCGGGCTTTGCTCATCATCTGCAACACCCCATAATGACGCGTACAGAAGATTACTCGCGGGTGCAAGTTCTTTGGATAATTATAATCGGCGGCAAAAAGATGATGATGGTGCAAAAGCCGTGCCTGCGGGGAAATTGAGTGATGCAGCAGCTGCAGGAGGTCGAGTCCCCAAGGAAGAAGCTGAAGGGGAGTTTCAAACCGAAGCAGCTAGCGCCGGACTCGTCCGGAAGTCTAGTGAATGCACCACTACTCATGCCCCAGCTGCAGAAGACACCCGTGACTGTCCCCGAGCTGCTGTGGGCACGGAGGACAACGCCGCTCTGCTGGCTGCCGGAGCGCTTCTGGATTTGAGCAGTTCGTTGGTAGACGAGGGATATAACACCAGCAGCATTGGGAGCTCCACTGGTAATGTGATCGAGTCCGAAAAACACCCGCGGCGAAAACAAGACGGAGCCGGTGAATTTGGATCATTGGAACCCGAGACTTCGGGTAGCAACGACGAAGACAAAGAGGGAAGAAGTTGTACGAAGCTGAAGAAGTCCGACGAACCTAAGCTTGCACAGCAGCAGACTGAGAAACGCAGGCGCATCAGGACAGCATGGGCAAACTTCGAGACCGATGTGTCGGCGGGCAAGAAACGCAGAAAGTCTGGAGAATCTAACAAGGGCATCATCAACATGGCATCAGCAGCAGCACAGGCAGCCAACCCATCTGTCCTTCTCGGACCTACTCAAGGTAGAAAGTCAGGAGAAGGTAAGAAGAAGAAGAGCAGCATCGTCATGGATGTACAAGAGACATCTGTTCTTCCCAGACCTGCTCACAGAAAACGCTACAGACCCATTGAGCAATTGATGCAAGAGACCCCAGTGGTTGACGCAGTTTACAGCGAAGAAGAAGAAGAAGAAGACTAAACCCTAAACCTCTGTGCAACACTACTGTAAATGTATCATAAGGAAAATGATGGATTCCAGTTCCAAAATTTCTAAGATCTTCAAAATCAAAGATGGATGCTTCCTCCATTTCTCAATGCATCTGCGAGTTTCTCTGTACAGACTTTGAAGGATGAAAAATCAGTAAAGCTTTCAGTCCAAACTGGTTCCCTTATTGTGGTGAGTTTCTTCATGCAGATAAAAGCATATAAGACAGTGATGTGCAATACCATCAAGTCCAAAAAACTGCTTTAGAAAAGCTGCCCATCTTTTGAAAGCAAAGGTGGAGCATCTGTTAGATGTAAATAGAATGCAAAAAGAACCTTGACATCCAAAGAAGAATGGAGTGCAGCTAAAACTCCTGCCTAGCCCTGTACCAATGAGCTTGACTCAGGGGTGCCGACGGCTTTTCAAGTCAGGTCTGCTGTTGTGCTTCAAAAGAAAAAGGAAAAAAAAGTGTGAAGAAGAATGGATTAGGGTTTAGGGTAGTACACTTATTAGAAGAAACAGGATTGGAGCAGCAACATAGAGGAAAATTTCAGAAGACTGTTCACTGCCACTGCCTCCATGTTCTTGACCTTGTATTGAATCCAAAGCAGCAGACTAGTTTCTTGAACACACCTCTTTCACCAATGTGTTCCACTGGAACTAAGAACCCTCCACTCTGAAGGGGGAAGCCAGGGTAAATGCCCAAGGAGACCACAACTGACATTGATTGAATGAGCACCTACCATCTTATAGTGAGATAGAAAAGTTGAAATAACGCTACTATTTTCTTCTCTTTTTGCCAGCCAGCACTATAATTTAACCGCAATACGTTCCTTGCCAAGCTGTCAAAGTCTAGTCCTATGATCATTGTATATTTGTAAAGAGGGTGTCAACCTTGTGCCTTGGATTCAGCCCTCAAAAACTCTCTTGTTCACAATTAACTGTGGAGAGTAGTGTGGTTTCCAGTAGCACATTCTTCAGCTACAATGGTACCCTTCTGTAAAATCAAAGTGACATACTATTGACGGACATTTTCTGGGTGCTGTCACCTGGATTTTCAATCATCTACATTCCAGGTTTTTTGATAAAAAGCATACTGGGTTGTCAGCCAGCACGCACACTGAGTGTCAGGTGACCTTAAATCACCAGCATTCCAGTTTTTTGATGAAAAGCACACTGGGTCAACAACCAGTACACTTCAATGCATTGGAAAAATCTCCAGTTTGCATGGCTCTGATCTCATTTTCTCCCACTTGTGGCAAGCCGAGCCTTTGCTTTCACTTCCGTATCCTATCATGGCAACATCATCAAACATCAACTAACAGTATTGTCTATGAGATTCCATGGAAAATGTACAATAACACTTCGAAAGACACCATAGTCACTAGTGTGAGTTCCACCAAACCCAAAACTAACACAATAAGGATGAATGGGTTCATAACCATGTAAGTGTCAATGACAAGGCATCAAACCATCACCTTCATCATGAATATCAGTGATGAGCTGATGCAACTACCCACAAATTTCATCACATCAATCAAAAAGAACATACCCAGTGCAGGAACTGCTGAAAATTCTTTTCATAGTGCAAACTTGGGCGTATCAACACTAAAAGAATTGTTTGCTCTCCCCTTGTTTCTATCCACTTTCCTTTTTTCTTGCATTCCAGACAGGGAGCAAATGAATGACTAGTTCAAAAAGTTCAAATTGCCTGGAAGAGAAGTACCTGAGTTGGATGGAGAAGGATGAAGTTTTGAGCTTGTGCAGGTGTGTGATTCTCTGCCCCCTTGCTCCAGTCATAGCTAACCTGCACCAGCCTTTCACAATCAGCTACCTCTATCATTCATGGTTATTTCCAACCACAATCTTCCTCTACAGCTAGGGAGCTTTCACATCATATTTATCAGGACCAAAGCTCATCCACAGCTTGTAGGTCATACACAGGTCACCATGAACATAATAGTGAGAAAAACTCACCGCATAGGCAAAAATGGTACCATCATGATTGAATGCACTGCATGGAATTGGCTGATTACACCTCTGCAGAGCCTGTCACCATGAACACTTATCCAAGAATGTTGAGGAGTTCATATCCCACCCACTGTCTTGCCAAAATTTCCATCTTTCAACATAAAATACACCTTTTAAACTGTGGTTCAAAAGCAGTGCAAGTCCAGCATTCATCTAAGAGACCAAACAATGCTCTCAGATTAATCAAACTAAAGAGAGAACTCAGAAATCCTGCTGAAACAAAAATAAATAAAATACCTTCAGTCTTTGTCTGCTGTCTTTATCCCAGAAATTGTAAGCACCATCAGATCCTGAAGTTGCAAATGTTGCATGGACCTGCACAAGATCAACATGTATATCAACTCATGATACTCCAAAGAACACCTTCAAGCTTTTGGGCATACTAGTTTTGCAATAGCCTTCCTTCATACTTACAGGATGGAAGCTAATGGCATTGACAGCATAGATGTCATTGTTATCCCTGTGGCACTTGAAGGTAAAGTTCTTTGACTGCTGTGCCTCATCAATATGCTGGACTGCAACTCTTCCTTCAATAGAACCCACCTGCCATGCACAAAGCATTGTGATACACTGACACAAAAAACAAGTCACCAAGACTTAATAAAACAATTCATCTTTCATCCACTCCTCTTCTGGTCATCACTTCTCCCTCTCTATGCATATAAGCCAGGACCATGCCCATAATTCAGTAACTACAAAACAGTAACTGCATCATTTTAGTCACCCTCACTTCGGGAGAAATCCCTGCACAGGTAAGAGACAGTTTATACTCCACTTTGTAGGAACTAAAATTCATGGACAGATTTGGGCACATTTTGGGAGATTACCAAAAACCCTTGCTTGTCAGGAAAAGTTGCAACACACCGTGTCTGGTACTTCAGGGGTGACAGTATTCTCTTAAACTCTGTCTGTCCCACATTGCTAATACAGGGTCAGTGCCTTGCAAATCCTCACTTAACCTCTCACAAACTTTGATGGTTCATAACCTCAAAAACCAGTCTAACTTGCAATCAATTACAAGACTATATAGTCAGCATAAAACTTTTTGGTAACTTAGAAATCTATATTTTATGATCTTCTGTGTGCACCGGACCTCACTGTCCAAGGTTCTCTCAACCAACATCCTAAGCCTGATTAGGAGTTAGCAGTCAATAGACTTCAGCAACAACATTTTACCTGAGGATTGGCAAGATTGTAAACGACAATGTTGCGATCAGCAGTGGCCACAACCATGAGAGGGTGGCGTACACTCATGGCATAGCACCGTTCCGGCAACTGCTGTGTATGAGCTGGGTTCTGTTGCCGGGTGTCCCAATACCTGCACTCCTTCAAACTAACACTCAGCACAGGAAATAGAACTACAATCAATGTTAGTGCCAACAGTAGTTCATGGTCAAACCACTGCATTGGTTGGCAGATGGCAGCAATGTAGCTGATTGCTGGTTCATTCACATAAGCATAATTAACAAAGAGGTTGTCTAGTTAAAAATTATCCCACAACATGTCTTCACATCTCATCCAGGATAACAAGTTCAAACGAATAAAGCCTTCAGCCCAAGCTCAAATCCAAAAGTGGACCTAGAGGAAAACAAGGAGATTACGTCAACCCATTTCCTCCTGACCACTGGATTATCGCTAGAATGTGGAAGCTGATATCTCCATGGAAACAATGTGTAACCACTGCCAATCTCAGGCAAATATGACAGTCAATATCTGCATCAAGAAAGACTTACTTGACAGTTTTGTCCCAGCTGCCTGTAACCAATAGATTCATTTCAGGAACCCAAGCAATGTCCTTAATAGGCGCATCATGCATGCCCACTTGCACAGGCTGCCCTCCTGACAATATGGGCCACATCTTTGCCTGCTTGTCACACCCAGCTGAAAAGACAGTGCTTCCATCATCCTTCCACGCTGTGCATAGTACCTGAACAGCATGCCCTTCTTTGTTATCCATCTCAAAGGACCAGATAACCTGGAAGTAATGCTTAAATTCCGTCCATTAAACCTTTCAGTTGAAACAGATCCAAAACCCAGATTCAGAATACACACAAGTACCCGTCAATCTCCATTTCTGCCAAAAATAGCTTTAGCATCCATCACCCACACACAGTGACCTCTTTTCACATTTGAGTTGGCTTGTTTTTGCTTAAAAAGAATTCAGGTAATCATGAAGAAAATTTTTGAATCTCACTGGATGATCATGTGAGATGGCTGCTTTAGGGACACTGCCACCATTTGACTGAATCTCCCAGCACCGCACCTGCATATTCCATATACCCAAATACATATAGCATGTGACATGTGCCAAATGTGCAACATCCCACAAGTTTTTTACAACCTCGTAAAAAAACATCACTTTCACCCAAGAAAGCTTTGCTGATTTGGCACAAAATGCCAACCATCTCAAAATGTGCAATATTGTCCATTTTCAACCTAGTACACTGCCCATGAGTTCCATTAATGTGAATAAACCACAAGCAGTACCTGATTGTCCCATGATGAAGCAACAAGGTAATTTGCCTTGGAGCTGAAACTAAGACTTGATATGCCATCAGTGGGAGGAGAGACCACCTGCTCAAAAGAATTGACAGAATCACAGCTTAGTTAGGCAAGCTGCTCTTCCACAGATACTTTACACAGATGCAATCAGTTCCACTCACCCGTAAACCATAAACCCTTGGTCAGAGTAAATAATCCTGAACAGATGCCACAAGCTCAGGTCTAGGCTTTAGGGCTTTAGGGTTTAACCCCTAAACCCTAGACCTGAGCTTGTGGCATCTGTTCAGGATTATTTACTTATTTATTTGAAAAAATCAGCATGACCGTGATGCATTCTCAAGAGTAAGATCGAGAAGACACCCTAGACCCTAAACCCTACGTCCCAATCATCTCAATCCAAGAGTTCACTTATGACCCACTCACGAAGAATAAGCCTACATTTGTGGCTTGCTAAGAAAAAAGGATCCCGCCTTACCTCAAAAGACTTGTTGGGGTTGTGTTGCTGAGTAGTCGTTACCGTCCCAAACGTTGCCATCGCCAAACTCAGATGATATCAAAACCCCAAATTCACCAGAAGAAATTTGCTTGCGAGAGCTTTGCACTGCTCGAGATTTTCACAACACAAACCACGCCTACTTTCACACCGTTGCCCAGCCTCCGCTATCGATCAAGACCCCATGTCCCCACGACTCTAGACAAACCTCGAAATGCACCAAATTACAGTTTCAAAACCTTGGAGAAACTTTATTGAGGAAAAAAAAAAAAACATCAGCATTTGGATACGGATTTGCTCAAAGTCAACAATGTGCGCAAAATCCGCCCTTTTGCAAAATTCTCGCACAAGACAGCCCTCTCACTCACTCACTCCCTCCCTTCCGTGCCTAACAAGTGTCATCTGCACGCAAAAAGAGAATTAGGGTTTGACTCCCTTCTCCGGTGTGAAAACCTAGTACCTACTTTAACCCTAGACTCAGGTTTGTCATTAAATAATCTTTATAAATAGTTTGAAATGAATTTTCATGAAAATATTAAAAACCCATCATAATTAGGTATTGCAGACTACAATCTGAATAATTTCACTCCTCGTATGACACATGTCATAGTAGATCATGAAAAAATTAATAATTTCATATTTCTCTAAGAAAAGATTTTTTTGGAAAAAACTAATTATTCGTTTGATCCATGTTGGAAACTGACCCTAGGCTATGGTTAACCTACAATGGTTAGGTACATCATTAATTGCTTGGATTAATTGGGTAAGGTTTGGAAATTCTATACCTAGTTGTATTTTCAGTGGGAATAAATGAAACTTGTATACAATAAAAGAGCTTTTTCAAAATGCCTACTCTTACAAGGGTTTCATTTTTTGAAATGCCCACCAAAAAGTTACCCTAAACAAGGTGCCCTCCAACCACACTAAATATTTGGAGCAAATTTTTACTAGTGTTAGATCGATATATAAGTTTTAACTTGAGTATGTAGTCATGTTATGTTAGATCAATATATAGGTTTTAACTTGGGTATGTAGTAATGTTAATGCACTAGTATCACAAAACATTCCTCTCAGATTTGAATTTCCCCTTGCACCTAAGCACTCATGCACTAGGCATTTGTTTAAAGTTTGAAGCTCTCATATTAGACCAATCTAGGTATGATATTTTTTGATAATGTGAACAAGACCAATAACCAAGCTTGCAAACATGGAATGGACCTAGGTAGGAATATTGTGAACACATTAAGGTTGCCCATGTTTCACAATGGCACCTTTGAAAAACTTTACGGCTTTTTTGTTAAGTGAAATTCTTTTCGGCTACATGCAACTGCAACAATCTCCATGCATTTATAAATGTATGTTGTCTTTAAATGTGGTATGTGTATCATTTCATTTAGTTGATCTTTCTATTTTTTTTGTTTTTTTTGTATATTGGGTGGTATTTTTTAATGTGCATTATGTCTATAGAAAATGAGTTGAGTTTGTTGTTGATTATAAAAATCATGCTAGAGCCCAAATGCCTTACATTGTGATAATTTTCCTCTTAGTATGATGGATGTTGTTGTTGTGTTTCAGCCTCACAACTCTCGTTATAGGAACTATGATTTACAATTGATACAACTAAACTACTATGTTTAGTTGTAATGGTATGCTACCTATTGAAACTTCATTTTGTTTTTGGGCTTGCAAGTTGGTTTACATGAACTTTGGAGTTCAAATGTCTTTCATTAAGTTTGAAGATCTTGTGGGTTTAGTTGAAATATGATATACAAGGATTTTTGTCGAACCACAAGAAATTAATTACATGATATTGAAGGTGTGACTTTTTTAAAGCCCTAAGGCAGTTCAAGCAATAAAGGAATTAACCATTTTGAAGGTTTTGTATGTGTCTCTTGTGAAAAACCATTTGGGTGCCCCACCATTGCCCTAATCCTATGCAAGCATTATTTGTTTTTTTCAGCTAAATTACTATAGTTTATGTTTAAATTATGCAAATGTTGAGGTGCATTATTTATCACAACATTTATGCTTCCCAAATCAAAGTTTCATATAGCTTCTAAAACACCATCCAATCTCAAAATAAGTTGAGGAAATATAACCCCAACCCTAGCAACACATCAATGAAAAAACACATCTTAAATGAACATGCTAATGATTTTGTGAAATACAAGACAAAATTTAATAAGGGAAAGGTGGAAGGAAGCATGAAAAAAATGCAAGATTAAATAAGTGGTACAACGATTACAAAATATTTTAGTGGCAAAGGAATCTACAACTATAATTTTAATTTGTCAAAGATTTGGTCCTTTTCAAATGGTATGAAATTATCTTTGTTGTTGAATCTTTTTGATTGCATTGAATTATCTTGTGCACATTACTAAAAAAAATGTCATTTACAACCAATCAATTTTCAACTACCATGGAATTGGTTATCATTTACAATTATATTGAATCTTCATGCAACTAAAAAGTTGCAACTATATAATTTTCAATACATTTAATCATCTATGCAACTAATTTGTAATTTGTAATTTGACCTTGGCCTTGTCTTTCCTTCTTGACTAAAAAAAATGAAAGCCAATGGTTATCATTTTACTAGGGAATTGGCGGCCCTGCATGCTCTTGCCACTAACCTCCTGCATTATACAAAGCTTGATTCAAAGCTTCAAGCTCTTTGAGAAGTTGCCCCCCACTTGTATAACTTTTTTAAAATGATGATTTGAAAACAACAGTTTGAAAACGACGAGATTTGGGGGACCTTAAGAAGATGGGAACTGGGGCAAATGTGGATTGTTTTGAAGAATTGGAAAAATAAACAAGTGGAAGGAACGATTCTTGGCTATTATTGTTGAAAGGACGGGAAAAAGTGATCAATGGGGAGAGGAGAGGAGATGAATGCATGGCTATTACAAGCAAGTAACAACAAGGAGTTACAAATGATGACATGAAAGCTGGTGGTGCAAAGATGGCATTTTGGAGACAAAATTGGAATAACAAACAAGAGGAGAAAGGAACAAACAAGAGTCGTGAGCAAAAGAACAAGAAGCTTGGGAGTGTAGTATAATGCACCTGAGTCAGAGGACAAAATTGGGTGGCACCCCGACCTTACTTCCAATTCATTCCCACCTTCTTTAAAGGCAACAATTATTGTTGTGTTTTTGCAATGACCAAGCCCGCCATTACTAGCAAGCTCTTATAACGACAAGAAAGTCCTTTTTTTCCAATAAAGTTTTGTCCTTTTTTTTTGGGGGGGGGGGCTACTTGGACTTTTACTTCCTAGAGGTTTTGGGTGGTTTTTTTTTTTTTTAGGGATGGTTGTTTCTTTGCATCCTTCGTTGATTTGAAATACCCCTTGTCCTCATTGTTCTAGCCTTTTCACTTTAGGTGGCCTCTCAAGGCATGTCAAGAATGTTTACCCTCCTATTAACTTCATTTCCCAAACTAACCAAGTTGTTTTATCTTTGTAGGTGTCTTCCCCTCTTAAGTTTCTCCCTTGTGTTATTCCCCTTACTTCTTGGGGTTGGCTTGGAGCTCAATCTAGATTTATTTTGGGGTTCTTTGAATCTCATTTCGCATGCTTCATTTGTTCCATAAGGTCCCTCAAACCATCCAGGATGAGGTCAAGCAGGCTTTTCGCTTACCCCTTGACCGAATTGTTCAAAACCCAACAGACGAATTAACATGGTTCTTTTTCCTCCTATTGCCACATTGGTGTTTGCACTATACTCAAAAAGGTCGTTCAGATCAACAAGAGGTTTTTGTTGGTTTCAAGAGGTTTATGGCAAATGACTGGTCTTCTCTTCGAGAGGAATGTTCTCGTGCCTCATGTGTGCCCCATTTTCACCATTCATGGGAAGATTCTTCAACCACTCATTTTTGTCAATGTCTAATTTTAAGGAAAGCCGATGAATACAATTGCGCTACTAAAACCCTTTAACCCATGACACCAACTATTCCTTCGAAAGACACCATTGATATTGTGCACCAATTACACCCCCTTCCTTCAGGCCTTATCCCTACACCTATTTTTTACTATCAATTTGAACACATTTTTATATTGGATAGGACTTTGTTTGCCCAAGTCTTAACCACTACTCTCCATTTGTCTTCAAACAAACTTTTTGGGATGGTATATGAACATCTCTCAGGACGTTTCATATTAAAGGACCCATCCTCAGGGTTTTCAAAATTCATTACAACAAAAGGTGTCCTTGTACGCAAAGTGATTTCATTGAATTTTGAATGAATTCACTAGTTATAGTGAACGGGGACTAATGAAAAAGTAGTGAATTCACAAGTCTAATGAACGAGGACTAATGAACTACACCCACATTTTGTAGTAATGATTATTCCAGGTTGTAGTTGTTGTTGTTCATGGAGATGTCCCTAAGTTGGTGGCCTTAATGTTGGGGACTAACACATTGTTGGTAATGGCAAATGGACACTAATGGTCTTCATCCTATTATCGTAGGCTTTAACTTATTAATCATTCCATTGTCCTTCAGCTTCGAGGGCCATTTCAAGAGCACATATCCCTTTATTAATTTGGAATATTGACCCCTAGAAGCTATGAAGCCATCCCTTTTGGCATTTGAACCCTCTTTAACTCCTGATTGGGCCATGATATGGATCAACATTGAAAATGCTTTTAATGATGTTTCTTGAACTACTATTTTTAGAGTGTTGTGTGATGCCAAGGGCCTTTAGTGAACATTGTCCCCTTTACCAACTTGTTTTATGGTGCTCATTTTTTTCTTTATTATTCACATGGGCGGCATGTGGAAGGGGTCACCATTATTGAGTCATTTTTAGGCATAAGGCAAGGTGACCCCCTAGGAGGTCCTTGATTTGCTTTGGCAATTTATCAAACTCTCCTAAAGACCATCACACGGGACCCTAGCTACATCTTTCCATCCCTAACAAATGATACCCACATTGTGGGGCCTATGAATGTTTACCCAAACCTTTGACCACCTTTCAACCCAATTAGCCCTAGTTGGGCTTAGGGTCAAGGAACCATGTGAGCTATGTGGTTTAAACATAGTAGCCACATGCACTAGTAGAAATTGACCAAAACGTAACCATTTTATTTGCAACTACATGCGATTATTTGTCATTTGCACCTACATTTGCACATCTTTGCAATTATTTCTTGTGTTGGTCATATTTGCAACTACATTGCAACTAATTTGTGATTATTTTAGTTTTCATATTCTTTCCATGTGAACAACATTTAAATTAATTTTCATTCAAGAAAATAAACTTGTGTTTCATTAATTGCAAATGTGACCAATTTAGTCACAACCCTATGAATATACAAAGGTATATTTTGTGTATTCTAAAGGGTATAATTAGATGTATTAGGATTTACAATTGTATTTTGAATGTATATGAACTACCATATTGCACGTGTATTCAAGCATTATTATGAACATATATGGCCTTGACATTATGGTTACAATAGTTGTATCTTTTGAATATATTAAAATTTGATGTAAGATATTTTAAAAATATATTGCGACCATATTATAAGTTTATCCAAGCCATCTTATTATACTTCTTAAAATTATTACAAATTTTTATATTATATTATATTATATTATATATCTATTTCATTATATTATAATTTAAAAATTCAATTTTCATAATTTTTTATGAAATTATTTTAATAATATTATTTTATTACATGGTGATGATGGTGGTCATGATCATGATATTAGTATGATAGGAAAAATAATAATATAATTACTGAAATTAAAACCATTATTCCTACTAAATTTATTATTATTTATTATTTATCAATTATTAAATATTACTATATTAAAATATAACGTATTGAATTCATGTATAATTTTTCTTAATTATTTCAAATCTATTAATTTTTTAGTGACTATAATCAATTACTAAATATTATTTATTATTTTATTATTTTATTATAATTAATTTAATAATTAGTGAGGAAATATAGTTAATAATTATATAAATGAAAATATATACTTTCAAAGGAAATATATATATATTTAATATATTTAATATTTAACAAAATAAACAAAATAGCTAGCCTTGGTTACCAACTAGCTATAATAATAATTCAATTAAGGTTATTATTATTGTTATAAATTTATATTTCTATATATTCATAACTATAAAAAATGAAAATTTAATGGGAAGATTATAATAAAATAGTTAGCATAGGCTAAGTATTAATTATATTATTATATTAATAAAAATTAATACTTTATATTTTAATTATTATTTCATAATTATTTATTTATTAATATTTCAGTTATTATATTATTTTATTTTATATGAACTATTAATTAATAAGTTATTAAAAATTAACTAGTTATTTCAATAGTAGCCAATTTTATTTGTTAATTAAACTAGTTGATAGATCATTATAGTTAATGTATAATTAAAGTTAAATATTTATTACTCTTTATTTAACTAATAAAGTTAATATTTTTAATAATAACTAATAATATAATTAATTCAGAAATTATATAAATATGTAATTAAAAATTATTGATGATTATTACTATAAATAATTAGTTAGTTTCTAATTTTCTCATTAATTAATTAGTAATCTTATTAGTTAATTAGTTAATTTATTAATTGATTAATCAACTAGTTAATTAATCACTTACCTACCTAATTAAATATTTTACAAAAAATAAGATGAAGATAAAAATATGGGATAAACTTTTTTGTTATAAGTAATTTGCAACCAAAAATATTTAGTTGCACACTAATTGCAATTAAAATTTTTATCCAATATGTTTTGGCTTTCATTCTCATCTTCAAAAGCATATGAACAAGGTGTTTTATCTTACATTTTCATATTTAAAAACATTGGCATATGGGATGAGCTAATCAAAAAGGCTTAACCCACAATAAAATATAAATATTCATGTACTTACACCTAACCATTTACCTCTTTAACCTACCTACCTACTTGCCTCAACCTAAATACTTAAATATTCATTTAAATTTATTTTGGACAAATTCAATTAATATGCCACATTGCAAATTTCCACTGTACCATGTGTTATAATCTAAAACCATCAAAGCATAAAAACTAGATGTTTTAGATTGTTCCAAATTTATAATAAAAATATTTTAAATTATTAAAACTTGAAACATATGGCAACACATAACTCGTTCCCATTGTTCACTATAAAAGTTGCATCCTAATCATAAACGATAACACATATATAGCCAGTCAAAGGATGAAGGTGTATTTCATTGACTTTTCCTTTCATCCAAAATTCCTTGTCATTTGCAATTAGTGCCACATGTGACTTGTCCAATGCGCCTATTAAGATTTTAATTGCAAATGTTGCCTATAACTAAAACTAATCACAATGACCAATTGTAAAATGGCCATTTTCTACTAGTGATGGCCTAGGTGGTTAAAGTCTATGTGTCATTTTGTTTAACCTTAAGCTTAACCTAGGTGCCACATAGGCACATTAATTAATAAGTTAGGTTAATTAATAGGTAATAAGTTAAGTTAATAGGTAGTACATTAAACTAGATAATAGTTAAATAAATAGGTAGCAAGGTAGTAGTTGTGAGTAAGTTGCAATTTGGTTACGATTAAAATGTTTATTTCATATTATTTGTCTTCCCATGGGAGGTAAGTAGTTTCATTTAGGTACCAATATAGTTGCACAATAATTGCAACAAAAACCACCATATAGCATACAATTATGGATGAACCCATATAATAAAGTATGAAATATGGTATGTCACTTATAATTATTCATCACCTATAACTTGTCATTTGCAACTAAAAAATTAGTTGCAAACAGTAATTGTAAACACATGATTTTCTCGTAGTGGCAAGGACTTGAAGGTATGTTTTCCTACACACAAATAGCTAGTGAAAAAACACATCCCAACAAATTAAAACATATGTGTTGCCTACTTTAAATAATTATGTTACTGCCACAATTACGTTTGAATTGTGGATGTTTAAGTTAGGGTTTGACACCTTGACCTTGATTATTATTATTTTGGATGAAAGGTGGATGCCAAGACACCTTCAAGACATGTGACTATATATAGGTTTATTTGAAACACATAACACAACTAAATGAACCCCAACAAAAATTGTGAAACCACTCCTTACATAGGATGTAATATATTGTAACATGTAAAACATGAAATAATATGAGGATAAAACCACATGTATATCACAAAATATGATTATGATTAAACATGCACGTTGATGAATGGATGGTAAAAACACATGCAAAGTCTAATTTCAATGTCTAACAACATAGATTTTGGTTGGTGAATATGCATGTGACATTATAAATACAGTGTTGTTGTTTCATTGGCAACATTCATGATTTAATCTTTGGCCCTACTATTTTCAATGTCAAGAACAAATTTATCCTTGGGTGGTACCACTAGGAACATCACACTGCAAACTTTTGAGACCCATCTAACTTTAAGACAACATAGGATTCACATAAATAAAACTTTTCATTCCAAATTATTTATCAAAAGGTTATCCAAGTCATGTGAATTCAAAACTCTAATTAAATTTGCAAGAAAATGTGTTTTGATGTAGAAAATGAATGTATGAGGGATTTTTTATCAAGAACACAAAAAAAATCTATTTTAAAGAATTTTTCATGGATGTTAATTTTTAAAAATACTTAGAATGTCAACCTTATTTATTTCTTTTTATAAATAATTTATTAAATCAATTTTGATTTAGTTATGAATTTTTGAAATCAAGATCATGAAGTCTTAAAGAGCCATTGATGTTAAGAAGACAAATGATAACTATTTTCATCTTTTGTTATTTTAATGATTAGTTTGGATCATCCCCTTGTGCATGTAATAAATAAACAATAAAAAATATCTAATATGTGTATGTGTAAGGACATTTTTAAAAATATTTAAGAATTGGGTTAAAATTGGGTCAGGAATGGTTCAAAAATCAAAATGTTAACGCACATTATAAATTTTTGGGTGCTCATTATTTTTCATGACTTTGTACATAGGTGGGGAAAACATAGTTCACCTAATCCAATCAAATAAACCAATGTATAAGTAAATAAATTTTTATTTTAAAAATTAGATCCAACTTTCTTGTGATTTTGGGAAGGCGGTTCTTAATGGTACCACCCAAGGAAATTTTCATCCTCAAACTAAACATTTTGGAACTTTGAACGTCTTTGGTGTTGGTACTTGAGGAGTTCATGTTTTTGGTGATATGTACAAGTTTCATGCTTGTGATTTCTATGTTTTGCAACAATTGTTTGGCTTGGTCAAAAGTTGGGTCAAACCATATATGAAAAATGTTTTTGATGTCATTGGATTCCACTAGGAAACATGCTAGATGGTATTATGCTAGGTTGTTAAACACATCCTGATAATGTATAACTCCAATTGTTATGTATAGGGTGCATTCTTCTTCAATTTATGCATATGAGATATTAAAAACATCCATGAATAGTTTTGCAATGATGATCATTCGTTAAATGAAAATGAAAATTTATACAAAAACTAAATTGAATGAATTACATATAGTAAAGGATGTCGTGGTTGTTTTTCGTGAAGCTTTTTCCATCCATCCATCTGTCTCATCATCTGTCTTGTCATCCATCCATGGATGGCATCATACAGGGAAGAAAACCTCGGCAGAAATAAATAACCCCCCCCCTTTGCGCATGTGTCGCTGTCTAGGAAAGGCATGCCCGGCCCCAGGGGGTTCTGATATATATATGAAACCAAAAGGGCCAAATACACCTTGACGTGCACCTAAAAAACCTAAAAATTGCAATTCCAATTCTTCCATGTCAGTTTCATTCACCCAAGATAGCACAATGTGCCTCTGCTTTACTGGGTGAAAAAATGAGTCACTTGCATAGACCTTATCGTAATCATAGCAAGATGATTCAAACCCAGAAAAATCAAGCTCTGGGTTATTAGAAATAAATTTATGAGCTACATTATCATATGAGCCCAATGCATAGACATGTTGTTGCAGTTTCTACTGTTGCAACACAAACCTAGAAAACTTTTCAGTAGATTGTTGGGTGCTAGGGACCATGGTGATGTCTCTGTCTTTGTATGTATCTCTTAGTTCTTCATCTTTTTTGTGCCCACATAAGTTTGACAGTTTGTGTTGGGGTTTAATACAGGTCCCGACTACTATAAGGGTTATTACCATTTGTTTCACTAGTACAACCAATCTATGCCATTGTGGAGTCCAAAAATGTCTTGGGCGTATGTTGTCTCCAAACATCTCATTCACTAGCTCTATTTGGAAATTGTTTTGGAGCCAGACCAGTGGTATGATGCCATGGGAGTGTGGTCAGGCTCAAGTACCATTAGCCTCGATGGTGCCCCTTTCATAATCTACACAAATTTGCCATTTCCAATTCATGTTCATATCACTATTCTAATTTCTTTTGTGATTGTTTTGTGGAGATTACATTGTTGAGAAATAGAGGATTTTAATCTTTTTTGTGTGATGTTCAAACCCTAATCTGTCATCCATTCTATGAGTTGCCCTTTGGTAGAGTCCTTTGTCATCTTTCAACAATATAGCTCATTAAGTAGGTAGTTTCCATTTGAATTTTGGTTTGTTTTTGTGGGTTCAAATCCATTGTATACATGTGAATGTTAGCCAGAAAATTAGTGTGCACCAATTTGTTTGAGGGAGTTGAAGGGGGTTTTCCTTTGTGGCATCAAATGGGGTTAGGTAAGATGAACCATACCTTCAAGGAGACACAGAATAAGGCCGTACCAGCAGACCCCTCAAACCCACTTCTCAGAAAGTGGGTGAAAGTGCTTGAAAATCCTATTGCAAGACATCTTGTAGAAGTTGTTAGCAACATAACATTCAGAGATCCAACAGTTGCTTGGTAGGAGGATGATGGCAATTAGGTTGTCACAGTGGGCTCAGTGATAACCAAAATTAATACTACTAGAGTTGCCTACAAAAACCAGCCATGAGAAAATAGGTTATGCACCACCTTGACATACATATAGAGCATCAACATTGTGCCAAATTGCACAAATCCTTACAGCTCACCATTCATCCAATTCTCGATAGGATGGTAATGGAACAAAGTCCTAAGCAGATGCTGTGATAATTTTTGCATCATGACTGTTAAGAATTTCTGCAGACCTAGGTCCATTAAAGAAGAGATTCAACCAACTGGGTGCCCTTGTGCCTCTTATGACATCTACTACTAATTCGATGTGTGTATGCAAGACGTTCGCTTCCCCAAACAGCAATGCTGCCAAACAATAAATCACCAGCAAACACACATTTGACGTGTCTAATCTTTGGCGTTGCAACATAAATCCTCCCAGCTCTTAATTGTTGTGGCTAAATTTTGCAACTTTTTCATGAGTAACTGATCCCATGTATTCACCTTCTGCAGCAGATCACCAGCAGACACATACTTGATGTGTCTAATCTCTAGCGTTGCAAGGTAAGTCCTCTCAGCTCCTGATTGTTGTGGCTAAATTTTGCAGCTTCCTCACGAACAACTGATCCCATGTATTCACCTCTACACTAAATCACCAGAAGACACGTACTTGATGTGTCTAATTTCTGGCGTTACAACGTAAGTCCTCCGGCTCTTGATTGTTGTGGCTAAATTTTGTAGCTTCCTCATGAACAATTGATCCCATCTATTCACTTTCTACAGCAGATCACCAATAGACACGTATTTGATGTGTCTAATATTTGGCGTTGCAACATAAGTCCTCCCAGTTCCTGATTGTTGTGGCTAAATTTTGCAGCTTCTTCATGAGCAATTGATCCCATGTATTCACCTTCTAAATTTGCACCTTTTCTTCCATGACTAGTGTGACTTTTAATATTGCCGATCAATGTCTCATGATCCCCAAGATTTTGATATCAATATTAGTAACAAACCCAACATATATTATCCACACAATGCTTGAAAACATACAAGAATGTATGCGTGCACTCATTGCGCAACATGGTAGTGCTTTGGCAACTTTGGTGGCCCTTTGGCAACAACTAGAAGCTCAACAGAATGACGAGCAAACTAACTTTTTGGAAAATCATGTTCCACATATTAATGCTCCAACATAATTTAATCAAGACACGTTAGAATCTGCACGTGAACGTCTCAATCGCTTATAGAGACAACGGCGTGTCGGGCAATGTACAAAGTTGGCTGGGCCATCTGAAACGCCACAAGACCAAAGTAATCGTCTACGTTGAGAATGGTGAATCGTACAATAAGTAGCAGCCCGTGCATAACCTTCTCTTAGCAATGACGCATTGCAATTGTTTAGAGACGAAGACGTGTCAACCTCGGCATGATGGGATTGTGGAAAAATGGACATAATCTATGGATTCTGCAACGCAAAAATGTGGATTAAAGAACGATTGGCAAAGTCGAACAACAACAACCCATAGTTTTTTTCTACGTTATGAGAATGGCAAAGTTCTATTGCCGAGTCTTCTTGCAACATCACAAGAGCTGGAAGTTCTTTTAACCAGCAAATAAAGAAGTGTCGTCAAATTTCGAAATTAGATTCGCATGTATAATTCAGTGTTGGCATTCACTTCACTCCGTGCCAAAGTTGATGAGTCGGTAACAAAAGGCACTAAACCGTACTCCTTTTGCATTCAGGGTGAGCTTTATCACAAAATCGGATCCTTATGTCCTACTGAAGGACATCGTCCATAGCTTGCACATCTGTACATTCATGATACGGAAAGTGAACGTTAAAACCGCCATGTCGTTATGCTGTTTGATCCAATGATGTTGGATTGGTTGTTGACCATGATGTCCAATATTAATCCCTATGTCAAAGTGTTCAAAATGGCAAGGGATATGATGGCAACATAAAGTGCTCCCATGAATTTAAAATTGCGTCTCATTGCTTCTCGAACAAAGGATGCCCGCCGATACAATGTGTCAACGGCCGATGAAGTCGCTACATTGATGGTAGGAAATGGTTTTGAGGTTGTAGATAAGCGTGATGTCGTCGTTGTTTAGCAAGTTAGCCCGTTTCAGCGCATTTTCGAGCTACATGTGGGATACATGGCTTTACATTATCCGTTGTTATTTCCTTACGGTGAGGATGGATGGCATCCAAATATTTCACTCAATGGTGTTGTTATGCAAGATGTTGATGCAGATTTGGATGAAAACCATGCAGAAGGATCTAAACATCAAAGAAAGCATCACAATGTGACAATGGCCGAATTTTACGGTTATTGACTTCAACATCGAAACACTAATGGCATTGCATTGCTTCGGGGTGGCTGGTTGAGGCAACAATACATTGTGGATGCTCATGCGACTGTTGAACAAAACCACTTGAGGTATCTACACCTGAATCATAAAAAATTTCATGCAAATCTCTATCAAGGCCTTTAGGACGCCATCACTACAAGTGACAATAGCGTTGCTGCCATCGGACAGAGGATCATTCTGCCATTTTTTTTCACAGGAGGTCCACGTCACATGGTTCAGAATTATCAAGATGCCATGGCAATCTGCAAATGGGCCCGTTGCCCAGATGCGTTTGTTACATTCACTTGTAATCCCCAATGGCCTGAGATCAAAATAGTGTTGTTGCCCGAACAATAACCTCAGGATCGATTAGATTTGGTAACCTGAGTGTTCAAAATCAAATTCAAAGAGTTGATTAATGACATTCACAATAAACATATTTTAGGACACACGATTCAGGGAATTTATGTCATTGAGTTTCAAAAGCGTGGGTTGCCACATGCACACATTCTCATCTTTTTTGCCGAAGACTGCAAGCCACACATGGTCAAAGATGTAGACCACATGATCAATGCTGAATTTTCGAATCCAGAGACAAACAGGTTGGCCCACAAGACGATTATTAGATGCATGATGCATGGTCCATGTGGAGTTGCGTTTCCAAATGCCCCATGCATGGAAGATGGCAAATGCAAAAAAATAATATCCACGCAAGTTCCAATCCGACACAATGACGGATGTAAACGGATATCCTATTTATCAACGCAGAAATACAGGGTGCATAGTTTTGGTTCATGGCGTTGAATTGGACAATTGTTGGGTGGTACCGCACAATGTCTATTTGTCGACCAAATACGATGCACACATCAATGTTGAAGTCTGCAACAACATTCGTGTAATCAAATATATGTTCAAGTACATTTACAAAGGACATGATCGTGCAATTGTTGAGATCTCACGCCAGAGTGACAATGCCACCGAAGGGAATGTGGTCGAAACCAATGAAATTAAAAAATATCTTGACTATTGATATGTATCTGCATTGGAAACAATGTGGCGCATCTTCAAGTTTGATATGCATGAGTGGTTTCCTGCCGTTGAGTGTTTGCAATACCATTTGCCCAATTAACAAATGGTGTTGTTCGACGATGACAATGATGTGTAGGAAGTGGTAGCATTGTCAACCATTTCCAGTATGATGCTGACATAATGGTTCAAAACAAACCAAGAATCGGAAGCTACACGAAGCTTTACGTTCGATCAATACCCTGAGCAATGGGTGTGGAATCGGAAGTTGAAGCGATGGACAATGTGCAAGAGAGGCTTTACCATTAGTCGCATGTATTATGCACACCCAACATCGGATGAACGTTATTATTTGCAGATGCTACTGAACTATGTCAAATCCTATGAACATTTGTGGACAGTGGATGGCACAGAGCATGACACATTCAAAGATGCATGCATTAGAATGGGTTTGTTTGCAAATGACAATGAATGGCATCAAGCCTTGGAGGAAGCCGATCTTTGGGCCTTAGGACGATAGCTGCGTGACATGTTTGCTTCCATGTTGATGTTTTGTGAGGTGACAAATCCCAGATAGTTATGGGATGCACATTGGGAATCTTTGAGTGATGACACGTCGTGAGCGTGATGATCCGGCCATTACCCTTTCTGAGGATGCGTTGAAGGATCGTGCATTGTATGAAATTGATCAGGTTCTCATCTATAACGAACACCGCCTGGAAGATTTCCCAACGCTTCCTAAGTCTAATTATGTCCGTCTTGTTCATGGAGGAAACCGATTGGTCCAAGAAGAGTTGGCTTATGATCAACATTCATTGACCACAGATGCAAACAATGCAGAAGATAGGCTTAATGATGATCAGCATAGCACATACGAAACTATTTTGAATGCCATGACAAACAAAGATGGCAAATTGTTCTTTGTGTATGACAGTGGTGGAGTCGACAAAACATTTGTTTGGACAACACTTTTGTCTCATTTCCGAGGGCAAGGAAAAATCGTGCTTGTAATTGCTACATCAGGAATTGCATCTTTGCTGCTTCTGGGCAACATAACCGCCCATTCAAGATTCAAGATTTTGATCGATCTGCACAATGAATTGACTTACAACATCACATAACATATGAAAGTGCCCGAGTTGGTGCGTAAAATTGATTTGATAATTTGAAGCACCAATGATGCATTGCCGAACTTTCAAAGTTATTGATCGGACCCTGCGTGATTTGATGCAATTTATGATGCACATGCAACCAAAAAAGTCTTTGGTGGGAAAACCGTGGTCCTTGGTGGGGAATTTTGATAGATTTTGCCTGTTGTTCCCAAGGGAGGACGAGAAGACATTGTCAATGCTTCGTTGCTTCGATCGCATCTTTGGCAGCATGTTACGATTCTTTGTTTTCATATCAACATGCGAGTCATGGTAGCCAATTCTAAAGAGCAGCGAGAATTTGTCAAATGGGTGTTGAATGTTGGAAACAACGGTCTTCCTGCCATTGCAAAAGAAGAAGGTGTCGATCCAGATTGGATCAAGATTCTGTCCCATATGAGGCTGCCATCAGAAGATTGTAGCTTAAGAGGATTAATCCGAACCATCTATCCGAATCACCAACGCCACTCTGGAGACGTCATGTATCTTATGCAACGTAACATTTTGGCCCCCAAAAATATTGACGTTGATGAAGTCAACAATGTAATTTTTGATCACTATTTGAAAAATTGCACATGTATTTGAACGCAAACTCTTTGGCTCCAATGTAAGAAGGTGCAAGTCTTGCTGCAGGAGTTTCAATGTGTATCCCGTGGAATTTTTAAACATCTTACAATTCAGCGGTATTGCAAATCATAAGCTAGAACTCAAAGTGGGCGTGCCAATCCTTTTGTTGCGCAATCTCAATTAATCAATAGGATTGTGCAATGGTATGAGGTTAATTGTCAAGAGATTGGGTCAATGCGTCATTGAAACAGAGATCATCATAGGGAACAATGTCGACAAACGTGTGTTCATACCCCACATCATCATGTCCCCCTCCGGGACTAATTGGCCATTTGTTTTGTGTCATTGTCAATTTTTTATTTGAGTGGCATTTGTGATGACAATCAACAAGAATCAAGGTTAGACACAAAACAATGTTGGGATATATTTGCCATCTCCGATCTTTTACCATGGTCAGTTGTATGTTGTTATTTCACATGTCATAAGCAGTGCAAACATCAAGATTTTCAGTGGCCAGGGTCCCAATGAATACATGCGGAATGTGGTATATAGAAAGGTTTTGGAAATGTAGTTTGTAGTTGTAATTTTGTAATATGTACCATCAAATACACACAC
>Ga0116231_10005680_pt1 | contig 24417 bp, 19 predicted proteins | sample S1TSphgellanicum_2_FD_89695 | JGI IMG/M metagenome (GOLD analysis project Ga0116231, IMG submission 89695) | Host-associated microbial communities from peat moss isolated from Minnesota, USA - S1T2_Fd - Sphagnum magellanicum MG | ecosystem: Host-associated > Plants > Peat moss > Unclassified...
AGAATAGCAACTTGGAGGTTCAACATTAGGCTATGGGGATTCGTGGATGTGGGAATCCATGGTACTGCCTACCTAGGCAGATCAGGTTAAGAGGTGTGTTTTTCTATCATCGAGGTGTGTTGCGTTAGCCAGACCCTATATATATTTCAATCAACAAAATTTTGAGAAGGGAAAAGAAAAAAACCTTTCTGAAATATTCAGGAATATTTTATATTTCAACATGGAATCTTCAAGATTCATTAATTCTTCAATGAATATATGTTGAAGGCATATGTATATGGTACTATAACGGACCTCTATCATGGTACTATAATGTTTGGCAAACACCACAAACTTCGCTTGCATCCATACCATAGGCACTCATTTTTCTATAATGTTTTTTTAACACTTTTAGGGTTGAATATAGATATGTTGTTGATTTATATGGCCATCATGCCCTTAAGTGGGAGCTTGACCCTTTTCTAGCCACTTCTATTATGTTCCACAACTGCATGTCTTGTTAAGCTTTCAGATGCATTTTGTGCACTCTTTTGAATGCTAAAATGGTAACGAGCTTGATGAGATGCTATTGGATGAGGTTTTGACCTTAGGATGATCTTCAAGGATCATTTGTAATATTTTGTAACTTAACACTAAATAAGCATGGCAAATCGACAACAACCCATATCTTTAAATTGAAATCATGGATAGGTAGTGAATATTTGCTTACCATCAGCTACAACAAGAATAATGGGACATGGATGTACAGGAACGAATGAAAGTATAAATGAATTTCAATGATAACAACAACACATTTTATGATATCATAAAATCACAAGCATTTATTTTCAAACACAAGATTTTATTATTACGAGGTCTTTTGAAACCACCTGGTACAAGAATAATACTCTCTACCATAGACATAGACATTCATTGCTTTTATAGCGCATCTATTGGTATGTAATTTTTTCCCCTTCAATTCTTCCCTAAGTATTTCATTATTGGTAAATGTTTTCTCCCATATCATAAACTCCATTGGATCACATCACTTGCATATCATCAACAAACTGAGTTTATGATATGGAATAAAACATTTACTAAGACTTCAAATTTGGTTTAGGGTTTTGGACTCTTAGGAGTGAGGTTAAGGAACTTGATTTTGCATTACATTTATGTTATGTAATCTTGATCATCAATCCATGGAGTTATTGCCAGGCTCGGAGTCCTTGTTGCTTTTCATTTTGTTCACCATGAAGCCACCTCCATTCTTGTCTACCCTTTGTTCCTTTACCTCCTACCAACTTAAAAAATACTCATGCAAAATATTGATTGGCTACATAGAACATGCATGTTGCCTTCCACTAAAGCTCTAGAGTAACAATGGTTCAAGCACATGCATAAGCATCATGCAACAAAATGTGAATCATGAAGTACACACAATTTCAATTTCATATTTGACACACCAAACCTTGAAGCCCCACATGTGAAAAACCTTCGTACCTTACTATTTTTTATCCACATTGGACTGAAATTTGATATGTTGGTTAGACTTCATATTCAAAATTTGGTGTGGGATAAAATGTTAAATTGTCATGACTTCTACATGCTAGTTGATGATGATAATTGTGCAAAAAAAGCAAGGTTATTTGGTTCACATTTAAGAAATACCAAGATCAAATATGGTAGGTAACTTTATTTACAATTGGAAGAAATTTGAATAACAAGAATAAAGAAAGTAAATTACAAAATAGTAATGTTCCTATTAAGAAGTTAAGAATGGGAAAGGTTAAACAATGGTAATAGAAAATGAAGATGGAAATTAAATCGATGGTGGTTAACCAAAAGGGAAACGCATGTAAAAGCAAAGCATCTAACTCTTAAATTAGCAACTAAATCATTCAAATTGTTTTAAAAAAAAATCAAAGTTAATTTTAATGACATGAACTTAGGATTTTATGAGACCTAGTAACAAATATATCATATACCTATGACTGGTGTTTGGCACTTGTTTGCCAAATACTTATTTATTTATAAAAATGAGGTGGGCAGTTTCCAATTTAGTTTTTTGTTGTGTATTTGTAATAATAACCCAACAATTGGGAGAATAAATAATTTTTTACAAGTTGAGAATTTGATTCTCAAAGTTTTTGACAAATATCAATAAAATTTTCCTTTTTTTCAACTAGACCTTTTGTGAACTATTTTGTGCCAAACATTGAGTTTAGGTACAATAATTCAATTTGTGTTGACATTACCTTCAATGGACATTCAATTATTTATTAATAAAGTTAAATGTCAATAGCTTGAGAACAATATTGTCTATTTGGATAGGCTTTTAAAAAGATGTCTATAAACCAAAGACCACAAAGTGACACATGATTTGAATTGAATACTTTATATTATTTTTCCTGCTTTTTTTTTTTTTGGAAATTTTGTGTGGCCTTGATTAAGCATGAAAAAATAATTGTTGAGGGAGAAAGTAGGTAATTAAAATTTGGCGAGGAATAGTACTTGGAATTTCAATGCTATCAGCTATTTGAACAATCAAATTGAATTGATAAGTTTTGGCCTTGCAAAATTGTGGATGAAGATATTATAGTGTGAAAGTTTATTTATTTTCATTTGCCAAACCATCGATTCTTCAATGAGGTTCATCAATGGACTTTGGTAAGCATAAAAGGAAATATGGCTTTTACAAATGGATTAGAAATATTACTAGTTTTTTTTTTTTTTTTGGCAAAATTTTGCATTGTATCAATATTTCAAAAAGGAATATTTTGTCACAACATTGCCTTTGTTTAAAAAAAATAAAATCAAAAAAGATATATTTTGGGTCAATTTTGCAAAATGTCTATTCCTATCTAGCAAGTGTTGTAGGCAGCTAGACTATAGAAGGATTTTTTTTTTACAAGTTCTAATTGCAGGTTATCAATTATTCATAACTCCCTCTTGGGATGCTTGCTACCAATGCTCCAACAGAAATTTGAAAAATAGATAAATAAATAAATTAAAAAATAAATTGATACTAGTTGTATCCAATTATCAATAATGAATTTGATTTCAATATTGGTGAATGTTATCCATTCATTTGTTTAGATTAATATTTTGCAAGTAATTGTTTTCTATCCTTTTTTTGGGGGGTTACACAAGGTATGTTTTAATAATATTTACTCAAATTGGAGGATTAGGTTCCACATGTGAAAATTACATTATCACTTCCATCAACCTAGAATTCCTAGAGAAAATGTGATATATGTTCATCTGTAAAAAATCGATAAGCTGACATTTTGGGACGAGGAGGCTTAAGGGTTTAATTAATTTTCAAATTTATGAAATATGATTTGTAATTCACATTCTAAAACTTGATATAGTAATAAACCTCACAAAATTTTAGAAAGAAAAAGGTCATATGTTGTAATACTTTAACATGAAAAACCAAGAGCATAAAATGATGGTACCCAATTATAAAATACTTTTTACTTTGAATCTTTATGGCAGATATAGTATTTAATCAATTGAATAATAAAGAATTTAATTTATAACTTCAAATAAAATTACATCGAAAGTGCGTTTATATGTCTATGATAGGAAGTCAAGAAATGTTTCAAGGTTGACATTTGAAGAAAGGTGAAACAATAGATACTCTTAAAAAGAGAACAAAAATTAGGTTTAAGAAAAACATAAAGACTTGAAATCCACCAAACATTAGAAGTTTTCTAGGAAACTTTTTCGGAAACTCATATTTAATTTGAAAATATTTTTGCAATATTAAGACTAAGAGAGCTAAAAAAAGAAGTGTAATAATATGTTTACATGGGTTGAGATTTATAGGTCACTATACTTGTCCAATGACACCTACTCCAAACCATCTCCAATGACCTTGCAAGGTTCACATTAGTGTTTTTTTTTCAATTTTGTGATGTAGCCAAGGTGGTGATTGTTCATAAGCCAATTTAGCCAAATTTGGCTACTAAAAATAAGAAAAGAAATTTTTTTGAGCATACTTTTTTTTTTTGGCTGCCTACTTTTTTTGAGCCATGTATAGAATTTGGCAATTTTACTGGATTTTTTTGGGAGAAAAATTTCAAAAAAAAATCATCAATTCATCACAAATTTTTTTCCTAAAATTTTTCAATGTTGTGTAAAATTTCACAGAAGAAAAAAGGCTAGTCCCTATGCATCAACAAAAATTACATTTTCCTATAATACTCCGAGGTTTAATACATTTTTCACATTTATATTCGAACAAATTTATGTCCAGATGTACCCAATATTTCATCTATTGAGGATCGAGACCTTGAGACTTGAGACTAACATACTCAAGGCCATTGGATGGAAAGAAAGCTCATATTTCCATTTTGTTCCGACTGAGTTTCTTTGGATGGACTAAGTAAAATGCCTTTAGAAAGGCCATCACTCTACATTGGAATTTGGGTGCGAATTGACAAACCGCCGGTGCACATAGTACAAAAGATATAAGGTGCAAAAAGTCCAATAATTGTGAATAGGTGAACATAATTATTCATCAAGAAGGTTCACGAGAAATAAGGGTATCATTTAAAAAACAAACAAGGCTCCACTCAATAAGAGTATCGTTTGAAAAACAAACAAGGCTCCACTCAATAAGGGTCTCGTTTGAAAAAGAAACAAGGCCCCACTTAAGTGAAATACTTGGGTATCATTTGATAAACAAACATTATCAACTACAAATGCCTCCTAAGTCTTGTGACAAGTAATACTTTAACAAATATATATGAACAAAAGAGTTTGAACACCAACAAAGTCAATTTTTTATAAATAATAAACTATTTGGCAAAATTCAACTTGGCCCAAATTAACCAAGAGGCTGGTCATGTCATTTGCACACCATACCCATAGCAAAATGTCATTTGTACTTTGTGCACCACCAATGAATGTATTGAACTTTTAAAGTTCTATTCCTTACTCCATTATTTGGATTTCTATTGCTTTTTTTTAAAAAATAGAAAGCATTATGTCGGTTAAATAGGTCCCCATGTTCTCTCACATGTTCCCCAAAATGGAGGTTGAAATTATTAATCGCAAAAACAAATTGTCACTTCAGCCTATCTATCCCAACTAACTATGCTAGCAAAGGAACTCTAAAGGACTTTGGGACTATTATTATGTCCTTGAGAGTGTTCAATTCCCCACATGATATTATATTATGTGTAGGGTAATGTGCAAGGACGAGGGCAATATTGACTAGTGCAAAGTGAAAGCCAAGCGGGGACATGGTTAATAATTCTCTCGCTCCGGGGTGTTAACCAACATAAAGAGTAAAGATTGTGAAGAAAATCTTTAAAAATTAGAAGATGTAAGAAGAGAAGGAACATTACCCAAAAAAAAATTAAAAGTAATAACCTAGAAAGACAAACAATGCCCCTTATGTTGAAGAGGAAAAAATATATGTCACCTCACAAAGCCCTTGCTTACAATAAATTATTTCTTAGCAATCATGCTCTTCATGCATTACCCTACACATAAAGATTGCCCCCCCCCCCCAATGCAAAGTTGAGGGATGTTCATTTCAAGAACAGATCTTCCTTTGAGGCCGTTACCTAACACAAAGTGTAGTAGTATGTATGTTTTTATTATAAAAAGAAAATAATAATAACAATAATAATAATAATAATAATTATTATTATTATTTTCCACAATACCTTGTGAATACTTACCATCATCCTTAGGTGGTAAGTAGTATATACTAAGTCCTTAGCCATCCATTCACAACTTCAATTTGTGATATGTTAAGTCATTGCATAAACAAGTGATTTTATATTTCAAATCTTTCACATCTATCTATGAAGGAAGGTAGTTTGTTTTGTTTTGCAATTATGAGATTCACTGAACTGGGATGCTTCAGATCATGTTCTTGGTGTCTTTGGAAAGCTCTCGACAAGGAGGGGTACATGGGCTTGATTCCATGATGTTTGGACTTGCAGTGCAAAAGTTCTTGAATGTTGAATGATTTCTTCACTGAGAATTAAATTAATTCGTAGCTGAAATTTTTGGAGCAATTGGAATGTGCCTTTGGTGTTGTTGGAAAGATCTAGATGAGCAGGATTTCATGGAATTTATTTGGTAAGATTTGGATTCAGAATGTGGGAGATATTGATTTTTAATTGATTTCTGCTGCTTAAAATTCAAATAAATTCCAAAATACCAGGTGTTGGGAGGAAAATCAGTTGAGAACGTGGTAACACGTTGAAGGCTTATCACTCAATTCAAGCATGATTTCCTTTCATACTTGGTTGTTCGAAAAATCGATACATACATTGCAAAACAATGTTCACATGTTGAGTTTCCCTTTTTTGTAATGGGTTCACACTTGGGCCAACAACACAAGCCACACTAATTATCATATAATTTGTAAGTCCATGGTAAAATGACCCACATTCAACTTATTTTTCGAAAGCACAATAATAAGGACTTGACATTGGAAGGTGATCATGTGGCATGCAACCCTCACACAACATTTATGTTTGACTTACATATTTTAATTTGCAATTTATCTTTATAATGTACATTTATCCAAGGATTACAATGTAGATTGTGAATTTTATAATCTATTTTTACATGAATCCAATATCAATCCCAAATTGATGATTGGGTTTATTTGGATTACAAATTACTTTTGAGAATTTTTTGTTCCCAAATTTCTAGTTCCCAAATATGTAAAGTGTGTTAATTATTCAATTTGCATAATATGAGAATTTGTGAAAAAAGTTTGAACTATTTTTGAGAAAAATTAGTTGATTTATTCAAGACTTTAGGAATGAGGACAAGTGCTAAATTAATGTTTTTTTTCACCTTCAAATGTTGATAGAATTGATTCATACTTTTATGTGTCATTTGTGAATATGTCACCACAATATGTAAATTGTATGAGAAAGTTTGAATCTTGGGTTGAAAATTTGCAAACATGTTAGTTAATAGTAATTACACATGAAGTGAGTCATTTTAGCATAAACTTACCCTATTTAAGTTATGTGCAATCTCAATTTTTTATTATTTCATAATTTTAAAAATATTTATTTATTATTTATTATTAATAATATTCCAAATTTAAATGTTCAGTCCTAAAATCAGAATATAAATTTTTAATTTGGTAATTAAATTAAATTTTAAAACATTCTGATTTGGGCCATCAATTCATATATAATTTTTTATTAAGTTTAAATTTTATTTCATTAATGACATTGATTTCTCATTTTTAAATTCCATATTTACGTAAAATTTTATTATTTTTAATTTCAAATGTAAAGAATTTATAGCATTAATTTCAAATTTCTCAATGTAATATATTTAATTACATTTGATGTGTCACATTTTTTATTTTTCAAAATCCATTTAATTGTCATTGATTACACCTTATGTAATAGCTAATTAGTTTTTAAACCTGAAACTAAATACTCCAAATGTAATTACAAATTGTCATAATCATGGATTCATGTTTTTCATGTTATGCCATTTCTTAGTTCTTTTTAGTCATTTCATAAATTATAAATTGGAAGGCTGGAATACACATGAAAACAACTTAATAGCGACATCATGTTGAACATTCACATGACAAATTAAAACATTTTGTTTGATGAATATGAATCACCAAACGTTAAATAAAATTTGGATAGATTAAAAACATTCATTCACCAATTGCAACATTAGCAACATTACTAGATACAACATTACAAGTGGTAATCTTGCCAAATAAAATAGTTGAAAAGTTGTTGCATGGATTATTATGAAATGATTGCATAAAACATGATTTTTTTATTATTTACACATTTTTGCAACCCTTTTATTTTGTTGAATTAAAAAGACTTTGTTGTTATTCATTTCGCTTTTAATGTTGACTCTTTCGGTGGTCACAACTCTAAGGGTAATTTATTTAAATATGATGTTGTTGATGGGACTAATTTTGAATCTTTTATTATCAAACCATGTCTAAAGACTTATCATTTTTTTGACATTAACGAGAAAGAATGTTAAATAAGGATGTTATAAAGGAAGTAAACATATTGAATTTTGGGTGAAGAATGCATTTGATGAATGGAACTTGTGTTTTGTGGATTTGATACTAAAAAATCCATAGTAGATCTCTCAAAAAATGAAGATAATGTAATTGATCTTGTGAACATGTGTCCTTATTTGTTCTATAAGGGGCAAAAAAAATTACAATATGTACCTTCCAAGAAGGTATTAATCTTAATGCAATTTTGAATGTTTTTTGTATTGTATTGTTTGTTGTTGATTAAGTTTTTTTTATTGTTTCGTGTTCAATTGTAATGCAAGATTCAATCCTTGATAAGGGATATTGTCAAATGGATTAAGCATAGGCATGAGTAAAGTGTGATTGAATCAAGTAAAATACCTATGATCTCACTTAAAATCTTTACTAACGTGAAGTACCACTAAATAAAGGTTGTGAATGATGAAACAACTCTTAGCAAATGCATGGTAGGGTGGAGAACTTGTAGTATTGCAAACTAATTTTTCAATCAAATAAAACCTTAAGACTAGTACCCATGTGTTTGTGTCACATTGTGATGTAATGAAGCATATCCACAAAAAGGTGGATAGTTTGGACTATCACAATCATAGGGTTTCTAGATTGCAAATTAACATAAAATGTAAAAATTCAACATTAACATTGTTAATTCTTTAATTATCCATGTTGTAATAGAATTTTTTGACAATCATATTAAAAAATATGGATGAGTTCTAAAAAATAATGGATTTATAATATGGACTTTCTAAATAATCACATGTCTTTGTCACACATAAAATTTACAAGTAGACTCAAAAAAATGACACAGTGGTGCAAAAATTGAAATTAAAAAATAGCCCCACATCAAATGGAACATGTAAAAGAAAAATACATTGAAACCTTTCATGTGCAAAAATAATTGATTTTAAAATTAATTTACAAGAAATTACCTGATTTTACTCATTAAAAGTTCATTTCACATTCAAAATTTCAAACTTTAACATGAATTTTTTGACCAATCACATGTTTACATATATCTATAAGGTGGTTTATCAATATTGTAACCATAAGCATAAGGAGTGAACATTGGATAACATTGTTTATTAAATGTCACATTGCAATAATTTTAATAAGTGTAAAATTTGAACTTTCAAATGTCATTTTTCAGCCACCTACCCATGCTTCACCCCAAATGGAATTTCAAATTACATTATTTCCTCATTATTTTTGTTAATTTTGGTTCACCTTTTGTTGGATTGACCAAGATGTGAAAATTGATATAATTGGCCTTGGGAAGTTTATCAACAAATTTAATGTGAATAGTCCATCAAAGAAAAAAGAAAGATGTTGGCGTAAAGAATTATCAACTAACATTTCCAATTAATATGAATATTATATTTGAATATTTTCTTTAGACACAAGTTTTTCATTAAAGGGTGTCTTGAATTTAAAAACATTGATTTTGATAAGTTCAACTATTTATTTTCATTACATAATAGTGTTTTTTTAGGTTTTGTCAACAAATATTGAAAAATTGGCACATAGGGGCAAACTTATCCTTGGGTGGTACCACTAGCAACTACACATTCCAAATTTTTGAGACCCATGCAACTTCAGGACAATATAGGATTCACATAAAGAAAACTTTTCATTCCAAATTATTTATCAAAAGGCTACTAAAGTCATGTAGAATTCAAAACTCTAATTAAATTTACAAAAAAATGTGTTTTGATGTGGAAAATGAATGTATAAGGAAAACAATTTAGGAATGTCACATAAGGGAGTTTTTAAATCAAGAACACAAAAGGAATCTATTTTTTGGGAATTTTTCTTGGATGTTAATTTTTAAGAATACTTCAAATGCCAACCTACTTAATTTCTTTTATAGATAATTGATTGAATCAATTTTCATTTAGTTATGAATTTTTTAAGTCAAGATCATGAAGTCTTAAAGGACCATTGATGTCAAAAACAAAAATGATAATTATTTTCATCTTTTGTTATTTTAATGACTAGTTTGGATCATTCCCTTGTGCAGATACTAAATAAACAAGAAAAAATATCTAATGTCTGAGTATAAGGACACATAAAAGGAAAAACTCAAGAATTGGGTTAAGAATGGGTCAAAAATGGTTCAAGAATCAAAATGTTAATGCATATTGAATAGGTTATTAGGTGTTCATTATTTTTCATGAGTGTGTGCATAGGTGGGGAAAACATAGCCCACCTAGTCCAATCAAATAAACCAACATATAAGTAGATGGAATTTTATTTTTTAAATTGTGTCAAACTTTCTTGTGATTTTGGCAACATGGTTCCTGATGGTACCACCCAAGGTTAAGTTTGCCCATAGACATTACCAAATGTTCTATAGGTTGGTAGCAACCTCTTATCAATTGTCTTCTTGATGGTGTGATTTCAACTTACAAGGAGTTGGTTAGGTGTCATCCTAAATTATTTAGCCTTTTGATAAACCTAAGTCACATCCATGATTTCTACATGTAAAATTTAAATGAAGAACAACAAATGACATTTGATTTATAATTTAATAATTGGTTGGAACCAACTACAATTGATTATCAACATGTTGAATATTGTTGATTTTCTTGAATTTATGCAAGTGTTGTATAATAAAATCAACAAAGATGTTGGAATCACTAAGATGGAAACTTTCATTCCTTGTTTCAAATTTGACATGGAGGTTATTTATGTGTCATATGGGAAGTTAATTCTTTAATTTTTTTTTCCCTTTTTTGTTTTACTTTGTGTTTTGTTTCAAGCTTTTTGTTTCTTTTCATTTGAGGATGTGCTTTTGAGTTTTTGTATTCAAGTACTTGCGTTTGTGATTTCATTTGGTGTTTTTGGTTTTTTGTGTACATAAATACAATTAAATTGATAAACATTGAAATATAGAATGATGTATCAAATAATAAATGATGAATTGAGGGGTGGTTGTAGTTTATTATAATATGAAAAAAAGTTTAAGAAAGAGAAAACCTTGTATGATAAGACCTAGAATAACCTTAAACTACCTTGGTCTTATCATACAAGTTTTTCTCTGTATGATAGGAATTTAATTTTCACTAAAAAAAAATTATCATTTTGCAACTGTTATATGCAATTAATTTTTAGTTACATGCAACACATGCAATTGTTAGACCCCATAGTTACATGAAACAAGTTGCACATGACTAGTAGTTGCATAATATGTGTGTGAACAATATATATGATATGAATTTATATTTTATACATTTATATTATTCTAAAAGGGTTTCCCATGGTGACATGTGTTCATTTATGATGGTCAATTACATGGTGACACGTGGCATTTAAACATTATTTCAATATAAATCATTATTATAAAATTATTAATATTTTAGCCATCCAATAAAATGCGAATTAGATTTTGAGACATGTTCATTTGTGAAGGCCAATTCTATGGTGACATGCTTCAAGAGAAGGATGTTTGCAAAATTTCTTGGTACAAAATAATGGGGATTTCTAGGTCAATTTACATGAGTTATAAGCAAGAAAACAAAAGAGGGTGTAGGATTCTACCACATTGAAATAAAGGGAGTCAGAAACAACAAACTTGAGTGATACAAGCTGAATCAAACCTTCAATCCTTGATTGAATAATGTGTTGATGTAATGCTACATCAAATGAAAGGCATTGGAAATGAAAAACAAAATGTCCATCTCCTTTTTATAGATATTTTGAAGATAATGCGGGAGTGTAGTGACCAAGTAAGCCTAGAATGGTTCATTTTCATTGTGTTGTATGAAGACATGTTGTATATTTTTCAATTAATTCTTGATCTGGTGGCCACTAAATCAAGTAATTATGTGTTTATTATTTTGTACAAGTTGATCATTCATAGAGTTTTGGAATCCTATAATCTTTTGACAATTTGTCAACTTAGTGGACACCAGGTCTATAGAGTAACATGGATTTAATTGAAATTATAATAAATATTTAATGTTTTTGTTTTTTATAATAGTTGGTTTCTTTTACACTCCTATAAATTAGCAAAGAGTTGCAAATTGGAAGTATTTCATATTCTGCTTTAAGCTGGTTGAAAAATAAAAAACATCTAAACATGGATGTGCAAAAGAGAGGATCTATTTTTGCCAAATGTATTGTTTGTGAATCCTTAAAGGATTTGATATCCAAAACCAAAAAAAAAACCCGAATGTGAAAGAATACAAAATTAAATTAAAGAAACAAAACATTCACCAAGAATCTTGTCGGTGCCTATATCACACCTAGAGAACTGAATTTGTGCAATTTAAAGAAGATTTCTTATTTGTAATTCATGATAAGATGGACCATTATAAGATAACTTTTCCCTAACTTCAAATGAAGAACAAAATGGTGTCTGGGTTGGGGCAATTACTAGTGACATTGATTGGAATGATTGTTCATGGCCATGGGGATGAAGCCTTTATTCAATATTTTAATGAACTCTGGCCCAATGATCCTATTCCATGATTGGGTCGCTTCTATGTTTGTTTCGTAACCTTGAAAAGGAGCTAGTCAAGGAGTCACGAGTTTTATTTGAGTTTGAACCCCAAAACGCATTCTTCCAACAAATCCTGCAAGGAAATTCCCATTGTTCGAATGCTTTGAAGCTTGTGGAAAAAATTGTAGGTGTGAAGCCATTGCCAAGGAAGTTGCTTATTCAAATGGACAATTGTGTGAAATATAACAAGAATCGTCACCTATTGGCATTTCTTTCCTTGTTAACTGCCCATGAAGTTTTTAAAGAAGTTCAATTAGGGTTTCTTGTAGTTGGGCACACACATGAAGATATTTATGGAAGTTTTGGATATTTGCCAAAGAAATTGAGAACATAGAATAATTGTGTCATGATGGATTTGATGAAAGCATTCATGTTTTCCCAAAATTGTCCATTCATTTTGTAACTCATTAAGGAAGTCCTTGATTTCAAATCTTGGGTCAATAGATATTTGAAAGATGGCCTAGACATCCTTGTTAGTCATACAAAACTGGATTTGTTTTGATTTTTCGTGGATGAGGTAGGGTGGCTGGTGATGCAATATAAAGTATTTCTTATCGATGTTTGTGAAGCCCTAAAAATGGCCTAACCATATGATTGTGGAAGGAGGTTGGCATTGGATGACCAAAACTATTGGTAGGGGTTTCGAATCTTGTTCCGTTTTGCCCAATATGGGGAAATGATGAATTGAAGGTACGTGAAAAAGAAATGTTCATTAATAGCAAGATTTCAAACTATATTAGGTTTTAGAAGCTTGGGATGTCAAAGGACTATTCATACTTTAGAGTTATGGGTCCTTATGTGAAATACTAGGAGAGCATTTTGGAGTTGTTATCAAGACCTATCCCATAGTAGAGTTTTGTTTTGTTGGAAGGCTTTTGGCCTTCTAGCAATTGGAGAGCTAATTATGAGCATGCATCCATTCCTACCATTGTTGATGTTGACCTTGAAGATCTTGTCATCCTTCCATACTGTGGGCCTAGAAGGATGCACCTTTTTTTGAGCACTATTGCATATGTGCCTTTTCATGACTTATTTGCTAGTAGTTTTCTTCTTGTGTGGCCTTTAAACCCTATAGTTTATCCTATTTGGATGAGAAGGGCCGAAAGTGATGTTGTAAGAGATCAAGAAAATGAGAATTATAGGAATGTCTTTGTTCAATGGTGGGTTCCTATGAGAATGGGAGCCAAGAATGATGAGGAATTATATCATAATTGTTGGTCGAGCAAGTGGAAGTGTAATAAAGACCTAAAACAATGGGTGGAAATATCTTTTGTCGCATTTTCTTTCTTGGATAGAAGCAATACAACAGTTAATTCCATTATAAGTATTAGTGTGAGCCATGCATTTAAGGCAAAAGCTAATCTTGATGTAACTAACAATAACTCCTCTACATTGTAGTTGTAAATCAAATTTTTTATGAACATGAAGTAGAAATGTTGGTGTTATTTTATGGTATCTATAGTAGGTTTAATCTTTTTTTCAAATGGGATTTTCATGTTCTGGAATATATTCAATTTTCATGTGTGTGTTCATTGAGAAAAATATTAATGTTTATCTTTTTTATAAACATTTCAATGTGCCAGCCTTTTGTCAATATGGAGATTGCTTGTTTTAGAATGTCATTTTAAGTGTGCATGAAAAACAACTATAGAAGTGATATATTTCAATTTTTCTTTTTAATGTCATGGGTGGATGAAATTTTTGTGAACATTTGGTGGCATTAGTGATAAATATGAAAAAAAAGTGGCAATCATGTATTTAAGTTTGTGATTTGTGGTCGATAAGGTCTAATCTTCATTTTAGACAACTAGTCTAATTTATACTGAATTCAACAAATTTTAATTTGCAGACATTGTTTGTAATTGATGATAGGAGGACATAAATAGTTAATCGAAATTTGGTGAGCACCACATCATTTAGGCTTTAGTTACAAGTTTGAGTTGATTTAAAACATGTTTGAATTTACACATTCTTATATATATTTTATGCAAATTAATTAGAATATGTCTCAAATTCTAGTAATTCGAAAGCTACTATACAATCATATTGAATTTGAATGAAAATTCAAGTTTTTAATGAAAAATTAAGAAAGTGCTTATTGGCATGGTGGCAATTCTTCTTGTTTCGTGGTCACCAAATGGATTTCGACATTTGCACCATGTTGAATTTTATGTCAAATTCACTTTCTTTTGAAAATTTATGAAGTTACATGAAAACTTGGTTGAAATATGTCTTATGTGGTGGCCACCAAATGGGTCTTGTTCATCAACCTGTTGAATTTGTTGTCAAATTCAAGTTCTTGTTGATTTTTTGCAATTATATGAAAAGATGGTTGAAATACGTCCTATTTGGTGACCACCAAATGGGTAAATTTGTTCCCCAATGTGTTGAGTTTGGTTTCAAATTCAATTTTTTGTTGAAAATTTATGCAATTACATGAAAAGATGGTTAAAATATGTCCTATTTGGTGGCCACCAAATGTGTTTTGACCTCTTCTCACATATTGAATTAAGTTCATAATTAAAGTTTAAGTTTGGAATTAGTTAAATATGTGTTACATACATGTGAAATTAACTATAAAGTTTCACATGTAAATTTTATTTCATTATGGAATTTAAATATTAACTAATCAAATGAAAGCATATTCAATTTTTGGCCCAAATAAAATTATTAAAATTAATCAAATATTTTTAAATTTAAATAAACACATCATATAATCAAATTATTTTATCAAATTAAAATATTTCAAAATTCACATGTAGTTTAAATAAATAGTTAATAAATAAGTAGGCAAGTCATAAATAGGTAAGTAGGAAGTACAACATTGGTCATAAATCAAAATGTAGGTAATGAATTCAATATTCAAATATTTAAATACATAAGTAGGTACTTATAATGGAGGATGCTAATTTTGTAATTAGTCAAAAGAAACATGGTTAATCAAGAAAATTTGATTGTACAATCACATTGATCAAATTCAAGTAGTGAAGCAAACATGTTGTGAAGAACCACCTAGTCAAAGGTTCTTCACCTAGTCAAAGGTTAGAGTCATTTTCATTTTCAAAACTCTCAAGTGATTTCCATGTACCAAATAAGTTTTCCCAAATTAAATGCTAATATATTACATCATGTGTTTATCACCCATTTGATTTTTTTAAAGCCTTTTACAATTTTTTAAATGTGAAATTCTCTTGTAACATTAATTTGGCATGTTGTGTTTCAATGTTTAAATAAATTAATGTTAAGACAACAAATGACATGTGTTTAACTATATAATAATTTTATATGATACCAAATATTGTATTTAACGTCACAATTTGACAATTATCCATGCAATTTTTAAAACAAAATATCCATAAACTATCCAAATAAACCTAATAACACATTAAATTATCATGAAAGTGGAACTTCATCTTTATTTGTACACAAGAAATAACATTTCAATTGTTAAATTTTTAAAAAAATTATGTTCTTTTTAAAGTCAAAAGCATGTCCACAATAGATTGATGATTTAGCCAAATTAAATAATATAATTTCATGTTCTTTTCAATACTAGGCCATGATAATCATCAATATACGATTTTCCATGCATTTTGAAAATGAATTTAGTTGCACATATAATTGAAAGCATTTTAAGTTTAAAAAACCTACTCAACACTATTTACTTGAGTCCTTGTATCATTCAAACAAGCAAATGAATCATTTTGTAATTACACAAGAATCATTGAAATGCAAATTTATTAATAGTTCAACATTGTCCATGAAACCAAACTACATTTCAATGCGAAAAACTCATATAATTCTTTTTCAAAGTCATAGGGGTGAAAGATTTTATGGCTATGAACCCATTTCTTGACTCCTTATGGCATGAATATACCTATATACACTTGTTCAATTGTTGTTTGCTCCATTCTTCCATGCCATTGTGTTGGACATTTGATTCAAGCCTTTGTTGATTTGGGCACAAGCCTCTTTCAATTACAGTCCAAGCAAAGTAGAAGAGGGACCAAATTAGTTGCTTGAGGATTTGCATTTCTACCATTGAGGTTGAACTTCATTCTACCATGCCATTTTGTTGTGGGATATTTTGTTTGAGCTTTGTTGATTTAGGATTTTCTTCTTCCATTGAGGTTGAACATCATTCTACCATGCCATTTTTGTGGGACATTTTCATTTGAGCTTTGTTGATTTTGTTGTTTTAGGATTTACTTTTTCATTGAGCATGAACACCATTTTTCCATGCAACTTTATTTTATTTTATTGAACTAATTGTATTTGAATTGAATTTGAAAATTTTACTTTCATTCAGTCATATTTTTTGAAATTAAATTAAATTTCTTCGAATTGTTTGATTTTTTTATGTGGTGTATGGTTAAAGGAGAGAGAATCATAAGAGAAAATCCAGTTTTTAAAGAAATTTCAGTATGGGGAAATTATATATTTTAATCAACAAAGTACCTTCCCAATGTTGGAATTTACTTTGCAAAGTTGTCTGGTAGCTTTTGTATGTCAAAAGTTCTCACGCCATCATTGGCCCAAAGAACACCCTAAAAATATATTAAAAAGTTCAATGCTTCTTTACAAGCCTTAGGATTTGTGTCTTTGTCCTTGGACTTCTTTCTTTGCATGTAACTAGTTTTGGTGTCTTATTCAAGTATTTTTGTGTATGATAAAAGTAGAAGGGTAAGAACATTCCCCAAATGAGGGGCACCAATTGAGGGGAGAGGTGAATCCATTTGGCCTCGTATTGTGGCCCTTGGTATTGTCCCTCACTCATGGGCTTTACCCATCATATTACTCGAGTCGAAGGTTATTATGAACACAAAAAAATATGCAAATCATGACACATAGGAGGGCGAGGGTTTTTATCCCTACTGCATTAAGAGTGGGAGGGATCTTAAACCTACATAAAAGCCATATCAATTTTTCTAGTGTAGTTGGCAGGCACATTATAGGCTAAAGAAATTCCTCTATGAAGAGTAGTGGCCATTTCAAAAAATGAAACACTTGCTTGGGCAGCCATTTCATTTTTTGAAATGCCTACTTTCAGTTTTTTTTCTCTTTTTTCTCTTGTGATATGTAGTGAGTATATCCACTAAGTATGATTGGGAAAAGAACAAAATATAAAGATTGACACTAGTCTTTACACTGGATAAAGGCCTCACCTATGAACTTCACAAGATTTGGCCCTGCCCTTGGCTCCACCTAGTGTGGGCCCTATAATTAAGGTGATACCTTACACATAAGAATGATCTTTTTGAAGTCAACTCCCCAAGGAAAATCTCAAAGTTCAAATTTCAGGAATCTTACAAAAGCATTAAGGTTGAATAGGGTAGGGTGTTCTAAGGAAGGGCTATTATTAGTCCAGGCCAAAAATGGTGGCACCCAATTTTCATAATAGAATTTCCTTGCAACCAATGAGAGAAGTCGCATCATGGAGCGAAGGTTGAAAAAAGAATGGAAGGTTACACCCAACACAAATAATCCTTCTTTTTCTTTTCTTCTTCTTAAGAAGGACTTACAATTATTTGAATAAAAAATTAACCAAGTTAACAAAGTTAACAAATTTCACAGTTAATTTCAGGAATCTTACAAAAAGCATAAGGTTTGAATAGTAGTAGGGTGTTCTTAGGAAGGGCTATTAGTCCAGGCCAAAAATGGTGGCACCCAATTGTAGGAATAGAATTTCCATGCAACAAATGAGAACTCTCGTCGTGTAGTGAAGGTTGAAAAAGAATGGAAGATTACACCCAACACAAATAATCCTTCTTTTTTTCTTATGAAGGACTTACAAGTTATATGATAGAAAATGTACCAATGTACATTTTTCCAAGTACGTGGTGTGTTTGATAAATAAAGTTCTATAGGGTTTTGATGATGATTCTTTTTCTTCTTCTTCTTCTTAAGGACTTACAATGATATGAATACAAAAACAAGGGCAAGTTGACCAAGTTCACATCAAAGAAAAGCGGGGACTTGAGAACAAAGAACTTGAAATTTAGCTTGCTCCAAGCACTTTCAGGTTGGTTTGAAAATCAAGTCTAGAGAACAGAAGATTTTTGTTTTGTAGAAGAATCATGTTATTCAATTTAGGGTTTCAGCACTTGTAGTAATAGTAATAGTAGTAGTTTTGAGTCTGAATTAGTACAGTTCAGTATTCTTATTGATTCAGGACCTGCATGATGTTGCCCGAACTCCACGAGTACAGTTGCAGCCAAGGCACTAAGGCCAAGAAGATCATTGCAGTGGTGTTAACCGCTGCACTGCTCGGGGTGCCATATTTGATCTCTTTACATAAGCCTACTGTGCTTCTTCTGACGAATCACTTCAACTATCTTGTTTCAAGTAGACATGAGAATCATCAGATACCAACAGCTGCAGCACCAGACTCGTATGTAAGTCTAAGAAGAAGGAGAAGAAAAGAAGAATCAGAACACCCAATAATTATTCTTCAACCTCTTGCAATACTCTGGCAGCTGTGGATCTCTTCAGAGCAGTTACTAGCTACTTGGGTCGTCTTTATATTTAAATTCATGGCAGATTGATTTCTCTCAAGCAATCTCGAGATGGGTTTTTGATTACTTGTTTAATTCATCAGATTCACATCTGATTATAGATCTATGGAAAACACACATGAGCAAAATTTGTCTGAATTAGATACAGTCTGTAGATAGACTTTTGTTTTTTGTGACGAAAGAATTATTGTTCTATTGCTCGCTGATGGGTTCTTCTAGTTGAGGATGTAACTATTTGGAAAAGATCATGTGAGCTCGGCGCTTGTACTAGCCTTGCTTGCTTGCTTGCTGGCTGCAAATTAGGAGCAATGAAAATTTATTCCCAATTCTAGGGCCAATTAACCTTGACTGTTATCTAGCCTGTTGCTGTGGAGCAGGTCACTGCATCAACTCGGCCTCCCGAAGCTGATCCTGCGCAGCAGCTGCAAGCTCCACAGCAAGAGCCTGCAGGCACTGATCTAGTGGAGCAGCGTAATTCGCCAACTCCAGCTCCCGGGCAGATTGGTGTGACCAGCGTCGAAGCCCCTGCAGCAGGAGACGATGTGAAGATTGTTGACCAGCAGCAGCCGGTACTGGCCCCAGCTCCTGGAGGACAGCAAGCAGCCAACACTTCTAATCCTCCTGAGGAAATTCTTGCTGCACAGCAACCTGCAGAATCTCCCAAAGTACAGCAGCAGCAGCAGGTAAGCATGATCATCTCCAAGGAAATGTCAACCTGCAGGACAGGAATAATTACTTGAACCCTCTGAGCAAACTATTGCTGTGAACTCATTAGCAGGGCAATTTACCAGTAAAGTAATGCCGCAAAATTTATGAGATTCTTGATGGGGAAGAAACAGGTGCTGGAGTCACAGATCATAGCAGGCCAGGAGCTGCAGCAGGATGAGTGGAAAGTGCTGGAAGATTTGCTTGTGAAGGCTTCAATGGGGAACAACAAGACTGTGATCATAACAAGCTTGAACCAAGCCTGGGCAGCTCCAGCTGCCAATCAAAACCACAACATGAGTATGTTCAGTCTGTTTCTGGAGGGCTTCCGCAATGGTGAAGGCACCCAACACCTTCTGGATCACCTCATTGTTGTGGCTCTTGACAACAAGGCTTACAATTCCTGCATGCAGGAATCTCACCGGTTACATTGTTTCAAGCTCAAGTCTACTGAAGGTGTTGATTTCTCACCGGAACAAGTGTTCATGTCAACTGACTATGTGAAGATGGTCTGGAAACGTTTTGAGTACTTGGGACATGTTCTCAGCCTTGGCTACAACTTCATTTTCTCGGTAACAATTACAAAACACAGCACACTAGTACTGAATATAGTACATGATCATACTGTATAATATAATTTCTGATCAAGATTCTTGAATTTCCAGCTTCATCAGCTGGAAGGCTGGTCATAATTCATTTGCACCCATTCAATAGGGATACTTTGGTCTAGTCAAATGAAGGTGTGACATTTCTAGGAGTACCACCACCCAAGGATATTTTTGCCCGTAACTTCTAATCTTTGTAATACTTGTTCTGTTGCAAACTAGCTGCAGCACACCCACAAGGCCCATGTGGGTGTGCAGAAAGTCTTGTGTTTCTTGAGTTCATTGTAGCCTTATGGATAAAACAACAATTTGGTGATGTCTTGCATGTGTTGCAGGATGTAGATATTCTATGGTTCCGTGACCCCTTCCTCCACTTTGATGCCAGTAAGGACTTCCAAATAGCAGCTGACATATATGCCGGGACACCAGAGTCACCCAAGAACTCCGCAAATGCGGGCTTCTATTTTGCACACTCCAACAAGCGCACACTTTCTTTCTTTCAATATTGGAATGCCACCCACAATCGACATCGAGCACCCAAAAATGAGCAAGATGCATTCAATATCATTGTCAAAGAACAAGGCTTTCTCGACATTGGCCTCAAGTACAATTTCTTGGATGCACGCTACTTCTCCTCATTTTGTCATGTAAGTACCACCCAAAATCTTCAACCTTAATCAGGTGCTACACAATTGATAACATAAAAATAATGTTGTCTGTTTGTGCCATTCATACCTCTTCCAAGCCTAACTTCATCACTTCTTTCCCTTTCCCAGCTACATGGATATGAAACTGCAATTTAACATGTGCGTTTTCATGTCCATGTTATGTATAATCAAATTAAAATTGACATAAATAGTGATGAACTACTGAAAACCATATTATGGCATCATAAGAGGAAAAATCCATGGGGGGATTTTGCTTCTTTTGGAACCTTGCCCAAAGCACTTGTAATAACAATAAATGAAACATAATATTTCTCTCATCATCAATTGTCACACTAGCTCTCAATTGTTCCATTCAACATTTTAGTACTAGTACACATGCATGAATGCATCAATGAATGCATGATTCTTTTGCCTCAAGCTAGAACTTCTCAAATTGTGACAAGATGTTTTGTTTTGTTTTGTTTTTGTGCAGATGAATGATGACATGGGAAAGGTGGTCACACTGCATGGAAACTGTTGTGTAGGTCAACAGAGAAAACTATATGATCTTCGACTATGTCTGAATGACTGGGCTTCTTACAAAGCTCTAAGCACTCAACAGAAACTGTCAGACAAGAGGATTGCTCTATGGCGAGCTCCCAAACGCTGCAAGTCACGGAAAAGGTCTAAAAGAGGGAATTTAGGTCTACTTCAAAACCCTAAACCTTAAACCCTAGACTATACATTGATCCATTGTTGCCCCAATTAAGCAAAATTATGCTTGCATGGGCATTAATCAGATCTTTAAATATCACCAAACATTTAGATCATAGAACTAATCCTCACATGTTATTAATAACCCCGATTCAAGAATTGAGACTTGCAGACATAGTCATTGAATTTTCTTTTCTTGGATTAATTATTGAGAGCTTTCAGGAGAGTCCACTCCCTGAGAGGCAGCAGCTGTTAAACGTGCACTTAAATCATATCCTTAGTTTCCATCTCTTGGTAGTGCCTTGCTTAATTAAGAATTAGGGATTATAGCTTGTGTGTTGTGAAATAAGTCAGAAAGTTTTAGGGATGTATAGCTTGTGCATTGTGGAGTCAGTCTGTCTTAGTGCAATGCACCCAAGTGGGAGAGGAATAGATATGATGATGTGTAGAATCATGCCCATGTAATTGTTTGTAGAAATTTCACCACCACTACATGTATAAACCAAGGACATGTGCATTATTGCTTTTGCATTTGATGAGGAGACTTGATTATTTACACAGTTGTCAACAAGATCATATGGAGGATGGCGTTTTAGAATGTGGAGTTTGATGGCATTTTAGCAGTTGGTTATTGTCATGATTAGTTGACAAGCAGTGGAGCATCATCATCTGAACATGTTTTGCTTAAAGGATATATAATTTGGTTACTATTCATTGTTATTCTTATGCTTTGCAAGGTGTTTTAATAAAGTGCAAGCTTTCATGATCATATCATGTATTAGAGCTTGCTAAGTAGTCTATTGAAAGTCAATTGTGATTTTGTACTCGTACATATATTGTATATGGTGAAGTGGTTGATACAGTTGTGGCAACAAAGCCTGAGCATCCATGCAAGGAAGCCATGATACAAAGCTTGGCAAGAATGACATTCATTCCGCAATGGATGAATGCGAGCCATGGCGTCAAATGCCCATGGGTGTCATAACCAGTGTTCGTTGGTTATTGCTTTTTTTTCTTAATAGCCACCAGGTAGGTGTTTTTTCTTTTGGAATTTTTTTGAGGATCAAACAGGTTATCAATATCAATATCAAAAAGTTGGATGCTGAGTAAGTTATCAAATAATCAATTGAGAACCATTGGTGAACCTGCTGGTTACACATTGGTTACTTAGGGGTTTTTTAATTTATAATTATATATTTCAAAAATTCTGTATGTGTTTAAAAATTGATAACCTACCTGGATGATAATCAGGTCAGCTAGGTAGGTTACTAGATTTTGAAATGTTAATACTAAATGGTTATCAATTTAATCAGTTATCAAAAAATCAATAACCAGCTGGTAGGTTACTCTAAGTAAAGAAGCAGCTATGGGTATCTGAGAACTCAGAAACATTACAAGAACATTAAGGTCTGGGGTGGCAGATAATGTCATTTTCTTGACCGCACCATATGACATAACCTTCCATGGATGATCATACACTTGTAGTAGTGACCAAAATGTGTTTGTTGAACACGAATTTTTGTTTAAATCGTTGAATTTGTCACCCCAGATCTTAATGTCATGAATGGCATGCCCTGCCCACTATGTTGGGTGTGTCACCTAGCTTGCCCTAAATGGGCTCGCCTAGTGCTTCACCTAACATAATGGACCTGGGGCTTGACCATCCCATACTACATTATCTTTTCTAATCATAAAAACAGGGAGCACAGGTTGTGAACATAGAACAGAGCACAAAGGCTTGTGGGTGGACTGAACTCAACACCATCATGATATGTGCGGCAAGAGGTGATTTCTGGTAGAAAACTTGGATTAGCCACAAGAACATATGATTTGAGACCAGCAACAAAGGTCCAACAAAATGGAGCAATCCTATTGGTTGAGAGTCATAAATTAGATCCAAGGCCTTTAGATAGGTGGGTCAGTGCGTGTAGTTGTTGCTGTTAGCAACAAGAGCAATCACTAGGGGATTCTTGCACAGCTCAGCAAGTGCAGGAAGGTAGCAAGGAGTGTATGCACAAGTGTGAATGCAGTCAGACAATAACCATGCTACTACTGTTGCCTCTACACAAGACACATACAAATTAGGGTTTTGGGGGGGGTGGGGGGCGGGGATTTGTTTTTGTCTGACAGGGTGGGCAGGGCAAGGCAGGGCAAGACAAAATGGGGCAAGGGCAAGGCAGGGCGAGGCAAAGCTGGATAGGGGCAAGGCAGGGCAGGCAAGTAGGGCCCTTGAGCAACATTACATGCACACGAGTAGTGGCGAATCTACAATTGGTTTCATTTGCTATTCCCACCCATTCATTGGGTTTTTGTGAGTCTGCTTCCATATGTTTCGTTCAAGTTTTTTCGCTTTGTTTGTAAGTACCGTAGTGCCACGAAAGGTTCGGGCGGGCTGTAACGATCAATTTAATTAATCTTGAGGAAATGTTTTGGAAAAGGTCCATCAGTGCTGCAGGAAATGCATTGTTTTCAAGGGAAAGGTCCAGTAATCTGCCAAAAAGGTCCATTACAAGTCCAAGCCAATTTCCATTTTTTTTTGTTTTGATGTTGCAAGCACACATATGCAACATTCTGAGCATACAGGCATTTATCTGCACTCTGCATTGATTTGCATTGCATAGCAAGGAAGAACCTATGCACAAGTCACAGCTTGTGGAATGGCGTCGTGATGACATTCTTGTTACATTTGCCTCACAAAAGATGACACTGACCGTAACGACTC
>Ga0116231_10005681_pt1 | contig 24415 bp, 18 predicted proteins | sample S1TSphgellanicum_2_FD_89695 | JGI IMG/M metagenome (GOLD analysis project Ga0116231, IMG submission 89695) | Host-associated microbial communities from peat moss isolated from Minnesota, USA - S1T2_Fd - Sphagnum magellanicum MG | ecosystem: Host-associated > Plants > Peat moss > Unclassified...
ATATAGTCCCGCAAAATATTTGTTTCAATATTATAACATTTACTTTATCTTTTTGTTCTTGTCCCTTTTTTTCTTTTCTTTTTTCTTTTTTTTTTTCTTTCTGTTTTTTTTTTTTTTTTTTGGTATTGGTTTTGTATTTTAATGGGGTTGTGTTGTTGGGGTTTGCTTTGGAATTAAAAAGCCCCTTTTCAATAAGTTGTGGATTTTGGCAAATCCCTGGCAAAATCAGGTCAGCCTACTGTGTGCTCCCAGTAAGTTTGGATTTTGAAGAGTAAGAAGACTTGATGCATCAGTTTGCATTGTGATGCATCAGTTTGGCACTAGTTCTCATGGTAGGACATTATGCTCCCACCCCAACCCAATCGAACTTCACAGGGCTTGACGTTTTGTGCGTTGTATAGTTTTTGCAAGAAATTGTGCCATTCATGTTCTAATATTATGCCTAGACAAAAAAATAAGTTTAATATGTCCTTCAAGAGCTTTGTTGTTTGAAAAAACTGCATCAAACTTTTTATTTATTTTTCATATTTCAGCATATTTGTCAAGCCTTGTTGCAACATTGCTGATTGCAGGATTTGCATAAGGCACATTTGAGATCATGTGTGGGCTGGGTTCGAGCGATTGGTTGTTAACTTGCCTAGTCATTCTTTTCTTTCGTCTATCTTTAAATTTTTTTCATTACATTGTGCACTAGGTTGGGCATTTCCCATCCTTTAGTCCTTGGGGTGTCATATTGCATTTGTAACTAGCCTTTGGGCCTTATGGGGATCCACTTCCTTCGTTGCGTGCATGGTGGGGAGAGAATGGCCTTCTCAGCCATTGCAAGAAATGTGAGATTTCATGTCTCACAAAAGCAAACCCATGTCCTTTTGCCTTTTTCCTTGCAAACTTTGAGTTGTTGAGTCAACATTGTGTTATTAGTCGATGAGGTTCGCATGTTGGCAAACGTCATTGACAACCCCACTTGTGTTGGTTTGGTTTCACGAGCTACTATTTTTCATGAGGTTGTGGCAACAATTGCAACTTAGGCGAAGGATGGTTTTTATCACAATCAGTTCCCATCGAGCATGTTTCTCCTTCTAGTTATGGAGGTTTTCATATGTCTACACTAGTAGGCGGACGAGTTTCTTCATTGAAGTGCCAATATGGCATGAAGAGTGAAGGGCACTAGAGGCTTTTCTATTTTAATTTTACACACATTTTATAAGCAGAAGGTGTTAATGGCACTATAACGTGTGCATGCGGTCTCTATTTTGGAACATGTTGTTGTAATAGGTGAAGGTTCTTCTAGGCTAGGCGTCCTTTCAAGAGGTCTTCCCCTTTCTTTATTTGAAATGCTTCTCGCAACAAGTGGGGGTTTGGGAACTTGATGTTACCTTTGTGGTTCACCTTCTTAGGTGGTTCTTTTGTTTTATTAGACATGGGTCCTTCCATTTTGTCCTTTGTTTTTCTCCTTTTTTTGGGTGCTTTGATTTATTTATGATTGGCAGGGTTTTATCATTACTTAGGTTTAGCGAACCTTTTTGGAACACCCTTGCAAAGTTCTATGGGGTGTTCAATGTTTAATGTTTTCAGTTCTCATGACCCATTTTGCCCTATGTAAGTTATCTTGAGATTACTTTTGATTTAAATTGCAAGATAAGCCTCTTAATCATTATTCTCAAACACTTCAAAATTTTGACCAATGATATTATGGTGATCATGTTTTTTTTAGTCAATTTTGTCATGTAACCAAAGTGGCAATGATGACAAAGATCTATCTTCCTCTTGTATATATATAAGTATGGAGATACATGTATGGTTTTATATATTATAGTAGGGGGCCATATATTTGTATGCTTTCACATAATGTAGTACAGAGGTGACTTCAATACTTGTCCTTGTAAATTTTTATTTTTTTTGAAGATTTCATTTCAAAAAATTAGAATATTGGGTAGTGTAATAATGTCAAAAACATGTTAAATGTGTTAAATTAAATACTCTCATCCTCTTCTACATTCATCCATCAGACATTATTTACATCCATAATACATATATCTTATTTTTGCAATTATGCATTTTGGTAGGATTAAATCAATAGAAATGTATTCATTATTATGTGGAACATTGATGTGTATATATATAATCAAGCATAGTTTTGTTGTACATTATGGGAATATTAAACCTTATGTGAGGTGCTCATAATATGGTATCAAAACAACCAATCTATTTGAATGATACATTCTATTGAATTATGTTCCTAGATTAGAAAAAATGTGTCTCAAAAGTGAACACTCCTTTTTTCCTCTCTTTGGTGAATACATTCTAAAGCAATTGTTGATTGTCTATATCCTTGTATACTCATTTGGTATTTTATGAAATGAAAAAAATCAACATGGCAGAATGAAGTCAAGGTAGTATGTTAGTTGGGGAAGCAAACAAGTTGGTAAGTATTAGTAATTATTGAACTCATGTTAAAATTAGTAGATGCTCTTACATGTTGGTAGTTTGAATCATAACAACTAAATTTGCAAGTTTATTCAAGTTTGTGCCATGCATCTATACAATTAAAATGCACCAAGAACTCAATAGCTATTGCATGATGTGTGTCAAAAACATCCTTCCAAAACTCTTTGATATGTTGTTCATATATGAATATTACATATATATATAATTATTGGTCCTTATTTATGTGTAGAAAAAAAACAAACAATCATAGGGTGATGGCTAGTTTCTCCATGCAAAATAGTAATGTAGCAATAGTTGAAGAGTTTCTAGAAGCTACTCATTGAGTTCAATGTTTATTGATGAACTAAAATTAAAGTTATTCAACATTTCCACTCAATTCAATAGTGAATAAAAGTTTTACTCTTTCATTTTTATCTTAATCAATTAAAGTAAATCCAAGAAGACTATGTAATCATTAAAACTTGATTGCTAGCAAGCCTTTGGTGAAGATGTATGCAATTTGGTGCTTAGAAGAAACATAAGACATGTTGATTTCTTCTGCAAGTCAATTTTCCCAAACAATGTGAAAATGAATGTTAATGTGTTTGGTGCATCTAGGAAACTTAGGGTTATAGGCCAAACAAATGCAACTTTGATTATTAGATGACAAAGGTGTGGGATTTAGTTATGGATGTCTCAAGGAAAGATAAAAGGTGATGCATCCAAACAACTTCTTTCGTTGCCACAAAACTAGTAGGGTGTAATCACAAACCAATGAACTATAAAGGATGTTGGACAACAAAAAAAACAACCAAAATTGGAAAAAATATTTATGTTTACCATTTAAAACCATGGTGATGATGGCAAGTTGTTCCTTTTTCATTCATTTGAATGTTAAAAAATTCAAACCAAAATCCATTTGATAAAATTTTAAGTTTAAGTTTCAATTTAAGACCTTTGAAAGTGAACACCTATTGTGTCAAAAGGAATCAATTTTATGAAGAACTATCAGAAAGACTCATATAATAAAACAAAATTGATGGGAATTTTCTAAAGAAAACTTAGCCACATTCAAAAAACACTCATACCCTAAAACATGTGGAGTTGTAAAACTTTAAAAATTCAAAGAATTTTCCAAAATTGATCTAAAATTTTAAATTTTCAAAAGTTCTTTACCACACATAAATGGGGTATAATGTACATATACAATGTGTTTTTTTTTTTAAAAAATATTATACAAGAAAACATAAAACTTTTAAAAATCAATTTTTGATTATGATTTGAAATTTTTATCATTTTTAAAGACAAAACATTAAATTTATAAGGAATCAACACACTTTCAAATTTTCATATATTTATTCAAAATATATAAACAAAAATTGTCATGTACTTGGACAATTATAAACATTTATTATAACAATTTGTAAAAAAAATAATTCAAAGTTTAAATTTGTATGAAAACATTATTTTGGGCAAAAAGATATGCAATCCTTTTCTAAAGTAACATTGTTGGCTCATTTCATCTTGTTTACACCTAACAATGTACTTAGATTCAATGGTTGACCTAGCAGTGCAAGTTTACTTGTGGCTTCGTCTTAGTTCATCGAACCATTATTCAAAAACAATAGATAACCACTCCTTGACTTCCTATCATCAAGGACAACATAATCAACATCACAGTAGGCAATGAAATAGTTAATCATCCTAGAACCTCCAAAACATATGACAAGACATGAAACATCCTTCAAGTACTTTAAAATGCATTTGAGAACAACACCAATGAGTTTTAGTGAGCTAAGCATAAAACTTATCTACTTTAGACACAACATAGGCGATGTTTGGTAGTGTGCCAAGACTAGCAAATGCAAAGCTACCCATCATTTCTTAATAAGGAAATGCAACTTGTCAACATCATCCGTATCAACCCTTAAATTGTTATAAGTATTGGGCTCCACTAGTACTAACATTGAGTTTGGATCTAAAAAATTGAACTTGATGATGTGCTCAATGTAGACTTCTTGGTCAATGTACACAACAACACATCTTGTGTTTTATAATCAATTAATTAAACAACTATTGTCTTTTTTCACTACAATTGTAACTACAAGTTCATGTTAATGAATATGTAGTTGACAGAAATATTGTGGCATTATGGTTTTGTGCCTATAGTTGATATTACAACTTGATGGTTTTTACACAATATCAAATTTTCAAAATTTTATTTTTAATGTATTTTTAATCATCCAAAATTAGGTAATAACAAAATTCCATTCATTCTTACAACTTTTGGTGAATAATAACAACTTCTGGTCATGTGATACTGACGTGGCATGCCACATTGCAACGAGGTTGATTAATAGTCACAACGTTTCATGACTTGTGACACTAACTTCAAATCATGATTCATGTCATTGATTTGATGAGTTAATCTCATTTATTAACAAGTTGAAAATATTGTTGTCCTTTGCAATTAATAATGGTTCGGTTTTCCATGTGATGATAACATGGCATGCCATTTGGCAACAAGGTGTCACAAATTTTCATGGCAACCCATAATTTTTTGTGACACCATAAGTTTTTGTGTGTCTTGAATTTATGGCACCAATATTTGTGATGACATGCCATAATTTTTTGTGTGCCATGAGGTTTTTAAAGTTATGAATTCACATGCATGTGCATGTGTACTAAACATTTTTTTTTACTTGTAATTATGAATACAATATTAATAGTCGTTTTGGAAATTGTGAGAAATAAGTCCTTGATTTTTAACTACTTAACACATTAGATAAGGGAAGGTATACATACTATAGTCATTATTTCAATCTATCCATGAAAATTATTAATAATTTCTATTGGAAGAAAATGTATTTGTGACATGTTGATTTACAATGAAGTTAACAACAAAAAGGGGTGTTAGATTAAATGTTCTCATCCTTTTCTACATTCATCCATTAAACATTATTTACATGCATCATACATAAAGATTAGTTTTGTGGTCACACATTTTTGTAACATTAAATTAATAAAATCATGTATGTCGCAACCCTACTTTGAAAGAATGTGAAGATGAAACTCACACTCCTGAAATGGGGACTTGGGAGTCCTTTGGGACTCCCGAAGCTTCAAAGTTCAATTGCAAAGGTCAAAACACCTCGCATTGGGGTGTTATTTATATCATTGGAAAGTTATCAAAGTGTAGATGTTGAAAATGGGTTTGCATGGGCCATTTGGACATCTACAACACATGTTATGGCAAAAAAAAAGGCCGGGAGTCAAACTGACAATTTGACTCCCGACCATTAAAAGTCGGGAATCGATCCGACCTCGGTGTGTGCAGGTGGAATTCAATACACCATTGAAAAGCTCTCGAGGAAAGCTACAAGTTTGCTTTAGACCTCATCCCAATCGGAGGTTTAAGTAAAAAGTTATGACCTCGCAAAGTTTTAGGAGTCCAAACCGAGATAGTTTCAGGACTGCTCCTTGGGAGTCCTGAGACAAAAAGTCATTCGGATGTAGGTGCCGCAGATGAGATGCAAATAATACTAGATGGGGGAAGGTGGTGGCTTCCCCCAAGTCCGGGCCATGGTGAGTCTTGTGAGTCCAAAGTTGCCCGTGGCTTGTCCTAGCACTAAAGGTGCTCCAAAAATGAACTAATTAACTTGTTGGTTGGTTTGATGTTGGTTCGAGTAAGTAACTAAAGCTTGTCACTTTTCCTAATCCCATCCCGGAGCTTCAGCACGCCCCTCTACCCCTTCTAGTGCTGAGAGTTGGGAGCATGCCCCGAGTTCCTCACAATTCCGTTATTTGAGTAACTTAGTCCCCTCTTGGGTTTAACTAGGAACTTAGGAGCATGTTAATGTTCGTTACTATGGGGAACATTATTGTATATATAATCAGGCATTATTTCATTGTTCGTTATGGGAATATTTGAACCTTATGTGAAGTGATTATAATAAGATGCAAATTGATGCAATTGACATAAATACCAAAACTATAAATAGTTACTTTAAACTAATCTACAATATATATTCAAGGCCAAAATATTACCAACCTAATGTGTGAAGTTATGCCAAACCAACAATCTAGTTTGAAATCTTATTATGTTTGGGGAAATTCTCTTAGTGTAAAATTGTAAGCTAATGATATTTCTTGTTGTTAGGCTAAATGCAACAATGTATTATTAATAGTGTTGATTGACCATTTGGTATTCAAGGCAAGTTTTTCATGTGATGTTGGGATTGAAGCTTTGAAATTCATGTACATTATATTTATACATTGTGTTAGAATGCTACAAATGAGATTGACCAGTATTCCTTGTGTCCATTACTATTGAAAGTAATCCATTCACGGCCAAAACAAGATGCACATAAGAGGAGCAAGTTGTAGCTACACTATGTTATTCATTTTTTTCCCAAGGAATGACAAAGGAATGACATACATCATTGTTCAATTTGCACCTAAATTTTATTGTTTGAATGAATGGCCTCCCATCTAACTGAAGTTCATTTCTTTTAGGGTTTTTAAAAACCTTTGGTATGACACAAGTTTATTAAAACAAACCCATTTTCACATATTGTGATGTTTCATCCAAAATTTGGCATACAAGCCATTTTATTATTGCTATTGGAGATGCTTTAATGCCAAAATGTATGGTGCACACATCCCACAAAGTTCGTTTGTTACATGCAAATTGAACTTGGCAACAAATGTGTGTTCCTAAGTCACAACTTTGTACATTAACACATGTAGTGTTATGTGAATTTGGTAAATATGATTCATAAGACAGAACAAAGTTTAATGTTGAAATAATCAAGTTTAATGCACAGTTTGTAAAGTCCAATGTGGAGGCGGTAGGACCCAACACAAACATAATGAAACCAAATGTGAGATTAGTAATTTTTAAATGCAAAAAACATTGCATTCAAAGGTGTTACAAAATTGCTTTGATTTTGAAAACTTGTGCAACATTTGATGTTTAACCTGGGTAATGTTAGTTGGACACAATATATATATTTTCAAATTTCTAATGTTGCGACATATGTGAACATCCATGAGGGATTTAACATTAAATGGTCAAAAGTTTCTACAACTTGCCCAAAAAAAATTTAAACTCCAAAAATGGTTGAACTTTAAAATTCAAGTCAAAAAATGGAATTTTTAAAAATTAATTTCTCCTCCAAGTTTGGTGAATTGTTTCTATAAACAGAATATGTGGTAAAATATTCCTTTAAAAACATTCTTTTTGCAAAGATTTTGGGTATGTGAATAATTTTGTAGTAAAAACAAGATTGGTTGGACATAATGTGAATTCTTTTCCAATTTTGTGATACTGATCATGTGATGATCATCCATAAGAATATTTAACAAAAATTAGCGATATTCAAAGTATAAAAATAGAGAAATCTTAAGCACAATTTCATGTTGTGGGTAGTTGTAACAATTTTTTAAATTAAAAAAAAGACAAATTTTTTTCAATAAAAAAAGAATCCATTAAAAAAAAAATTCAGAATATTTTTCACAAAATGACAAAAATTCACCACAAAAAAATCACTAGAACTTGGACATAATAAATGAAATGCAAATATGATGCCATTTTAATAATCAAATTTTGAATGTAAGAAATCAACCTAAAATTGATATAAAACATATTTAAATACTAGAATTTCATAGTTTGATGGAGAAAAATTCAATAATAAAATCTTGAATCAATAATACAACATAAAAAAGCAAACCAATCCTAGGATGGTACCATTAAGAATGTCAAACCTTGATTTTCTTGGACCCATCCAACTTTTTAAAATCATAGGAAACACTTAAACAAATATTTTCATAATTTTTTTATGAGTACATTTATTAAGTTCCATCAATTTTGAAATTAAATAATATCTAAAACATTGTGTATTTCAATGTTCCTAATCATTGCATTCAGAAAAAGTTTCAAGAACATGACACTAGTTCTTTTGCTTGAAATTTTTGGTTAGAAACATAAATTTGAAACATGATTTGAAAATTATCTTGGGAAATTTTTTGCTAGGTAATTTGGAAGTCATTTTTTTTTAGGTTTATATTTGGCAATTAATTGACTAAGCATAATTTAGTTATGAATTTCCAAAGTTAAAACTATTGATTCTTGAAGAGGCCATATTTATTAGGATTGCAAAATTTGCAAAATTTTCATTTTTAAATTCCAAAATAAACTTCAAACCATACATGCAATGGATAAACATGAAAAATAAAATAAAATATAGTTCTAAAAATATTTAATGAAAGGGCCTAGGAAAATGATTTTTTGTTCTTTAACCATTCCTTGAGGTGGTTCCTAATGGTACCACCCAAGGATGGGTTTCCCCAAAATGGCAAGTCAACTTATTTATTGATATTAAACACATACCCAAGTTTGATGGCATTTACTTTCACATATGGATACATTGACTCACACTATGTTTAAATTTGAATTTAAAAAAATTAAACAAAAAAATCCCCATCCAAAAAAGGATTAGCACCCACAAATGCAACTAAAAGTCATGCAAAATGTTAGAATTTTGAAAATTCAATTAGGGAGAAACATAGTAAAATAAAAACAAAAATTGGATATTTGTAACTTCACATTATATATCATGCATATAAACTCAAACAAAGAACATAAAAATGGGTGGAAATGTAATTGAATTTTTTCTCACACCTTTATTACTACTATAAGAATTTACTTCCAAAAAGTTAGGAGTAAATGTTTCTTAAAGTAAATCAAAAGTGTCCTCATTTGCTAGTTGGTAAAATTGTAAATGGGTATACTTTTGATCTATTTTTAAAAAAAATTTGATACTTTTCCTTTAAAGATATAAATATCATTTTACTCTTGAGGTGTGAATTTAATAGAAACTATTCTTTTTGGGTTAAAATATGTACTTATTATATATTTTATGAGTCCATTCACAACTGGGGTACCAAAAAGGAGTGTTTAATTTTTACAAAATTCCAAAGGACAACTTTGGATTTTTATTATATTTGCATCGTTATAATTGTAATGAATTTTTTAATGCGAATAGATAAAATGGTGTTATATTAAACTTGTAAAAATATTTTAAAATAGTTTGGACACTATATAAATGTCCTTTTGAGTCCTTTAAACTAATTATATCAAGTGTTTAAATTGCACTCTTTATAAAAGGAATCAAAGTGAATGCATTAAGTAATACAATTAAAAAGTCAAAATTTTAATGGATAAATAGTCCTTACATTTATATATGGCCATGTTCATTGGATGAATTTTATTATGTAATAAACCATATGAAATTTTTGAAGGTAAAAAATTTCAATTGTTGGGGCTCCAAGGAATTTTATTTTTCTTGGGACCATTTGGTTGATTTTTTAATATTCACTAGGCTTAAATTAGTAACTTAAAGTGGAGTTCAAATGTGTAGGAAATATTCATAATTAACCAAAAAACTTTGTCCATACAAACTTATTCAAACATTATCTATGTTTTTAGGTTTGAACCAAAAGTTTATATGCACACCAATGCACACATGTGAAAAATCATTAGCACCACATGAATTATCTTAGTTTGGACTATTCAAATTCTTTCACTTATATTAGTTTCATGTAGATGTTAGTTGTAGAAACTAAATATGACAATTTTTTATTCATTAATGTGTAAGGGAATCAAAATATAGGGTATAATTAAGGACTATGTGTAGGACCACCTCTATTTTGTCCCAGGTGCTACACTTTAAAATAAATTGGACTTCAATGGCCAATTTTCCATTTGTCATCCAGATTTCATTTTTGTATTATTAAAAATTCAACTTGAAGTTTTTTACAACATTGAGTTGAGAGTAAGCACAATGATACACAAAAATTACCTTGTCAAAGCTATATGAAAATAAATGTAAAATAACAATAAAATCTATCAAAATTTTCTTTAACATTGAATGCTTTTAATTGAATGATGAAACATAACATGTGTTTTATTCATTATTGTGCATTAATTTTTCAACTTCCAAATGATTTGAATTAAGTTTTTTGTCTACTTTTTTGAAATGCAAATATATTTGAAATCTTTTTTTTGCATTTAAAGACATACTTCATATCATGTAAAAGCTCATTCATGGTTGGGGTTCGAAAAGAAGGGAAAATGATATCAAGACTTATTCTAAAGACTAAAAGAATTTTTTTTAAAAGTTCAAAAAGATGATGGTATGGGAAGATTTTGGGTACACCTTAAAGAATTTAGACTTACCATTGAAAGTATAGAATTTTAAATTTGGGCACCTTTCAAAATTGCAAGCTTTTAGAAACTTGGACCAAAATGTCTTTCTTCATTTATTGTAAAACATTGGTGGTAAATATGAATCATGAAAAAATATTGTCCAAAAAAAGTTGAAATGAATGAGTAATGAATGGCCAAAGTTGACCATCCAAGATAATTTTAGAAAAAAAACATTGATCTTTATCCATTTTTGGGGCAAACAAAAATCTTGGGATAATTTGGAACCATGAGAAGGATTGGCACACCATCATTTAATTCAACTCCTATTTTCAAAATGCTAAAAACATTAAGTGACAAAACTTTACACTAGCTTTCATGTCTTTGTTGCTCAAAGCTAATTAGAATTTCTTATCATGTTGGGCAACTTGCAAAAATTTCTTACAACAAGCAATTATTTAGCCAAGAAACTTTCATAAAAAAGGTGAGCCCTACTAAATGGCATGGCAACTACCACCCATGTTATTTAGCCAAAAATCTACTACACACATGTGTGTTAGATTTTTGAAGCAATTGCTCCCAATTAAAAATATTGGGAAAAGGACAGATTAAATAGAAAAAGTTATGGTCTATTGTCAAACAACTAGCACCCATAAGAAGGGCTACAACACTACCTAATGCAAGAGTGGGTAACATTACTAATTGGGATGAATGAGATGTAATTGCACTCATGATTGTTAATAATTGTTTAAATAATAGTGTGGTTTCTCATGTCCGATCAAAAAATACATTACAAGAAGCTTGGCAAGGGTTAAAAAGATTATTTGAATCTCAAGATGCAATAACAAAAATGATTATAAAAAAAATAATCTTGCAAACTTTGAAAATGATAGAAGGTGAAAATGTTGCAAGATGCATTCAAACACTTTGATCAATGTTGAAACAATTTCAACCATAGGAACACTAGTATATGAAGAAGATGTAGTATTTTTTTTAATGAGAAGTATGCCTTTTCATTACTAAACCTATATTAATTCCATGAGGAAACAACCCAACATAACATTATAATATATAATTACAAATTTGTTGCAAGAATATATTTAAATGAAATTTTGCTTAAATGCTACTATTAAGATGGTAATTACCCTTTTTGAATTACCTTTGAAGTAGAATAATATTATATTTCAATTTTGGAGTGAAATTACAATGGAAATTATCGTGTTGATAATCCAATCAATCCAATTTATCAATAATAGGTAGGAAGGTTTGAAAATTACCTTCATTGTTATAAAAGGATAGTAAAAAAACACATTCTTGTTGACTATCTCCATCGTTTTAAAATAAGTTTGAAATATAAAGAGACGTGTTTAGACTAAGGTAGACTCTATTTGTGTTTGTAAGTTTTTTTTAATATAGAAGATTATATCTTGTTGGATTTTGGTATTGCATTTATTCAAGTTGGACAATAGTTTTAGCCATTGAAGGTTACATCAATGGAATGCAATCTAAGAAGGTGAAGGAATTATGTCCCTTCTCACATGATCTCCAATAATGTTAGTATAGTTGGACCAAGATTGGAATTACCTTCCTACAACAAAACGACTAATTTCTTTGGTTGTTTTCCTTGGTGCTCATGATTTTCACTTTGTTCTTTCAACAATAATTTTGCCTACAAGTAAGCAAACCACAATAAACATCTTTCTTCACATTTTGTGCATTGTCTTACTAGGTAACTCACTTGGTTTTAACTTGGGATTGCAAAGGTTCATAATTATACAACTACACCATATAGTCTATTAGCAAGCTATATGCTAGTAAAATCACTTATTCAAAAGGGAAATATCGAAAAATTAACCAACCTTACTCTCAATCCCTTAATGGAAAAGACAAACCAAATTCTTTATGATTTCAAGTTTCAACAATTATAATTTAGACATTAAGAAACAAACACAATATTTTTGATACAAGAAACTTGGTCATGGGATAAATCATTGCAAAATCAAAGTTACAAAACTCAACACAAAAGCAATGCAATTCAAAATAACTATTAAAAATAACAAATTATATGTAGTTATCATGATAGTAGAGAATGGGACGGAAAATATGTGGCATTTAGGTACTAGAACCACTTTATCATATGTTACATGATATTGAACCATTTGTTAAGTCTTACGTTTTCTTCTGTGTACATTGCTTCCCGGTGCTGCTGAGAGATCATTGCCCTTCTTGTGTTTACTCTTGATGCCCAAACTCAAAGCTTGAAGCTCCAACCCAAACATTTCATTTCAACACCTCCCTTATGAGGAGTTTCAGGTATGTCTTTGGGAACTTATACCCAGCAAAACTGTAGTCAAAATATGTCATTTGCAACATGGCTTTTGTTTTGGCTTTTGTGCATCAAGCAAGAATCATCTCATTGTGTTTCAAGAGAAAGAGTGGTAATTCGATTCTTGCTACTTGACACAAAGCTTTAGTCTCATAACTGTACAAAACTGCAGGAATTCTTCATTTTAGGCAAACAGGATATATATCACTACAAATGATGAAGTGTTTCGACTTGTGATGACAGCACATATAACAAAGTAGGTGTACCGTGGCATTTCAGGTATTGCGAAGGCCATGGAAGAAGCGTCTTTTCTTTGCATGCGAATGCCTCCCCATTTCTCTTGATGCTACATAGTGTTCAAATCGCAGCTGCCACAAAACACCAAGCTGGCTCTTTGACTCAAACCCAAATTGTGTGTATAAACCCTCCAAAGCCCTAATTGCATTGCGTGCTTTTGCAGATTGTGATGAAACATTAATGTGGTTATTGATGAGATTGCTTCTGGAGAGTGGTGTAGAAACATGTCAAGCTACGGTTCGTGGTGCTTCAAGTAAGTGGGGTGTACCTCCTCATTCGATTTGATGCCAAAGTTTTGCAAAGGAGTATCATCATCAATCAGCTTTGTGCTTCCATAGCACAGACAAAAATTACCCCACACATGTTTCCTGTTACATACACCACATCAGTTCATGAATTACAAATATTTGAGGATCATCAGTTCATTGCAAAAACAAGCAGCTCATAAAATGTTCTATGAAGAGCACTGCAGTGTCAACACAAACTAAGAGTTTTCAAATTTTCTAGAGTAGTTCTATGAGGGAATGCCAATGTTGCATTTTTCCAGTTAGTGGCAAGAAGATTGGAGAGTTATCTCTTCTTTGGCTTATGTGCATTGCACTTGCTAGTCCTAATGTCTGACTGTGTGCTATATAATCCTTTTTGATTGATGCATCACTGATAGCAGATCAAACAAGAAAGACATGCATAGTGTGGCAAGAATATCAAGGTGATTGATTGCAGAGAGACCCAAGAATATGTGCTTCTGGAGATACATGTGAGAGATATGCAGGGAAGAGAATCAGGCCATGATGTTGCCTAGCACTTCATGAAAGAGGTATAGCTAACCAAAAGAGATCAAGAGTATACTCAATTCAAGCTGCAACAAAGCAAGCTTGCAAAAATCAGTAAGCTTCTTATTTCAGTTCAGCTTTGTGCCGTGTCCCTGTACAAGCAAGCAAGCATGCAAGGGAAGCATCCAAGGCAAAAGGGGATCAGCAAAAAGAAATACCAAGAAATATGGCGATGACCCATTTGGATTTGCTCCATGGAGTCAATGTATTTCATCACTGCTGCTTTCAAATCTCGAACTTTGGCTGTGTTCAAAACTGCAACATCTGCAAGCAAGCAAACAGAAAAAGGAGAATCTGATGCTGGACATCTTCATCAAAGAAGAATGGTGATGGATGATCGATAATGGTGACGAAAAGAGAATGTGTGTGTGTGTGTGTGTGTGTGTTTTCTTTCTTTTGTGTGTGGGGGTTTGGGTGGGTAACTACTTACCAAAGGAAGTGCCATCAAGCTTGAGGATGGAGAGTTTCATCGCACTGCCGAGCTCCACTGCAATGAGAGTGTCGATGTCTTTGAGCGTTGCGTTTTTGGGCACATCAGACAACACTGGATCTTCCATCAGTGTGGACACCAGTGGCTCGAACTGACTCCTTCTGAAGTACGTCCCCATATCACCTCTCCTCGTCCCCATCGTCCCCTTCTTCTCTCTGTCTCTGAATCTCTCTTCCTCCGCGTCGCACAATTCCGCTACCTTCTAAAAGACAGTCATTTGCTCTCAATCACGATATGTAGAACCAGAAGAGAAGCTCCTGAGAGGCTCCTGAGAAGCTCCGATTCCACGAGTTGCTCCTTGATGAAGGAAACCCTAATTGGGACAAACAAGCCAATCTTCTCTCCCACACAGCTTCTTGTTGCAGCAGATGATGTTGTTCTTCTCTCAAGGAAGAAAACAGAAATTTCTCGCGATCTTTCCGAGAGGGAGAAAGAGAGAGTTGTGGTGCCGAAATCGAGAAATTCCTCCGCAAACGTCATGCCCATGCATGCCTCCATTATTCTGACGATAAAAGGCGTGCATGGAACCAAGTGATTGCAGAGAGGGACACGCAGCAACTGTGAGACCCGGATAAGGGATTCCCGGGAATCTGGAAAAGAGAAGGGCGCGCAAAACACACAACAACAACAACAATTTGCAAGCATTTTTCCTGAGGCAAGAAATCCCAAAACCCATTCTGCAATTTCTAATTTTTCCTGAGGCAAGAAAGGCCAAAACACATTCTCCAATTTCGAATTTTTCCTGAGGCAAGAAAGGCCAAAACCCATTCTCCAATTTCGAATTTTTCCTGTGGCAAGAAATGCCAAAACCCATTCTCCAATTTCTCATTTTTCCTGAGCCAAGAAGTCCCTAAAACCCATTCTCCAATTTCTCACACAAGATTAGCAAAAAAATGTCTCTACTTTTGCAGGAAAGACCAGACCAGACCAGCACTGGTTTTTGTAGGAATTTATCTTGAGACCCATTTCAGACACCAAGACAAGACAAAGAGTTCTTCAGGACCCATCTCTTTGTCAAAAATGAGAGTTAGTTTGCAAAGTTTGTGAAATGGCAGTAGTATTGGTGTACGAGTTTGCAAGTGTGACACGGGGAGTATTGGGTGGTACACTTCCTTTTGTTTGCCAGTAGTACATACACACATTCTTCTTTTGAGAAGGCAAATGGCAATGTGTGCAACGGATGTAAGACTATGTAGAAGAAGAGGAAGGACATGGAAATTAGGTTTAGTTTTGGGAGGGTTGTTGGCTTTTGTATTATGATGGCATTTTGTTGAATAGAAGCTGCAAGCAAGTTGGGAATGGCAATGTGCTGGTTTTTTTAGTAGTGCACACAACCTTTTTGCTGTGATGGGCACTCATGTTTATGCTCATGATATTATGTTTTCAGAACTGCAGCCAGGAGTAGCAATGTTAAGTCTGAGACATTCTGCATTGAATTGTGACATGGATCGGATCTTATTTTCACTGTCTCACTGGATGTACCTACAATGAGTTAGTTACCTGTAGCTGCACACCTGCAGTTGTGAGGAAACAGAAGCAGAAAGAGAATGTGTCATATCCTATTGATAGCCCACAAGAGGCAATGGTCCCTGAAAATGAGAAGCAGAATAGACAACACTCTCAGTACAAGGATATGTTGGCAAATTAGGTTTATTCTGGCAAAGCCCGAATGTTGCACACTGGAATTGTGACATATGGTATGGTGCTGATATGGATAGAGGAGGGAAATTTTGCTCTGATTGGAACCATTGATGAAACTGGGGAGGTACTGTTGGGTTTGCCTCTTATTCCTCTGCCAAATCATGCCTGGGGTATGTTTGGCCAAAAAAATGCGACAGAAAAGGTTTGTTGGTAATCTGCAATGAACTTGAATTCCAGCCAGTATGCAGTCTTCCAGGAATGATTGTTGACATGGGTATTTACCCAAAGAGTTGTTTGAGAGGCTTACTAACATTGCCTGTGTTGGTGATAGGATCTTTGCTGTTTCACCTATGCACTGCTTGCTCAGCAGCTTTTTGGAACAGATTTTGCTGCCAGAATGGAAGAGAGTAGATGATGTGGAATGGAAACTGGATTTGGTTTCTCGACACCCAAATGGGATTGGTTGATGTTGTGTTTGGCAATACCTGCAAGAGAATTGCAAAATGTTGTCAAGCTTTCAAGAATGGCCTTTGCTTCCCATGACTAGTTAGCAGTCATCTTTGTCAGCTTTGCACCCAACTCAAAAGTACTAAGATCATCAGGCATCAGGAGCTCTAGTGTAGAAGGTACACTTATAAAACTGGATTGGGAGTGGAAGAGCATCAGCAGTTGTCAACTAACATGCATGGTGCAAGTGCAGCAGCATGTGTGTTAACATACGCTTTTTGGTGCTGCTTATGTCTCTGCAATCTCAGAGATATGTTAAATTCTTATTTTGTGATCTTTCATTTTGCAGTGCTCAATTGAGATATTAAGTTAACTCAATGGGCTGCAAAAGTAACTGTAGAATGTTAATTCTTGCATTGACTATTGCAGATGTTTGCAGCTGATGATAATGCTGGTGCATTCACTATGTACAAAAGCGTTTGATCCCCTGGGTTCAGTATGCGTCTTCTTATGAGAATTTTGTTTGAATTTGAGGTATTCTGTTGGAAACATTTCTCGGAGTTAGTGGAATCTCAGATCACTGGCTCATTGTTCTGGTTCCATGGAAACTTCAAATTTCAGTACAACCCAACACTAATCAGTTGCAATGAATTTCTGTAAACCCTAAACCCTAATGTCATTGCAACTGAATGGAAGCTCAACAGTGATGTTTTTCAGTCATAATAATGTACTCCTCAGAGATTGGTTGCATGAGGAAACCTGGTCAATAATCAACATTTAGAGGCTAACCCCATGTGTAAATGCACCGATTTCCTGACTTATCTGGTCTCTTCTTCAACTATAGAACTTCTTGATCTCTGTTTATACAGTGAAGAAGAGGGCAGGGTTGTTCAGCTGTCATAAGAGCACAGCAGATTTGAAAATTGGGTGACTAAGATGTTCCTGAATTTGCTTCACCTATCGAAAATGTTCTTCTGTACTTTTTGTTGCAGGGCACTGTACCTTTCAGGAGGTTGTTGACTGAAAACACTCCTTGCACACAGCTCACCTGTTAGGAGAGAATGGCAGCAAGTTGGTAAGCCAGTCCACCAACCATTTTCAGTCCCGACTTTTGCTACCCAACACTGCCTGAAGCCCTTTAAGTTTTCAAAACACCAGTACCACTGTGATGCAGATCTACACATTCTCTACAGTGATAGAGCAGGTAGCACTCTCCACAACTTTTGATTTCCAGCAGAGAGTCTTGAGATCTGCAAACTATGATCTGATCAGTAATTCCTTTGCATACTGATCTTGATAGCGGATTCAGTTATTTTACACTGGTATCTTCTTTTGCACTCTTGGCATTTCCATCTTGTATTGGGTAGCTATGAAACGGGAGATTGTTGACGTCATGGTGCTATATGGAGTCATGTTCATGCTGTTCACCAGCTTAATATGTCAACAGGCGAGCGCCATGATAACGATCTTCAACGATGCTCTCATACCCAACATAACTGTGAACTTTTTTGACCCAGCAACATATGACAACTCTCTTTGAAGGAAGGCCATCTTTTGGAGAACAGATTTATGTGAAACATGACCCAAACTCCATCAGCGATTTGGTGAATTTGGGATACCTTCTGACAATCTTGATGTGTCTATGATCATCAATGATGGGTCTCATATTTTGCTACAAGACAATGTGGTCAAAGGACTGAAACATCATCACAGAATTAAGATGGTTGCCTACTTGACCAATGAATCAAACAAAGCAATTCATACTCTTTTCAAACTCTGAAACCGCTGAAATCTTTTGGTAAATATATACTAGAAACATGCAATCAATAGCTCAAAATTGGAGATTGAGAAATGCAAAGTTTCTTTAAAATTATTAGAGTTATATATAAACACTTCATATATTCTTCTTCTTCTTCTTCTTCTTATTATTATTATTATTATTATTAAAAATGTTGATCCTTGAGAAAAATGTGATCAGATGGAGATTTCTTCAAGTACAATAATAATCTCAATAATAAGATTTGCACAATGATGCACAGATTTATGGAGCTATAATTATTTCCAGTTGATCATAAAAATTTAAAAAAAATTCTAAAACTAATATTCTTTGAAAATAATTTTCTTAATAATATAAGCTGGTTTATTTATGAAGATCATCTATTATCAATTTATAATCTATATTTTTTCAATTTATTCATTTTTATTTCAATTGGGAAAAAAAAAAGAAAAAAAAGAAAGGGCAAGAAATCTATTTCTAAGGTCTAAGTGGAAAAACATACTACATGAACTCTCAAATTTAGGGTTCAATTAATTAAAAAATTAAATTTAGGAAAATAATTAAATTTCATTGTGGGAACTAATTAAATTGAATTTAGGGGAAGTAATTGAAAATTGCAAAACCAGAAAACCAAATAAATTGCACCAATTTGGGAACTAAATAATAGATTCCATTTTGAAGAATAATTAGAATAAAATGTAAGGAAAATAATCAAAATTGCAATCAGGGAACTAAATTGAATTGCAAACAATTTGGAAACGAAATATTAAATTGTTTTTTGGGAAGCAACTAAAGTAAACAATTAGGGAAATAATTGAATTTTATTTTGGGAAATAAATACAAATTTTCATTTTGAAAAAATAATTAAAATGAAATTTAGGAAAATAGTTAAATTGCAAACAGTCTGGGAACAAAATAAATTGCATTTTGGGAACTAAATAAACTACAAATTAGGGAAATAATTAAGTTTCATTTTGGGAACTAAATAGAAAATTTTCATTTTGAAAAATAATTAAGATTAAATTTAGGAAAATAATTAAATTTCAATTTTTGGGAACTAAAATAAATTGCAAACAGTTTGGCAACGAAACAAATTGCCTTTTGAATACTGAGTATAATTAAATTTAGGAAAGTAATTAAATTGCAATCAGGGAACTAAATAAATTGTGGATAATTTGGGAACTAAATTATTAAATTGCATTTTGGGAACTCATTAATTTTGCATGGAATTTAATTTATGGTGTTTTTTTTGAGTGGATGTGAAAAAATCTTGTGGAAAAAGTAGATTTGAGGATCTAGGAATCCAAGCAAGATATTTTGGGCAGAGGAAATAGAACAAAGAAGCCTCGAAGCTTCGTCCTCTTCTTCGTCTTCTTCTTCGTCTTCTTCTTCTCCTCCTCCTTCTTCTTCTCTTCTGTCTCGCCATCTCCTTCTGTTTCTCGCACTCCGCCTCTCGCCATTGGAAAAAATCCGCAATTCATCTGCAAAAAAACCAAAACAATTTGTTCGTTTCTTGGAAGCAACAAGAGAGAAAAAAAACTTGCTTCCCCCGGGGCTGCGATTGCTCAAGAATCGGCTCGCCACAGTGCACGCACGCGAAGCTCATGGCCTCATTGCAGTCTGCATCGGTGACAAGTGCTCCCTATTTCGAGGTTTTTATTTTCCTTTACATTTTTCTGTGGTTTTTCCCCTCGCTTGCTAAAAGAATTTCCTGAAGGCTTGACATTGTTTTCATTGTTTTGTTTACGTTATACAAACCTATTGCTTATTAGTCGCAGTGGAGAACAAGCGAAGGTTTCCTTCTCCGATGGTACTAACTAAGTTACGGCGCATCCATCGCATGATTTTCTCTTCTGTGACTTCTTGTCTTTGTCTTCGGCGGCGCTGCGCCTTCTCTCTTATTACTGAACCTTGATACATGTGTCTACAGTGTTATAGAGTTTTGTCGTGCAAAGCTCTAGCGCAAAGGTTTTCTTAAGAATCATTTCATATTGATTGCGATCAGTAGATTTCTTCTTATCATTTCACATCGAATGCGATCAATAGCCTTCTTCGTCTTTTCAGCGACGCTTCTTCATGTCAGATGCTGGACATCTCTTGGAAAATGGCAACGAAATGGCAATTTTGCAACCTGGCTCCTGCATGTGTGAACGAAATACTTTCGATATTGTGATCTTCATTGTCAGATCAGCATCAATCATCAGCTTGATTGCAACATCCGACGGTCTAAGGCAGTTGCTCTGGAGTAATGTGCTCTCGACAGAGAGAAGATGATGCAATTCTCTCAAGTGTTGTGTCCCTTGTCTTGTCACTTTCATCTGCAAGAGATATAAAACCATTATGCCTTATGTCATAACTTTTTTTTTTCCCCCTCATTGCAGTTGCCAGAGCCATTGACAGGAAAGATATGGAAATTGGACGACTTTGAAGAGTTTCCAGCTTTGCTGGTACTTAAAAGATAACACTCAGACTTTCACCCTTGTAGTAGTGTATTGCACTTCATGTGGTTTGCTTCAACGCTACAATTTGACCTCAATTTCTTTTTGTTCACAAAGCTGAATATAGCAAAGTCTGAAATGTGCATCTGCTGATATAAGATGCAGCAATGGAGATCATGTAATGCTCTTCTGCTAACATTTTTAGCCCTCTAGTGGTTTTTCCCTAGACTTATCATTCTTGCTTGTCCTTTCTGGATTTGAAGGTCATGTTCATCTGCAACCACTGTCCCTATGTGGTACATTTGAAGGAGGATATTGTGAAGCTTGCCAACAACTACATTCCTGTACAGTACAATTTTTTTCCTTTTTCTATGCGGTGATCAAATTTTGTGTGTTGTTATATGAACATGCAGGAAACTTCAACTCTGATGAAATTTGCAAAGAAATTTGTCGCCCATTCTTTCTAAAGATTATCTTCAGTTTCAATTTTCAACAATCTGCAAACTGCATGCTGAACTGATCATGTTTGTGTATATGTGGACTGTCTGCAATGGGTGAATTCAATGCATACATGTTAGCTGTAGAACAGATGAGTTTTGCACCTGGAATCAGAGATTTTTTGGTGTTGTTATGTCTAAGAAACTTTTCAAGGCTGTTGTAATAGCTTCTGACAGGCAGTAAGATAGTGGCTGATGAGCTGATGTCATTGGTGAATTGTTCAGAAAGGATTGGCTGTGGTTGCTATCTCATCAAATTCCACAGAGACTCATCCACAGGTCAATGGATTGTCACCCTTCATTTTACGCCCTCCTTTCAATTCTCGAAGATCAGTTTCATAATAACTTCCAGACCCAAATCATTTTATACAATTGAGTGTGACCTTGAAGAATTTGTGCAGCATAGTCTTTCACGTGATCCCAACAAAAATAAAAGAACTTTGTGCTTGGATGATGATCATGGAGTGCAGGATGGGCCAACATTCATGGCTGAAGATGCGAAGGCATATAAGTATCCTTTCCCATACTTGTATGATGAGGTCAGTTTCTGGAGTTCTCTCCTGTGCCACAGAGCCTCAAATAGAAACAGATCATTTATAGAAGCTGGTTAAATTTTGCAGACTTGAAAGATATGTAGAAGTTCTATATATTAGTCCTTGTATTCACTTGTTAGGTCTTCTTCTTGTAATTGTGAATTGCTCTTGTTAGTTTGATCAAGTAGGTCCAGACTGGTAACATTTGTAGTTGAGTTATTGATGACACTGAATCTTAAGTGTCCCTAGAAATGTCTTGTCATGAACATTAGCACTCCAAGCACGTTAAAGCCACTCAAAGATGTACTTTCTTTCAGTAAAAAAATGGGTGTTTTCATTCTGTCCAGACCCAGACTCCTGGTCTGACCTGTGTTATGGGTTTAATGTGCAGACTCAGCAAGTTGCAAAAGCATATGGGGCTCTCTGCACACCTGACTTTTACTTATTCAAGAAGGTGCACTCTTGTGCATGAAATATATGAGCATGACAGGCTGTTTCTGAATGACATTTCACATATAAAAATGGGTAGATTTTGTGATTTGCCATATAAAAATCTCTCTCCTTCTGTGAACTGGCTGGAGTCTTCTTGATAGAACATCATATTATCCTACAGAAGAAATTTTCTGAAGATTGAAGCAAAGATGTGAAAAATCATCAGGATTCCTTTGTTCTTTAACACCAAATTTACCATTTCAGGAAATATATATATTTGGTGTCTTCTTGTGACTCTCTCAACAGGTTGGGAAGGGGCCCTTTGAGCTAGTATATCATGGTCGGTTTGATGATTCTCGACCAAGAAGTAACACTCCTATTACAGGGAGGTATGTCCTTCTACACTTCTTTGGGTTGAGGTTGACTATATCTGCTGACCTAGTGAAGTTCCAGTTATTACAAGTCACACACTGGTTAAGCACTTGGGGCAGGAGGGCTGACAACATTGTGCAAGCTATACATAAGTAAAACCATTGGATGACTGAAACTTTTTGGATTTGAGAGAAAAGAAGAAGACCTTTGAAATGACTTTTTCTTGGAGTCCCAATGGCTTGAACTCCAACTCAAGAACAAATAGTGATGTCCTTGGCCCAACTTGGAGTGTTTACCCTACTATTGGTGGGTTGGTCAATTGGATGAGGTGGTCAAATCTTCAAGATCTCTTCATTTCTTGAGTCTCCTTTTGGGAGGTTATAGTTTCATTTAAGCATTGTGGAGACCTTGTAGTTTTGTAGACAATTTTCGAGGGAAGATTGTGTGTATTTTGACAGGGATATTCGAGAAGCATTGGATGCTACTCTTTCAGGCCAGCCAGTGAGTGGCTCACAAAAGCCCAGGTTAGCTCCTTGTAACTGCACTTCTGTGCAACAATTGTAATGGAGTATTGCTAATGCATCTCTTGCTCATAGCCTTGCCACATTCATAACCAGAGGAAGATCTTACATTGGTTCTCCACCAGTTTCCAACCACGATTCCCACACTAAATTTCATGTTCAACACAAACTGAAAGGCAACCTATTCTATTCCTAGCACCCTAAACCCTAAACCCCTCAAAATGTAAATTGTTGAAACTGTTTTTGAAGGACTATTACTTTTGTGGTGTTCTGTCTGCAGTATTGGATGCGGCATCAAGTGGGCACCTGCATCCAGCAACATTTGAGACTGCCAGGAACATTTGCTGCAGATTTCAGTTTAAGAATTATATCTTTGTGTCCTTCCTATACCATATTTCCCTAAAGTATAGCTTATAGACTAGGCATGCTTACAAATTGCACCGAAGTCAATCTTGGGAATGCCCTTCGAATATTTCAGTGCAAGGTTGGAGTGTACTCAGGTAGTGGCTTCATATGATTTAATACAAGCTTTATTACATGGCCATACTTGATTCTGCACAAGGAAATTTGAAACTAGTAGAGTAGTGTTTGAAATTAGAGGAGTCTTTCAAGCAACTATAGCTCTACAACAACATTGCACTGTCGTTTGGATCAAGATCTTCCACATTGCTATTTAATTTGAGTGTTGGGATGTTTATGGGTTTATCTTTGATTTCATTTTTCAAGAAATTGTTGTCTTTCCTGTTCAATGTGGTTGCTTGGTAACGGGTAGAAATTTTTGGACTAGTTAGTTCCATAGGCTTCCTAGTAATTAATAGTTATTAGTTGTAGACTTACCGTCCTTTATTTAAGGAGTGAAAGTAGTGGAATCAAATTGTTCGGGTTAGTGAGTGGTTGGAGTAATCCATCCAATCATTTAGGAGATTTTTAAGAAAGGATTAGGGCCTTATTTTTAGGGTTCAATGTGCACCTTGTGTGGTTTGTGAAGGAGGATTAGAGAAAGTGTTGAGGGACTTTTGAGTGGTTTTTTAAGGAGGATTAGAGAAAGTGTTGGGGGACTTTTGAGTGGTTTTTTAAGGAGGATTAGAGAAAGTGTTGAGGGACTTTTGAGTGGTTTTTTAAGGAGGATTAGAGAAAGTGTTGGGGGACTTTTGAGTGGTTTTTTAAGGAGGATTAGA
>Ga0116231_10005683_pt1 | contig 24410 bp, 18 predicted proteins | sample S1TSphgellanicum_2_FD_89695 | JGI IMG/M metagenome (GOLD analysis project Ga0116231, IMG submission 89695) | Host-associated microbial communities from peat moss isolated from Minnesota, USA - S1T2_Fd - Sphagnum magellanicum MG | ecosystem: Host-associated > Plants > Peat moss > Unclassified...
CAAACCACAAATAACCAAACTAAAATAAGTAACGAAGGTAATTCAACCTTGTGAAAGTAACCTAGTTACTTTCCTACTCCAGTAACTAATGAAACCTAACTAGTTGAGCTTGAATTCTCAACAAATATAAGGTTAATTTAGGTTAATTTAGGTCAATTTAGGGTCAACCTAGGTCAAAATGAAGTTGGGGTGCCCAAAAAACAATTAGAAAAAATAAAAAATAACATCATTTGGTCATCGTAAACCCTATGGTGACTGAAATAATAAATTCAATCATTAACTTTTGGTCATTGTAAAGCCTGTGGTGACCATAACAACAAAATCAGTCGCCAACTTTTGGTTGCCACAGTCAACAATCCAAATTTTTCAATCGTTTAGTTTGGTGACCAAAGGCAACCGAATTTTTTTTGATTGGCTAAAATGACAACTAAAAATTGGCAACCAAAATTCAAACAACTACCAAATTTTTTTGGGTAGCGAAAAAAAATAATTAAATTGTTGAATCAATGGCCACTATCAATCAAATGACCAAAACTTTTTCAGGTAGTTCTCAAAAAAATTGGGTTGCCCAAAAAATTTCAAGTGCCAACTTATGGTTGCCACATTAGTGATCGAAAATTGGTGACCAACTTTTGTGTTCATTGCCCGAAAAATCTGGGCAAAGACCAAAATGTTTTGGGTAGCGATAAAAAAAATTTAATCATCAACAACTAGAAAAATCAGCCATTGTCGATCGAAACAACTAATTTCCTTTGGGGAGCTCACAAAATGTTTTTTAGCACACTAAAAAGTTTTGGTTGCCAACTACAACGATTGAAAGTTGATGATCAAAAAACATTTATTGATTATTATGGTGACTGAAAGTTGACGACCGAAATTTTTGATTGCCTAGTTTAGTGACATGAAATTGAAAATTCAATCACCAATCACGTGGCAATTGAATTTTTTTTTCAATCACCACACATAACAAGGGCAACCCAAGGGTAATTAAAAAAAATTGTCCATCAATCCTAATGGATGCAACCTATGTGTCAAGATGGACACCAACGTGAAGCCCAACACAAAATGGTCGTGTCATGTCAATTTCGACAACCCTTGTAAAAATATTTGTTGTTGTATTTGAAATAGGAACATAATTGAAGCAGATTTGTTTAGCTTGGAATTATTTTCAAATAAAGTGATATTATGTGTCAATGTGTACATTATGATTGTGAAATTTTGGATTCATAGTAAAAGCCATTACACTTGTCAACAAAAATTGGGGTAGGATCATATTAAGAAAAACCAAGGTCTTGTAACAATCTTTGCAACAAATGGCCTCAGCAATAGCTTTGGACAGTGCCATATATTTGGATTCCATATTGGACAAGGCCATTGATGTTTGCTTCTTACTCCCATAGGACACCATAATTTGAACAAATAGAAATTAATAGCTTGAGGTAAAACATCTTATATCTTTATCACTAGCTTAGTTGGCATCCAAGCTATAGAACACATGACCGTTGGGGTTTTGTTGAACTTAATGCCAATTGAAGTTGTTTTTTTTTTTGTATCATAAGAATCATTTTGTAACTTGTCAATGCATAGCACCCAAATTAGCCAAATGTTGAACCAGACTACATATAATGTAAAAGTAATATGGTTGAAAAAACACAATGGCATGCATCATACTCCCAACAAGTTGTGAATAAAAAATCTAAGCCATATGTGCTATCCGCGATAGTCATAGGGGAGTCTTCTTGAGAAAGCTTCAAGCTAGCTTCTAATGGGATGTTAATGGGATGACACATGCACATGGTTAGCAAAGTAAAACATTGATAAGAATTTTTTCTTCAAACATGTACACAATTGACCAACATCATGATCACAAAAAATTTGCATGCCCAAAAGGTAAGTAATTTCTTCGTCATTAGACATTTTAAGTTCACAATGGAATAATAGTTTCATATCAATGATCAAATGTAAGAAATTTTTAACAATAATGCAATCATCTACATAGATTGTTAAAATAATAAGTTGTCCATTATTAAATTTCTATATATAAACATTGGAATTAGCATCTATGGGATGAAAATAATTTTAAATTGAATATGTATTTAAATGTTGATACCAAGTTTTAGTGGATTAGTGCAAGCCATAAATAGATATATGCAATTTACAAACTAAATGATTTGACGACTTATTATGCAATCCTTTAGGAATTTGCATATAAATTTCTTCTTCTTCTCTGTCATTCAAAAAGGATGTCTTCACATCTAGTTAATGAATTTCCAAATTATGTTGTGTGGCTAGTGTTAATAAAACTTTAATGGAGTTTATTTTAACAATTGGCAAAAAATTGTCACCATAGTCCACACTAAGAATTTGATTAAAGCCCCTAGCAACAAGTTTAACTTTATATCTATGAACATCACCGAATGGTGTACATTTTATTTTAAAAATCCATTTATGAGTAACGGTTTGTCTATTGGTTGGTAAAGTGGTAAAGATCCATGTCTAATTATTCTTAAGAGAGTCACGTTTAAAGTCAATAGCCTTTTTTCAATGTATAGATGATTTAGTAAATAGAACTTTTGAAATAATGAGGGGTTATTGTATATTACTTTTAACAAGGAAAGCATGTGAATATTTCCAAGGTGGTTTACAACTTTTAGGACTTGTAGAACAACCTTCTATGGTTTCTATAAGCCAAACAAGTGGTGTGAAATGTGGAGTGGAGGAATTTGATGAAGAAGGTGAACCTGAATGTGCATCAACTGGTTGATATAAGTGGGATGGTGGATCTACATCGATATTCACATGAAAAAATGTTTTAGCTAGATCAATGAGAGGTTGGAGGGGATCAACTAGCTATGTCAAGGGGAATATGGGTAGAAGGAAGAGACATTATAAACATTGGATTTTCTAAATATGGTACTAGTATTAATGAAATATATTTTGAAGACCATGTGTGGATTTTGAATAATGTTAAATCCAAAAGAAGTTCATAATTATCAACATCCTCTAATGGTGCTTCTAGCATAGTGGATATTGATAGAAAAGTAGATTTTTCATGGTTTATTTCTAGAATAAAAAACTTGCTGGGATCCCTTTTTCATCAACATGTAGACTTTGGATTCATCATTATACCCCAAAAATATGCATTCAACACTATGGGATTCTAATTTGGTGCAATAAATTTTTTGAATCAAAACAAAAGCCTAACAACAAATTTTTTTTAATCTTGACAAATTTGTTACAACCCCAATCTTGACAAATTTGGTTTAACCCTAGTCCAAGATTGATAAGGTGTGATTTGTTCACTTAGAGCTTTAATTGATTTTGATTTTGAAAATAATTACCAATCGTTATTGCTTGTCCCTAATAAATTTTAGGAAGACCATGATGATAAACATACTAAAAAACCCCCAATTAATGTTATATTCTTTCTTTTAACCACCCCATTTTGTTGGGGTATGTTAGCTTTTATGTATTGTCTTTTAATGCCATGCATTTCAGAAAAATTCATAAATTCATTAGATTTTTTTCCCCCCCCCCCCCATCAAACCTTAATATTTTGTTTCATTTATTAATTTGATTTTCCATATGTTCTTTATAAAGTTGAAATTTTGGAAAAGCTTCAAATTTATGTGTCAATAAATAAATTAGCGTATCTAGATTTACCATCTACAAATGTAATGAAATATTGATTTCAAATGCGTGTAGGAAGGTTTAGTGGTCCACATATTTCAATATGAACCATATTTAAAATGTCAGTTGCCTTTGTGGCTAGCCTTTTGGGAAATTTAACCTTATGTTGTTTTCCTTTAATACATGATTTACACATTGACATTTTTTTTTCATTAAAAGAGTCTATTCTAGTTCCCATTAGCTAGATTTGATCGATATGTCCTAGCCATAAATGTCACAACTTAGCAATATTGATAATAGTTGTAGCCGGAATTGCAATAAAATGTATGGTTTCTTTGTTTGTAACACCTAATTTTTAGAGATCTATATCCACATTACACATAGCAATATGATGGCCACATGCATTTCTTAAAACACATTAACCATTTTTAATCAAAATTTCCCCCTTGGCTTGTTCAAGTTGTTTAGCAAAAAACGTTTTTTTCTTAAGGCTTGGTACATGGAAAACACTAGGAAAATTTCCCTAATGTGACCATATCCCAATTTTATGGAGACTTTTCCACAACCATGAATGTTATGCGTGATGTTATTATCCAAAATACCATTTGCCCATGGACATATGATAAGTGGCACCAATATCAACATACTAGGTGTTATTAGTGCCTTATTTTGTCAAAAGGGTTGGTTATCATTTATTTTTAAAAATGACCAACACAATGCATTTCTTCATTCTAGTTTCCATTTTATTTTTTATTGTGCAATTCTTTCAAATTTTGACTTATCCTTTCTTCATTTTTAGTTTCCAAAAATTTTCTAGGTTAAGACCATAAACTAGGACTTATTAAAAAAATTCTTCCACATTATTTTCTTCCATAACATTTAATTCATTCATGACAACATCACAAGTTTCACTTTTTTTTTTTTCATTTTCTAATGATTGTTCCATTTTGCAATTTTCACAAGAGATTTAATAGAAGAAAACCTCTTAATTATGCTCTACCAAAATTATGTTACAAAATGAATATAATTGTAAATAATTGAACAAAAGCCTATCTAGTAAGGTTTGAAGGTTGAGGTAACAATTACAAACATTAAAAAACAAATGAGTTAAGGGTAAGAAGATGAAAAAATAATGTAGGTAATCAATGAAGACAATGTTCAAAGTAATGTTTAAGGAAATTTAGAAGAATGTCTAAGTGAAACCTGCAAAAAAACAAAACCGAAAACAAAAAACAAAAATGAAAAATGAATACAAGAAAATGAAACACAAAAAAACTAAAGAAAGAAAAAACACCAATGTGAAAAAGAAAAAACTTATTAAAATGAAAGTTGTGCATTCCTATGCTCCAACTTTTACATAAACAAAGGGGGAATACCAAGCTTGAAGTTTAAAGCAAACATGAACAAGGCTAACATGTAGTAAGTAAGCAAGGCAATGATGGCAAAGCAAGCATGCAGGTAGCGATGATGCGCAGATAAGGCAAACATGCAATTAATAGGCAAACAAGTAGCGATGGCAAACTAGGTAGCTAGGCAACAAGCAAGTGAAAGAACATGCAACAAGCAAGTGGGCAATGATGGCAATGTAGGCAAACAAGTAGCAAGTGAGTGGGTGCGATGGTGAACAAGCAACAAGCAACAAGTAGGTGGGTGACGATGGCAAAGTAGGCAGACATGCAATAAGTAGGCAAGCATGATCACAAAGCGGGTAGACAAGCAGCAAGTAAGTGGGCAGTGATGGCAAAGCAGGTGGATTTGTAACAAGCAAGTGGGTGGACATTGCAACACCAAAATGTGGCATTTATGACTACATTTATGACTACAAAACTAGTCAAAATTGCCATTTGTGACTAGCTACGACTACAAAATATTATTTATATTAAAAATATATTTGTGTATGTAATAAAATTATGTACATTTATAAATTAATAAATTAATATTTAAATATATTTTGGAATATTTATTTTACAAAATAATTATTCATTTAAGGTTTATTTATATATCGTATACATATGGTTTGTACATGAATTATATAATACATGAATCATATATACAATCATATATAACATTATTGTACTATATGTCATTATACATACCAGTGGTCAACATGATCAAACTAATCAACATGGTGAGAACAAGTATTAAACCTTGGACCTCCTTGAATTGGCCCAAGGACTCTGCCATCAACCTACCACATCACATTTGACACAATATTGTCACATAAAAACTTTATCATGTTCCAATGTTGGAATGTATAAAAATACAAAGTTTCAAATTTAATTTCTTTTCCAATACATATGAACATATGAATATGAATTATTAAACTTTGGAGCATAATCTACATATGTGGACCAACTAAAAATTCAAATAACAAATTTTGTACATAGAAAATCACTTTTGAATTTTAAAAATTTTAACATATTGGTTATGTTTTAATACATGATAAACTATAATAAATATATGTATAATTTGAATATAAATTTTTTAATATCTTAAATTTATTTTCGAATTCTAAAATATGAATATAATATGATAATATTACTATATTATATGTATATATGTTATGTATCATATGTATATAATATGCACATTTTATAATATACATATGCACATATACATATATTCAATATTTATATTTATATTTATTATATTGAAAATTAATTAATAGGATTGATATTTAGATAAAAGGATTTACCAATTAATGTTATTATATTTAATATAATCCAACCACTTAACACAACATTATAATTGTACTCGTTTTTCATTATTTCAAATTTTCATAATTTTAAATTTATTAAAATCTAAATATTTAATACAATACACACACATACATATGCAATGTTATATGTATATAAATATTTACTGAAATATGTTAAAAATATATACATAATAAATAAAAATTTAAAATAAAAATAAAAAATAAAAATTATATTTAATATTTTTTTAAGAAGGTCATTATATATATATATATATATATATATATATATATATATAATATCTTGTAAATTTATAAATCTTAAACACAAAGATAAAATTGGTAAAACTTTGTTAAATTTGGTTTAAATAGCATGAAATTGTTTGAATTATGTTTTTTTGTTATTAAAATAGGATATTTAAATTAAACTTGGTTAGATTAAAGCTAAAGTTCATTCATTTTGTTTAATTTTGGTTAAAGTAATATAAATGAGGTTAAAGTAGGTTATTGTGGTTAAAATAGGATAAAGTTTTTAATATTTTGATAAATTTGGCTAAAACTTGGGTAAGTTTAGTTAAATGAAGATAAAATTTTCTAAACTAAATGATTGTGGTTAAATTTGGTTAAACATAATAAAATTTTATTTAAATTTGATTAATTTTTGTTGAAATTGAATAAATTTTGTTAAAGCTAAAAAATAATTTTTAAAAATTTGGTTATGTATTTGGCTCAAATTTAATAAATTAGGTTAAACTTTGATACTGAAGTTAAATTAGGTTAAATTTGGTGAAATCAAGTTACACAAAAGCACTTAGGCTAAACATGGTTAATTAAACTTGGTTAAATTTGAAAATTTCTAGCAACTAAAGTTTTTTAATGTATTTTGTTGGAACTAGGGCCAACTAGGCTAAATTGAATTAATTAATCTAAATTTGGTTAAACTAAATGAAATTAACTTACATATGTTCAAATATGTTACATTAAGTTGAAATTTATGATTATTTATAATAAATTAGGTTATTTAAGATAAACTATATAAGCTACTCATGGTGAACTAAGCTTAAGTGGGTTAAATTAGGATTGGATTAAGTTAAAATAAATAAATTTAAATGAAAATAGGAATTGATTCATACTAAAGTAAGTTAAAATATATTAAACTAGGAATTATTTAAATTAGACTAAATTAAGGTAAATTAAGTTAAGTTAGGCTTCCAATACAAATTTGACCATGTTGATATGTATTTTTATTTTTTCTTGAAACTTGTTGAAACAAGGTTAAGTAATTATTTTAATATGGTTACATTAACCATGTAGTCATATTTGTGATCATAATTACCTCTAGTTGTAATAGTCATATTTGTAGTCATAGACTCATAATTATGACTATAGCCGTCAAAATGATTACGATTCAAGTCCACTTACAATCACCTGACTATTTTGGGCAATAGTTGCAACATGTCTTAATCATAGAAACCACATTTTGGCGTAGTGCATGCAACAAGCAAACGAGCAATGGAAGAACATGTGTGAACTGTGAACAAGGTAGAATCATGGTGATGGAGGTGTTTCAACATTAGTAAGGATTTGATTCCTCAAAATGTGAATCCTTATTTGGCCACTATCTTGGTGGCATCTATTGCTTTTGGGTTGTTTTTTACTAATTTTTTTGATAAAAAAACATAAATTCTTGTGGTGAGTTCAATTTCTTGGCATACTGATAAAAGGCCATGCTATGGGTTTTTGCAGACTACGGTGACCTTATATGGAGATCACAATGGCAGTTTTTCATGTATTCATGAAATACAAGAAAACAAATTAAATGAAATTATTTGAAATAATGAAAAAAAGGATTCATTTATTTAAAACTATAATAACAACCTTCCAAGAATGGAAAAATCAAATCAAAATCATGGATAGTCAATAAGTAATGGACTTTTGAATTTTGCCCACACTTTTTGTCACAGTTGCAATACTCATGGATATGGACTTTTATCTTACAATGTGTTAGTCTTTATGTGTTTGAAACTTTGGGATATGGAATGAATTATGTTTAAGAAACTAAAGATCCATTGAATGAATTGAATGTGATTTTAGTTTGTTATGTTATGGACTTTTTTAAATCCCAAAAATTGTAATAATTTTAAAAGCCCTTTTAAGGATTTAAAAAATATTATTTAAAAAAAATCTTTTGTGATTTAAAAAATATGTTTTATAACATCATGATTTCAAATTGGAAATGGAAAAAAAATTACTTTCATTATCATTCAAATATTCATATTTTAAGCCAATTTTCAACTACACTAAAAAAGGACTTTGAAAAGGGACTTTAATCTGCCAAAATTGTGATACCCTAGTGTGTTTTTGCCCTATATAAGTCTTTTATACAAGAATATTTCATAAAACAACATAACAAATGTCCCCAAGGTTTATATTTTTATATTGAATCAAATAAATACCTATAAAATCAAAGAATTGCAATTAATTGGTGGTCAATTTGTTCCAAAATATAAAGTTTATCCAATGTCAAAAATTCCACATAGGACTTCAAATTGTTTTAAGGTGAAGCTTGAAATATTTCTGAACATAACTTGATTAAATAGTTAACAGGGTTTCACACACACAATAATAGGATATGACATCCATGAATGTTTAAAAAGCAATTAATCATTCAAAAAAATATGTTTAAATATATGGCAAGTGAACATTTAATACATTTAGAGAAAACCCCCATATTTGTAATTATGTTCTCAACTCATGTTAAATACAATTGCAATTCAAAATGAGCAATTATAATTACATTAAAAGAATTGACAAGTATAAGTTTAAAACAACATTAAAATTGAAGATGACATCCATGTGTCAACACCACAACAATAGTCAATTTAATTGCAAATGACAATTACCATGATAATTGAGGGTTGCTTTCAATTGTACTTCATTAATGGATGAATTTCATTCATTGGCATTACATGACATCATCAAATTTCGAATATGTCACAATTAAGCCCAATAGATGGTTCAATTAGTAGCTTAATGACATGTGGTGTTTCCACATCCATAGGCTACACCATGTCACACCGAGGCTAGGCCACCCCAACATAATGCTAGGTTAGGCAATGTGGCAAGTAAACTGGCCTAGACATAGGTCATCTAGGCAAGGTTACAAGGGACCTAAACTAGGCCCCAATAGAATATGTGGCACCTAGGTTACGCTTAGACCGAGGCCACATGGCACCTAAAGGCTATGTCTAGACTTACACCACCCATGTGCCACCTCACAAAGAAAAATATCCTATTTCATTTTGAATTGAACCTATATTGGTTCATCCCAATGACATATATAATATATTTTTTGGATGCTTGTAGTGCAATAATTTATATTGTTTACAAGTTTGAAATGATGGCAAACAATATGGGACAAACTTTTGGGAAGGATAAACATTCCCATATGCCATACAAAACTTTTCTTAGGTAGTTAGAATAGGTACATTAATTAGGTAGGCAATTAAGAAGTTAGTGCACTAACTAGGTAGGAGGTCTAGGTAAATATATACACTAAAATTAAGTCAAAGTAGGAGTTATTTACAATATAACTAATATCTAGTTCCTTAGTTACACACTAATTAATGTATGTCATCTATAAGTAACTAGGTAAATAACTATTAATAGCCTAGATATGTAAGTAACTTCCCTTAATTTACATATCTAGGATATTTATAATCTCCTTAAACCACCTACGTATTTAGGTTAAGTGTGTATATACACACACATATATATAAGTAGTTTAGTATGGATTTATGTATACCTATGCATATAAATAACGTAATTTAAATATATAAGTAGGCTAAAAGGGTTTAAAACAATCTATTTGGATGCAAAAATGTAAATGTCTCATCCATCTAACCTAGTATTCTTTCATCCATCCTAAAATAATATTACCAAAATAGAAGTACAAAATGACTTGTGATGTAGCCATGTTGCTTGGTAGTTGTATGACATTTCATGGTGTCATATTTTCAATCAATGTATGACAATAGGTCAACTAGGAAGTTTGTTGATGCCAAAAATGTTTTAGAGGTGGCCCCATAGTTGAAGATTACTTTCAACTAAATATCAAATTACATGGGGAGATTGCTTCCATATTATTCTCCATGACATGTAGAAAATTATAGGTTGCAACTTATTGAAATATGTATAATTTATTTACATATAAATAATGTGCAAATAATTCATTATAAAATACTCATAATATACCTAATATATTTTTAAATATAATTTAAATATCCAATTTTTTTACAACAAACTAAAAAATGCCCTTTTATTTAATGTGATTCTTAAAATATACAAAGAGTGACCTCCCTGGTACAAATTAATAGGCAAATCGACTTACTTGGTAATCACATGAAATTTTTGTAAATATTAGAAAATATGGACTTGGAACATAATTGTAAACAACATGCAATTGAAAAAAAATTGGTTAAAAAAGGGGTATTTTCTCACAATGATAATGTAATTTGATTTTTTTACAATCATCATTTTGTTAAATTGAAAGTGATGAATGTTTACAACCTTTTTTTAAAATTCCATTCACACATAAAACATTGGGAGAATATTTTTTGTAGGGTTTGCAAGGCAACTTCTATCCTTTAATGTCTTTCATATAATAGAGCAAGGATATTATGCCTACCTCTTAAGAGTGGGATGGATGTTATATATGGCCACAAGTAAGTGTAAACCTTCCCCCTCCTACACCTTGTCCCCTCATCATCTATTTACATATAAGTTCATCATAACGTTTGCTTCATGTTTTATGATGGGTAGAGTTCACAAGTGCAAGAGATTTGAAAAAAAAGTGTCTAGACTTTGCTATGACCATCTTATGCCACTTGCAGTGCCCTCACCTTAGCGTTTTACCTTACACACGGTCTTCATTTACGTATTAAAAAATTCTTAAAACTAGTTTTTCGTATCTAGAATGATATGTGCATTAGTAATTAAATGAATGCAATTGAATGTGTAAATTGTTATACTTTTACCTAGATTTGATTATAATTCCAATTGCAAGCATATTATTGTTTAAGTTTTAACTAATTTCACATTTTAGTTTGTCTATTGAGTACAATTCAATGTTTGAGAGAAAGGATTGATTATGAACATTTTAGTTGTCCTTCAATTTCATTTATTGTTGTTATTTGAGGTTCCATTTCATTTTCTCCACCCACTAACCTATTTTTTCTTTTTTAAATGCATACTAATTTCATTTATAATAAAAGATGTTGATGTTTGATGTGTTTGAATAATTACATGGGAATGACAAATTTATGTTAGTTGTGGAAGATGTGGTGTGCAAAGTGCAATTAAAAGTCTATTCATTTCAATATTTACGGAACTATCAATGTTGAAATTTTCATTGCATAATGAATTTTATTGAATAGAGTGTTTCGTTTTTCCTAGTGAGAAATAAACTAGCATATTTCAAATCATGTATTGTGACACTTTTAGGATCAAAGACCAATTCATTGAATGATAATCTTTGAGATTTATGAACAGTTTTTACTATTGTTAGTTGTACATGGAATTGGATTTTAGTTATGACATGTGATTGAGTTTTTCTAATTTTGATTTCTTCATTATTGGTCATATATATTTCTAACATGTGTAAAAATCTTTTATATAAAGATGACTAGATTTTCCTTCTATTATTCTTCCAATGCTAGAATTTTGGAAATTTACTCATATTATTGTCTTATAGGAGTATGTTGTTGCTAGTTCAAAGATTCGTAAAGATTCAATCCTATTTCCTTAGTGTGTTTTTTGGCCCTTTCTAGGGACAAAATATTTCAAATGCTCCTTCCAAATGTGTAAGGTTGCCATTGGTCCTTTCCACAAAGTGGAAGAATTCGTAAGGTTGTCATTGGTTACTTCCAAATTTTAGAAGGGACCAAAACTTAATCATTCTTTAAGGATACAATTTCTTTTCTTTAATGCCCAATTTCTTTTCCTTAAGGCTAGTTTTCTTTCCAAACCCCTAGCATTATTTAGCATATGTTTTTTCTTTACAAAAAATTCTATGCCAAAAAGAAATTAAATGAAATAATTTTTACAAAATAAATGTCAACTAATTACTAAATTCCATCAAAATTTTAAAAACTGAAATTCAGAACTTTTTAATAAAAAGACACCATCTCATAAACATGTCTGCAAATTTCAACTTGGGAATTCAAAAAACCATAGCCAAAGTTCAAGATAGAAAAATACACCATTTCTAGAATATAATCTCCAAATTTCATGTGAGAAATCAAAAACCCATGTCCAAAGTTCAAATTGTAAAATTGTCTCAAAATACAAAAAACCTAAAGGCCAATGCTAAAAGTATGAAGTTGTAATTAGGAATACACCTCGAGGGACAAAAAACCATAAGCTCAATGATGAAATTATGAAGCCATAATTAGAAATACATCTAAGAATTAAAAAAACTAGAAACTCAATGATCACATTATGAAGTCATCATAATAATCAAAAATTGAAATCCAAAGAAGAAAGAGAATCAAGGTGGTAAATTCTTCAAACCCGGTGCTCATGAAGTAGACCCCAGGTCCACCACGTAGTTAATTGTAATTGGACAATTTTGCAAGTTGCTGAAAACATGACTGGAATTGGTATTGGAATTAACAATCGAGAGTGGCAGAAAACCATTAATAGACTCCAACTACTCTCTGTGTTTGCGAATTTTGGTCTCAAAATACTAATTCCTGAAATCATCATCAAAAGGCTCATAGGACATTTCTGATTTGTGGACATGTACAACAATTTTATCATGGGAAAATTGGTTGCAACAACATGATCAAAAGCAAGAACAACTTATTGTGAAATTGGAACATCATCTGTAGTAAACCAATTGGAGTAGGATTAATGTATCCAGAAGCTTCAGCAGGAGTATTATGAAAAGATGCTACAACAACATAGATTTGTCCATGATCATAGTCTTGCAAGAAACAGAAACAGAAATCGAAAAAAAATTTAAATGTAAGCAAATTCCAAATTAATGGATTAATCAACAAAAAAATAGAAGAAAAATACATACTTTAACCTTTGCATACAAACTTTTTTCCTCCTTGAAAGCCTTGTCGTAATGAAGTAGACAACCTTCCTTCAACTCGCCACTAATGATGCGTTGGAAAGCATAATCACGCAAATGCTTGTCCATTTTATTGTACCTGGAAAAAAAAAAGTTAAAAAAAAAGGTAGAAACATGTCAAGACAAAAACAAAATAAAATTACAAAATTGGAATCAAGTGCAAACTTGGAAAATAAAAAACAAAATACTTGGAAATTTTCTTAAAAGAAAAGAAATATTGATTTCCTATATGAATTGGAATCTTTATGTCCTATTATGATTGGACAGGAAGTCAATCGGATATTTTTCTCATGTGAACACAACAAGTTTTTAGGGTTTTGGTTTTGTTTTGAATGGCCATCAACTTTCTGCATGCTAACGATGAAAATTATTCCATCACTGTTTGTTAGCGGGTGTAATGACTGTTTCAAGGAGACTTGTGAGCTTGGGTAGGAAGCTTTGTTTGTTTATGCATTATGTGGAACAGATCAATAACAAGCAATGGATGGCTAAAAAAACTACAACATTGAATGGAGGTATAGGAAGTAGGATGGTGGAAGGCAGGATAAGAAGGAAAATTTGAGAACAATGGAAGCATGTCTTTCTTCTTTCTTGATTTTGTTTTCAAAAGATGATAGGTGGAACTTGTTGAGATTTGTAGTTGTTGCATATGATCTCTAGTGACTACACTATAGCAAGTGGTATTTTCTTATTAATAATAGATTCTATAAGGGGTTGATGTTGAGGGTTGATGACAAACAGAAAGAAGTTCGAGCTGTAGATACAACACATGTAGAAGGATAAGTATACATGTTGAATGAGGACCTTGTTTGAACCTTTCTTTAATCCATATAGTAGGGCAGGTACATGAGTGAGTGCTAGAAGCCTTAGTGGGGTGTCCTTGGGTTGGGCAGAACGAGAGTAAAGAGGAACAAAAGTGGGAAGTTAATAGAAATCTATCCATAGCCAATTTATGCACAAAAATTTATCTTTCTTGAGTGGTTGTAAATCAACCTAGTATGTGTCATTAATATTTTGGCCCATACTTAGAAATCATGATGTTTCTAAGGTTGGGTCAATTGTTCATTTGCATTATTGCATTTGTAGGAAAAAGGTTAATAGCTCATATGGACTGACTGAACACTGAAGGTTTTGACCTCAAGCCATACCTCATTAAATTTTGGACTCATAATGTGTGAATTTGTACCTGGCATCAAACTGATTGCTACCACTATAACAAGTTAGAAAAGATTACTAGGTATGTGCCAATTGGAGATTCACACCAAAATGTTGAATTTTGTTCTAATAGAATGGTAACACCAAAAGATTCTACTAGTGTTGGGTTGGTAGTCTCAAAGGTATAAGTTGTAACTAGTTCCTAGGATTTGTATCTCTACTGTGAGTTTTTTGTGCCCATAAGGTTTTCTTTATACACTATGACCTTGGTTACATTATGACCTCCATTCCATATTCCCAAGGAACCATGGCTTCTTCCATGTGGGGTATACCCACACTTTTACATGTCTTGTTGGACAAAACATTTTTTTTCAGTTCAGGAAAATCCATGGTCAATCTATAAACAATTAAATGCAATTGGTTTCGACCTATTAGGGCAACACTAAACCAAATGTCATCAAACAATCTCCATTTCAATTTAGAATGTAGGAACATGGGATGTGGCATAAGCTTGCCTGGAGGCCAATCAATGGGGCGATGTCTTGCCATTTCCATGAAAATGTCAATCACATCGAAAATAGGGTAGTCAATAGTTAGACAATGGTAATCGGCTAAACACCACATGACATCAATTCACCGGTTCTTTGAGACACCTTGACAAAGCGAAAAACACAACTAGTCAGAAGTTACAAAATACCAAATTCCTCAAAATCAACATTCTTTAATTATTAACAACCCCAAATAAAAAAATTGAGCATACAAAAGTAATAGAATGGAAGGTTGAGGCCCGTAGGTGATGTTGCTTGACAAATGGCTTAACCCAACATCTTTCTCTCCTCTTCAACTGACAAAACACCAATTTTTTGATTTTTTTCCAAGACCAACATTGGATGCATGAAGCATCACTTCATCATCAGCGAATTTCACATGACGGTATTTGACATTAATGAAGATGTTGAAAGTATAGTAGGGGCATTCCTAGTTTCAACAACGAATTACCTTTGCTTCTGCCGGATAAGCTTACCATTGGCTCTTATTAATGACTATATGCTACAAACACCACAAATAAAGAAATAAAATGCAGATTGTTACAACTTTTGAAGAGAGAAAAAATAAATAAAAAAGGCATCAAATTTATTGAAATTGATAAGAAAGCCAATGACAAACAACATATTTAAAAGAATAAAAGATGAAAAAACAACAAAAGAAAAATTAAAAATGAAAACAAGTTGAAATTTTCATTACTTGGTCAGAGGGTACAAAGACCCATCCTTCTTCGCAACTTTCAGAATAAACATTGCTAGCATGTCCACTAATTCTTTGATAGAATTTGGATCTTTTGATACATTTGTAATTGATCTTTTTGTGCCAAAACCACAAAACTTCTTCCATTTGTTAAAAACATTTTTTGCACAATTTTCACCAAATCTACTAGCCTTGTGACCTCCTTTAACATTCTCCAATTCTTTCACATCAACCTCTAGAATTTGACTCGTTGCAGAAACACCATCAATAGGCAATGGCACATGAACATTAGTAGTGGGGGCGACATGACTAGACTCATAAACTCTAGTCATGTCGCCCCCATTAATGACTAGGTTCAAAATTTGGAAATTCATCAACAAATGGATCAATAGACAACATCACCATAAACCTCAAGTTGTTAATAGACAAAAGAATCAAAGGACTACAAAAATAAAAGAACATAGGGTTTGATTCAACCGCATTTAAGAATTAGAAGAGCATGTTCAGGGGATGGTGTAGCAAGTGCAGTTGCAAAAGATTGAAAATCAACATGCATAAAAGATTGTGTATCAATAGATAAAGAAGAAGGTCGATCACTAAAAGGCTCACTAATGACAACCAAGGATGTCTATCTTAGTATAGATTTAGTCAACATCTCACGAGAAAGGTCTAAAACATCATTGTAACATAACTTTTTAGAAGGAGATTCATCATTGCAACATTTTGCAAAAAGAGACATGGCTGTAAGAATAAAGAACATGAAACAAAAATGATGACAATAAGACTACTAAGGACAAAAAGAAATGATGGAAACAAAACTAAGAAGGATAAAGGCAAAAACCTAAATGGCATAAAAAAAAGGACGAAATGTTTTAGGGTGGAAAGTACAAGGACATACATCTTTAGGGGGAAAAAGAAAATGGAAAGAAAAAGGAATCGAGAAAGACAAAAGATAAAAGTGACGGAAAGAAACCGAAAATAAAATTGGTTTTTTATGTAGGAGAAGGCTTTTCCTTTAGGCCCTTTTGAATTTTTTGACACCTACCTTCAACCTATTGGCCTTAGTATGTGCCTCAAAATCTAGAAGGGCTTAAAGGAGAAACCTTCTCCTATACCAAAACTTTCATTTACAAGACAATAAAATGTAATGCAATTTCCAACACAAAATCCAATAAACATTTTAAAAATATGAATGATGATGTGTGATCCTAATGGATCATCTTGAAGTTTGTAAGATGGGGGACATGAATGATTAGGATACTAGTTGATGTGAAAGTGAATGTTGGGTAATGGGTTTGAGTAAAAAGATATTCATTATGTTTTGCATCTAGGTGTTTATATAATATAAAACGAATTTATTTTTGTTCATTGATAATATCATGAATTTATATATTCAATCTCCAATTGGAAGGGAGAATTTGGAAGGTAGGTTGGAAGGGGACCAAGTTACACACTTGTGGTGCTGGATAATTAGCCCCACTAGGGCCAATGGGGATGCAAAATGTTCAAAAAATGAGAAACAATTTAGGTGGGACCAATGATGTGAATGTCATCAGTTATGGAAGGGAAAACATAGGAGGTGAAGAGGCAAACAAAATTATGCAATGCTTGGAAATGAACATGGGAAAAAAAAAAAAAACCTTCCCAATGATCACCATATCGTGTGCCCATGGAATAATGGATAATTGTGAATTTTTCCAAAGGAGAATGATGACTAAAGAATAGGGGGAACTGCATGGGATAAAAGTCTCAAACAAATGGGAATAACTAAACCAACTAGCCACCTCTTGCTTGGAGCTTTTGGAAAATGACCCTATGGGAGATTGTGTTGAAGGCATTTACAATGTCTATGTGCAACACCACCCACTTAGGATGTACATCTAAAATTATTTTAATATTGTGCATCATGACCTCACAACCCCCTTTTAAGCACAACACCAAACTAATGAACAAATAAACAAGTTAAAAATGTGTCATAAAATTAAAAGCACAAAGTTTTATTCATGCTGGTATAAAACCTCTTCCACTATGATTAGCCAAATGCCTTAAAAAGGCTTGGCCAAGGTTAAAAGTTTGAAAATTCCCAATGTTCAAATTATGCTCCTAAGGATATGCCTTATTGTTACATAAAAACACATTGGGAACAATTTTAAAAAGTTGTTGGCTAAGTCTTTAAGGTCAAATGAGTTTCAAAGATGTTCAATACCATGCCAAAGGGTTCACTGATTGAAAGATGAGACATATGGATGAGTGCTAATTTCAAAAAATCAAAGAAAGGTCCAAATTTATATTCAACTACAACTCCATTAAAAAAAAAAACCTATTGGTGACAAATTTAATGGGTGGAAGGCTTACAACTTGCAAACAATTTTAATTAATGCTAAAGGCAAGGCCATGAGTGTAAGGGCTTTAATAGTTCAAACATATTTTCCATCATGCTTTAAGGCTAAAATTTGTCAACTTGTAATAAAAGAAAATATCCTAAGAGATACCTACTAACTTCCCATTCTTTGAATGAACGAATGAGAACTCGACGACAAAAGCTTGTGGAGCACATCACAAGTTCAAGAGCTACTCAAAGATTTCAGCCACAACACATCATTGTGCATTTTCACCAGGCCTATTGTCCGTTCCTCTCAAATTCTTCTTCTGCTCCTATTACCTAAACCCTATTACCCATATAACATCATTTAACTTCTCTTCTTGAATCAATTGCAAAATAAAAAACAAAGGCAGGAGCTTTGGCTAAGATTAGGCGTTGTTGTCCAAAGGTTTGAACTAGAACGTTAATTCATGATTAGGGTTAGGAGCTCAATATCTTTTCCCGGAATTTTTACTTATTACCAAAGTGGCAATCACCATAGAAGATGTTGAAAAAGGGACAATCATCCTTAGAAATATTTAACCACATTTGGCTATAAACCATAAATAAAGTAAAATAAGTCATCCTTTGAAGTTCGATATCTACACAAATACTATGGTGATTTTGAATTTTGTTTATTCTCATTTTTGGCGAATTCCTACGAATAACACTTGCTTTGACAATCTAATTTAGTAAATTAGTTTTGAGATCCCACTTCTAGAATTGGGTCAAAAGAGAGAGAGTTAAGTTTAACGATTGGCTAACAAGAGATAGGGGAGCCAAGTTCTCTAAAGGCTTTAAACAACCTTGCAAATTTTACCAAGGCTAGACAAAGCTTTGGTTGTAGCTTTGAATCCTCTATAAGAAATAATCTTAAAATTTTTTGCCCATTATGCACACTTGAACACCATCACCAATATGAAAAGTGTGATTGACTTCAGAAAGGGTTAGGCTAAACTTGGCTAAGGCTGAAAATGACATATTTCAGCAAATTAAAGTTCTTTAGAAAAGACCAATCCAATCCCATGTATTTCCATGACCCTTTTATCAAGGACTATTTCCATTTATCCTTAGCATATTCACAAAGTTATTTGAAGTTTACCACTTCAATATCCTTTTATGTTAAACTAGTCTTTGACCATATCCCACATGTGGTTTGAAGTCATGTTTTTCAATGTCCCAAATATTAATCATTTGTTACATGCCATTGGTATTAAAGAACATGACATCTTTCAATTGACCATATGAACATGCTCCTTTGAAATGTGAATTCCACCATATATTTTGCTGCATAATGGGGTAGAAAGAATTAGGTTTTTCAAAGTATAGTCTCTTAACCATCTTCTTCCATGCCCATCCAATGTGAACCCAAATAATAGAATTTGTGCATTAATTCTACTCCTTAAGAAAACTTCAAAACAAATTGGTATGTCATTTCTTGGGAGAAGACTTGAAATTAACTAATTTATAACATAGGAAAATTTGGAAATTGAACTCACTTAATTGGCATCCTAAGAAGACCCACTTAGTGAAAAGGGCTTCCAAAACATATTTTTACATGTCTCTAGCATAGCTCAAAACCACACAACTTTGTTACTTGCATATGGCTCATTTTTAAGACAGGTCTCCCTACTGGCATGTGTTTGAATGCATGGGCATTTTCCCATTCTGTCAAGTATGCATTGAATCTTGCGGGGCACACCACTTGAAAAAGGTAAAACATACATGAATAAAAATATAGGGTGCAATATATGGGTTGTTGGGTAAAAATTATAAGTTAATTAGTTCAAAAATAGGGTTATGTATATTTTGAGAATAAAATACAATTAATATAAATTATGTGTAAATATTTAATATTATATATATATATTAAAAAACATGTGCATTAAAGACTTAAGGTATTAATTGTTAGTAGGGTCAATTATTGTGAAATAATGTTTTGATTAATTTGTGACTAATAAAAGTTTGTAAATTGTAGTTTTTTCATTTCAATTCTCCAAATAAAAGGTACAACAAGTAAATAAATTTGTGAAAATAATATCAATTGTTTTTGGTACATTCTTTCTTAACTATTGTTGTCATTGGTTTCAAAATCTAAATTGAAGTAAATATGTTTTTCCAATGCACTTGTAAGTACTTGAATTGGACCTTTAATTTTTCATAGTTTAAAAAGTAGATTTCAAGTACTTGGAAGTATATGAATGTTTTTTTGCAAATAATTGGTTTTTTTTTCCTAGTGGTCAATATTGATGTGGTGAACATTCTAGGGTTGTCATCACATCCGTGCGTTCGTCATGATGTGACAAATGCATTTGGACACACTTTTTTATCATGTTAGTATAGGGTCAACCTAGGTCAACCTAGGTCAAAATGAGGTCAAGCTACCAAAAAAATGATTAGAGGCAACCGAAAATAACGTCACTCAATCTTTATAAATGGTGTGGCGACTGAAACAAAAAAGTTGGTCACCAATTTTAGGTCACCACAATCTGACGCGCTCCTAAGTCACGGGGTGAAACCCACTTGAGGGTCTCATAAAGTCAAATTGCGGAAATTGTGACTTAGTAGCACGCTCCCGGCTTCCAACTCTAGAAAGGGGTAGAGGGTTGAGTTGGGAGCCCAAGGATTAGACTAGGAAGAGGGACTAGTTGATCAAGCATGAATCTGCATCAAAACAAACCACCCACGTGGTTAGTTCACATTCCGGGACACCCTTGGGTGTTGGGACAAGCCACGGGCATTTTGGACCACGAGACACACCACGGTCCGGACTCGGGGGAAGCCACCACCTTCCCCCATATAGTATTCTCTGCAGTTCGCCGCCGAGGCTACATCCAAATGGCACATTTTGTTGGGACTCCCGAAATGGAGTCCCGAAACTGTCCCGGCTAGACTCTCGAAACTTTGAACGGCCATAACTCCCGACTGCAGAGTCTGATCGCGACGAGGTCTAAATCAAAGTTGTAGCCCTCGTCAAGATTTTTCCAACGCCATGTCGCACTCTCAATTTGGATGTCGGGAAGAGGTCGATTCCCGACTTTTAGTGGTCGGAAGTCAAACTGCCAGTTTGACTCCCGGCCCTTCTTTTACCCATAACTTGGGCTACAGATGTCCAAATGACCAATGCGAGGAAATTTTCGATATCTACGTTTTGAGACCTTTTCAATGACACCAAGAACACCCCAATGCAAGGTGGTTTGGGCCTTGATGTCAAGCTTTGAACATTCGGGAGTCCCGGAGGACTCCAAATCCCCAACTTTGCAAGTGTTGGGCTTTACCCCCACACTTGGCCAAAGTGGGGTTGCGACACAATCAATAATTGAAATTTTTTAGTCACTTAGTTTAACGATCAAAAATGACCAAAAATTGGCAACTGAAATTTTGGTCATTGGATTAATTACCATTGTCGATCAAACAATTAAATTTTTTCAAGTAGCTCCCAAAATGTTTTGTAGGCAAACCAAAAAAATTTGGTCATTGACTATGGCAATTGAAAGTTGATGATCAAATTTTTTTGAATGCCTAGTTTAGTGACATGAAAATTGGAAATTTGGTCTTCAATCATGTGGTAATTGAGTCCATTTTTAGTCGCCACACATAACAGAGGTAGCTTGAGTGTAATGAAATTTTTTGTTCGTTAGTCTTGATGGATCCAACCAACACATCAGGACAAATGTTGATGTGACGCCTGACACAAAATGGTCATGTCATTTTGATTTTAATAACCCTAGAACATACATATTTGTTAATGGAATGTGTTTTCATAAGTAAATTCATCCCCAACCCTCAAAAACTAACATATTTTTTATGATACTTTGGGGGTATTTTTCCAAGTCTAAATGATATGGTACAATTGTTTTTGAAAAGTTAAAGGGAGGAAAGCTAAAGTTTTTGAAAAACTAAAGGAAGGAAAGCTAAAGTTTTTGAAAAGCTAACCCCCCCCCAAAGCATTGAATCCATTTTTGAATCCTTTAAGCACCATTCAAAGAATTGCCCTAAGGTGGCTTTTGTTTGGGTTATGTTCTTAAAGGTTTCAAACTGATGGGAAGCCTTCATGAATTTATTATTTCTTGGTATTTTATTCTTCTTGGTGAAATAAATGTTAATGGTGAGGAGCTTGCTTCTATCAATCATAAACCACATCTTGATGAATTTTATCTTCTTAGACATTGCAAGTGACATTCTTTGTAACTTTATTGTGTTTTTCTTATGGGCTAAATAGTGTCATCTTTGCTTTGATGGTCAATAGTCTAGCTCCAAAATTATAAAAACACGTGAAATAATTTGGAATGAATATATTGAGGATAGAATACTAAACAACATTGATAAAAATTATAACCATTAAAAAACAACTCATCTAGACTGCTAAATGGACTTACAAGAACTTGAAAATGATATAATTTTGGGGAGATTCTCAAAACATATATTGACATAGTAATATAATGCAACATATTTTTGGGTCAAATTTAAATGTTTTTTGCAACTTACAAAAAATAATTCCTAATATATCCTAGGAATATTTCAGAACAAGTAATCACCTAGAAGTTTTTATTCAAGGTGCACCCTTGATTCATTATTTTGGGAATGCACCTTAGTCTAAAAAAAGAACATTATTCATTATGATGGCCATGCTTGCTAATGAAAGTCTAGTGGTGGACCAATAAAATAGCTCCTTCTTGATCTTGTCCAAAAAGAATTTGTATCCATGAATAAACTTCATAGAGCATTAAAATAGGTCACTCTTAACATGTCCTTCAAAATTCGTTGAATGTCATTTTAAAAAAATTAAGCTAGTTTCCCATGTGGACAAATTCAATAAATTTAACACAACCCAAATAGATGCATTTTGGATCTTCATTGTTAGTGGATGGGTTAATAAATAGGTCAAAAGTTACATCTTTTATATTGATCAAAATACACCGCTTATTCCTCATATAAATAGTTACAACTATAACATTGTCATGTACATGTAACTAGTATTTGTTCTATGGGACAATATTTTGGTGTTTTTAAATACTACCAAAATACCATTTATATTCATATGCATGGATACATTTTTATGATGTGTTCATTTTATATTACAAGATTACAATTTCAAAAATTCAGTAGGAGACATCTAGGATTGTTTTACATGGTTTTTAAAAAAAGAACTACACAAAAAATTGGGCAATAATTTTGACACATTCAAGCAAACTGTGACATTACAAAGAAACATTGTGCATTAAAACATGTTTTGAAACATGACAAGATGGTATCTATGCTTTGAAACATGTTAAAAACATGTTGTGAAAGTCTTACATGCTCTCATACATGTCGTAACGAGATTATTTAGTTTTAAACATGTTTGAAATATGCCAAAACATGACAAAAAAGGACAAGTGTTTTGAAACATGCTAAAACATGTTAGGAATTACTTATTATGCTTTGAAACATGGCTGTAAACACTTGCATGTTAAATGAAACATCCTAGGTAATACATGCCAATAAAAACTTATATGCTTTACAACATGGTAGAAATTAGGTTGCCAAAAGGGATGTTTCTAAAATCCCTCATGGCATCCCTATCAAATGATAAGTTTTAAAAATATTTACCAAAATTTACATTTTTGGTTCAGGTGAAAGTTTTGACTTACTTTTTCTTCGCACATCCAATGCCTTTGTAATGTCTTCAATGTTTCTTGGTATCCCTTGGCATCCTTCATTGATCTTGATGTTTTTCTAATCACATACATGAATGTTTTACATGTGTTGTTTTGTGTCTTTTTGATGTTGTTTGGCATTCTTTATTGTTTTTTTGGTACGCGCATCCTCCTTTGACATTTTCCTAGCATTGTTTTGCCACCTAGGAAAAAATAATTCTTGGCACCCCTTGGTGTTTCCTTGGCATTAGCTAGCCTCATCTTCATAAGAATCTAATTGGCATTTTCTTGGTACTCTATCATAGCTTGATGCCCCCTTATCATTATAAGTTTTTTCATGGTATTCTTGGCTTTTTTTTAATGATCCCTAATGTCCTTCAGTGTTTTCCCAACATTTTTTTTGACATTTTCCTAATGTATTTGTTGTTAACAAATAGGAGATCTACTCAAGTGCAAACATAAATCTTTATTGAAAGGAAAGTACAACATAATGCTCACAACACAAAACACAACATCAAGAACTCTCCAAGGTTCTTGTCACAAGAA
>Ga0116231_10005684_pt1 | contig 24405 bp, 9 predicted proteins | sample S1TSphgellanicum_2_FD_89695 | JGI IMG/M metagenome (GOLD analysis project Ga0116231, IMG submission 89695) | Host-associated microbial communities from peat moss isolated from Minnesota, USA - S1T2_Fd - Sphagnum magellanicum MG | ecosystem: Host-associated > Plants > Peat moss > Unclassified...
TGCAAGATTACTTAATTTAATTATTTCATGGTTGATTCCATGTGCCAAAATCACCCACCTAATTACCATCCAAGTACCCATCCAATTCACTATGTTCTCATCATCTTCTATAATGCATTACATCCCACATGTAAAAAAAAAAAAAAAAGTCCAAAATGCTTCCAAATATTTGCTTGTTCTTTTCATGGCTTCAACTAATGAATAGGTCTTGATTTTAATGAATTGTGAAAATACTCACAATAAATATGTCAAATCTAGTCTCCTACAAATTGTATGACATTGTTTTTGGCCTTCATAACCTTGTTCATTGATAATTTTATTTTTCATCTAGAAATGTGTTTGTAGTTATTACAAATGAAATAACATAAGTCATTGCAAGTGTAAGCACTACTAAATTTTTCATGTTTTAAAGTGGTAACTTAATGTTGGAAAAATTTTATATGCTTATACAACAATGATTCTAATGTATCATGAGAACATTTGAATAAGTTTGCAATTAGTTTAGTAATTTAAAAAGACCCTTAAGCAATGTAACTAATGCTTTCATTGTTTATTTTCAAATGATTTGAATTGACGTATTCATGAAAATAATTTTAATGTAAGATTATATATCATGGATTCATCTTGAATAACCAATATAGCTATAGATACACATCATCTTGACTAGCTATTTCACTATTTTCAAAGCATTCACCAAGTGGGCACATGTGGCTAGGGTTACCACATTTGCACATTATTTATTGGTTTACAATTTGATCCATATTAATCAATTCAATATGGTTTCAATAGATTGACATTGATTGAGACTAATCCTTTTATATTGTTTTGTTTACTTGAGAAAACTTGAATCAACCTTTGGTTTGTGTTATCAACTCAAAAGTTGCCTTTGAGTTGGCAAAAGCATATTCTTAGATTAACCATGATAACCAATCACATGGTCGTACAAAATTCCTTAGCCAATTTGTTCAATACTAAAATTTGAAAAATAGTCATATAATACATTTTGCATGGCTCAATGGAACCAATCTAGCAAGTTTGCAAAAAACAATTTTAAACTATTGTACTTATTCATCTTTGTATTACCATAGTACTTGGGTGGGTTCGTCTCACAAGTGCCAAATAACTAATTTATTTTAACTTTTAAGATTCACCATGTGAGTTTTTGATTTTGAACTTTTTGACATATAATGAATTTAGATATTAAATTCTAACTCAACTTCAAAGTTCTCTTTTAGTCCTTATAATCACTTTGTTCATAACGAGTGTATTTATCTGTACTAAGCCATGGTTCGATTCCAAATTCCTGCAATCTAAATCTTTGAAATTTTCAACAACAAGGCTAAATAGTTTTCAAAAACTTCAGCAAAATAAAAATTAATTCAATTTATGCTGAAATCACCCATGTACTACTGTAATTAGATGGGGGTGCATCCACAAATGTTTTTTAAAAGGGCAAAGGAGCAACATCGATTGGCCCATCACCAATTTTTCTAAAACATTAGGTCACTCCCCAAGATAGAAGCCTAGATATGCTTCACTTTCACAACCCCTTCCCCTTTACACATTATATCTGTGGAAGTTGCAAACAATTTGGTATAAAATTGAGATGCTATTGGTTAATATCCTGGGAACAGTTGGGGAACCTGATGGGAACTTGATGGGAACAATAAAAAAACAAAGAATTCCCACTACCTCCCCTCAAAAAGTCAAAAGAAAAAAAGTAGTAAGCACCCTGATCTTGAGTGCATACCGAGCCTTTTCATTGTTTGCATGAAATCTCTATTTTCAAAACTGTTTGTCACCATTTTCAACCTAGGCTAATACCCTCATAATAAACAAGGGGTACTTATTCATGCTTCTAGGTATTAATTAGTAAGGGGTGCACTCGCAATAGTAGTAGAAGATTTTATTTTATTTTTTCAAAAGGAGCCATCTGATTGGCCCATCGCCAGTATTTTTGGAACATGGGGCACTTCCCCAACATAGAAGCCTAAATGTGCTTCCCTCCCAAAATAGAATTATGTTTTTGTTATGCTTTCCTTTGGCCCTCCGTGACTGCCTCCCTTGTCCCCACCTTTGCAACCCCCCAATTCCCCCTCCCTTTACAAGTTATATACATGGAAGATGAGCCATCACCAAACAATATGAGATTAAAAAATGAGGTGTTGTTGCAAACATCTTGAGGAACACATCAAGAACTTGGGGAACATTTTGAAACCTATTGAAAACACCTTGAGAACTTGATGGGAACACATTGGCTGCATGAAATTTCTATTTCTAAAACAGTTTGTCAACAATTTTCAACATGGACTAATAATACAGTCTCCATTATAGGGTACATATTGTGCTTTGCATTAATTAGATGAGGTGCCTCCCAAGTTCAGTTTTTTTTTTCATAATGAGCCAATTTGATAGGCCCATCACTCAAAAAAAATGAAACTATGGAGGTTTCCCTAAATAGAAGGTTTTGTTTTGAAGTATATAGTTCCTCCCCCTTTGGCCACCTATCTGTCTATGAAGGAAGGTAGTTTGTTTTGTTTTGTAGATCCACCAAACTAGGATGCTTCAGATCGTGTCCTTGGTGTCTTTGGAAGGGAGGGAGGGGTACATGGGGGTTGGGCCCATGACGTTTGGACTTGCAGCACAAAAGTTCTTGAATATTGAATGATTTCTTCACTGAAAATTTCAGAGGAATTGGAATGTGCCTTTGGTGTTGTTGGAAAGACCTTGATGAGCAGGATTTAATGGAATTTATTTGGTAAGATTTGGATTCAGTATGTGGGAGATATTGATTTTAAAGTGTTTTCTGCAACTGAAAATTCAAATAAATATAAAAAAACCAGGTTTTGGAAGGAAAAATCAGTGAGGATGTGGTAACATTTGGGCCAACGGCACAGGCCACACTAGTATAGGCAAAAGGAGGAAAACATTTGCTATTGGGAACTTTTTGGGGATATGTCAGGAACTTGGGAATACCTTGGATATTGGTACTGCAGATAGACCAGCTTCTCTTAGATCAGATATTTTCTTCTATACATACATGCATACATACCAAGCAACAGCCTCTCTATCAACTTCCAAAGCTGTGACCGTAGACCTACAAAGATATCTTCCTTTGTTCAAATCCATGGATACTCTTCTCGGGCCACAGTAAACCAGCACGCACCAGCGTACCATGAAGGATGGATGGTAAGTGGTCAGGAGACAATTATCTGTTGGGTTCCAGTTCCCTTAGCTAACCATGGTGGTTAGCTCAGTTGCTTCTATTGCTACTTACCGACTTGCATCCTGCAACCAGGTTGTTAGTAGGGTAAGTAGTAAAAACAGCCCTTACCTACGTATAAGCCATCTACTTACCTAGTAATTATCTATTTTCCTACCTATCTACCTATATATGAGACCTATTTCTTACATAATTGGTTACCAAGGTGAAACCATATAGTAACTCAGTTGAGGTCCAACCACAATTGTGGCCCCTCTCTCTTTTGGAGATAGATATTTTATGATTGACACACAATAATGTTGGTAACACTTGGGATATTGTCCATGATACACACACATTGTCCTTTCACGTGTTGCAACCCTATTGACCTAGCAGCAGATTAAAATATGTCACTGCTACAACTAGACACATGACTGATTTGATTTGATTTGATTTGATTTGATTTGATTTTTGGATATGTGGCATTGATGCATTTTCAACTACATCTAGAAGAGTAACTCCAGATATTTGTCCCTGGATTTGTAACTCTTAAGGTGCATTCACACCTAATATTAATTCAGTGTTAAGTGAAAGTCTAGGTGGCACCCAAAATATTAATTGGGTGATTGTTTAACATTTTATGTGAATGTTAACTTAACATAAAATCTTCATGGCAAATAGGTTTAGGTCCTAAATGACTAGCTCGGTGTTAGGGGACTTAATACTAAAGTCCTTAACACCAAGTGCGAATGCACCTTTGCATATCTCTAGATATTTGTCCGGCAGCCGGATAATTACATAAGTTATAATCCAGTTTTCAAAGAATAATTATGTCCATTGAATTTGCTGATTTGATTCATCAAAGTGTCCAATTATACGACACTGTCACTGCAATAGCCCTAAGCAAGCTCTTCCACTTTTAAGAACACCAATGCATAACAAATTTGAGATAATATGGAAAATAATGGTCACTTTCATATAGCAAATTGTGCAAACAAACCTAAGATTGTATGCAAAGACTGGCCGGAACTTTACTCAAAATTTCAGATCACATATGCAACAAATGTGCCAAGCACGTTATACATCTGTTTGGATACTTGAAACATCTGCCTCCTTCAGAATGGAAGGATCACAAAAATCTGATTAATCACAGAAGTTAAAAGTTCTACAAATTACAGTGGTGGCTAAATAACTCATATTCATAACCATACCTACTTTAGTGCAAAAAGTAAGTTATCAAAAATCCAAATGACCTTAACCTATGTTGGTTGCTTCAAGTAACAAATCAATCCTGCTCTGTACAAGGTTAGTGTGGAAACCCATTTCAAGAGAGAGAGAGAGAGAGAGAGAGAGAGCTAATTTACTTCCTGGAAGAAACAAAACTGAAGAGAAGGATAATGTAAATCTTCTAGTATACTGCTTGGTTCATGTAGTAGGGGCTCATATCATCTTCGTCATAGTATGAGGCTGAGTTGCTGTAGTTGGCCGGGTAAGATTGGCTAGGTCTATAGTCACTGAAATAAGACTCCTTCGGCTGAAAAACTCGAGGATCAGCTTCCCGGGATCTGCTATTGTAATACAATTCTGGGGGTGATGCATGCATTGTTGGTGGGTTGCTGAATCTATAATCCCGTGGATCACCTCCTCTGATGTCAAATGTCCGTGGATCCACAGGATACATTTCTCTTCGATCAGCTGGTGCATATCGATGTTCCCCCATTTCTCTTGCATCAATAGGCTGCTGCATCTCTCTTGCATGCACTCCCCCAACCTCTCTGGGGTCTACCATTCTCGGATCAAGGGGCCGCATTTCTCTCATCTCTGCACCCCTCCTCTCTCTCATATCAGCAGGTCTCATCTCTCTCATGCCACCGCCCCTCATCTCTCTCGGATCAACAACCCACCCTTCTCTCACTTCTGCATTCCTCATCTCTCTTGGATCAACAGGTCTCATCTCTCTCATGTCACCACCCCTCACTTCTCTCGGATCGACAACCCACCCTTCTCTCACTTCTGCATTCCTCACCTCTCTTGGATCAACAGGTGGCATTTCTCTCATGTTAGCTCCCCTCATTTCCCTTGCATCAACCATCCTCAGATCAACCATTCTCGGATCAGGTCTCATTGTCTCAGCCATCCTCGGATCAACCATTCTTGGATCAGACCTCATTGTCTGAACCATCCTTGGATCATCCATTCCTGGTCCTCTAAGGTTCTTATCAACATATCCACCTTTCATGCCACCTTTCTCCCCAATTTGCAAATTCCTCTCACCCTTCCCCACATTCATTCCTCCAGCTGAAACATTTGGAGCTACAGCGACCTTTGGGACTGGTACATCTGCTGGCCAATATGTTGCCTTCTTGTCAACATGCCTTTTCAATTTCTTCAGCACAGCTGCAGAATCTGCTCCACCAAGAACTGTCACTAGGCCCTGCCTTGCATCAGTGATCACAGACACAACTCCTGCACAAGCAATTTTTGTGTGTGAGAAAACCATCACTAAATCCTTTGTGGATCTAATTTCAGACCACAAAACTCATGGAAACATCCCAAACCCAAAAAAAATTGATCAATCTCCATCAAAAAGTTTGATCTTTTCTCCATTTGATCAAAATCCTCCAGACCCGAACAAGGAATTTCAGAGGCATGCTGCTCTGCTACATCATTACTCTATGAAACAACAGCCAAAGTACTCACCAGGCACTTCCCCAGCTTCTTCCTTGGCTTTCTCCACACATTTATCACAGCACATATGTGCTTTGAAGTTCATTTGCTGCAAAATAGAAGGGGACATTGCCAAAAAAAATTTAGAAACAGCTGCTGCTCATACTGTCAAAGATTTGTTAAGGATGTAGATGCACAAAGCACACAGCATTCAAGAAACCATAAGTTCTCCAACAGTGAATTGCACTGCAATGTAGATGAAGAGGATGCCAAATTCAAGAAACCCTAGGTTCAAGGACAGTGAGTTTGCCCTTCAATGTAGATGGAGGGCATGCAGCATTCAAGAAACCCTAAGTTCCAGGATAGTGAATTGCACTTCAACAGAGGACAGTCCAGAGCCTTACGGGAATGGCTGAAGCCTTGGGAGCCTTGGGAGCCTGGGGTTGAGATGCCTGCTTCTCGTTACTACCTGTCATCCAGGTGGGATCCTTGTGTTTTTTCTTCAGAACCTGGGCATATCACCAATTATGGTTGGTGTCCAAGAAATGTTCAGCAAGCAGGTTTCAAAGAGACTTCGGTGTAGTAGCTTCTATCTAACGTCCACAAATCCCCACGAGTAATACATCTTTTCTTCCTGCTCGCAGCAAAAAACACAGCAGCGAAAACACAGCCTCACTGCAAGCAAGCAAACTCCAAAGCCAACAAAACTTGAAAGTACCTCTTCTGTCTGTATGCTGTCCGTCATCCACTTGGGATCCCGGTTTCTATGACTCATCACCTACACAGAAAAAAAAGCACCACCACATCGTCAAGCAGAGCTCCGGAAGAAACCTCTTTCTTACCCATGAGCCTCCCGATGGTTAAAAAATAGCATCCAGATCTGCTGTGCACCACAAAAGTAGAGACCGCAACCCGAAAAAAACCAAAACAAAAATTCCATCAGAAAGGAACAAACCGAGAACAAAACCATACCTCGTCAATAGACGCCATCTCTCCACCCGCCACGAGTCCTGAAAAGGCTCCGCTGATCAACAGAAACTCGTCTTTCAAGAGGAACTGGGGCGCAGCTCGACCACGAAAGAATAGTTAGCTACCGAGCTGAAGCTCAACTTCTTCTTCTCTTGGAAACCAGGAGAAACCAAACGGGACCAAACCAAAAACGAAATTCGTGATGTTTGCGAAACCAGTGATATAACTTTTCTGAAGAACAAACACTGAGTGACGAAAGCGAAGGAAGTTGCAATTGAGTAGACTGAAGCTTGATCCGTGAGAAGATGGGTACAAGTGAAGCTACTTAAGGAGAGATGGGGGAGAAAGAGAGCACGCGAAGGCAGGGTGGGCCGTTGTGTTTGGCAGATTCGTTGCGGCAGGCAGAGGAGAGCTGTTTCCGCGCGTCCGCGTGCTGCGCTCTGGACGGCTGCAAATATCTGCCGCCCACTTACGACAGGTGGCCGAAGGTGAAAGAGCGGGGAAGGTGGTGTGATGTGGGCCCGGCGGGCCACTAGGCTAACTTACCTCCCTATTCCTTCTTCTTTGGCGCCACGGGCGAACTCCACCCAGACTAGCCTTTTTGTCCTATTGGCGAAATTTCGCCAAAAAGAGGAAATGAAAATTTTGAAATTTGAAAATGAAATGATTTTGGAGGTTTTAGAGGTAAGAAGGCCGGGGGGTGGGGGGGGGAGGGGGGAGGAAGTAAACATCGCCATATTGGTGTATTCGAATACGAAAATGAAACGATTTTGGAGGTTTTTAGTACTTTGTCAGAAGCTGGGGAAAAAAAAGGTTCAAATCTCCATATTCAAATATTTGATCTTCAGGGTCTAGCCAAAAATATCAAAGGATTATCAAAGATTTGTGCTTTATTTCTGGTTTATAGCCAGATTTGGCTAAATCTCCCTAGGGAGTATGATTGCCACTTTGTTTACATTTTCCTATAGATGATCGCCACTTTGGCCAGAAACAAAAGAAAAACCCTAAAAAAACACTGACCTAGACTGGTAGTTCATACCCACCATAGTTTCTCAAAAGAAAGTGGTTTCTTTTCTTCTAAGCATTATAAATAATAAATATCCCTTCCTAAGTCTAAATCAGGGTCTCCCAGTCCAAATTTTAACGTTTCCTGAGTTGTTTACAGCCACATAATAAAAGACGAAAGACCTGGGATATTTTTTTCCTTTGCTATTTGCCGTCCATTGTCAGACAGAATATTTTTGAGAAATCTTTCACAGTGCGAAATGAATCTTAGGCTTCCACACCGTCCCTTCTTCAATTCATTAGATGGGTTTGCCTCCTAAGTTTCAGTTTTTTTTCTCTTTTTTAAAGTGATGAGCGAATCAAAAAAATAAAACTTTGAAGGTTACCCAAAATAGCAATTTCTATGTGAGGATGGAGTGCCTCGCCTTTAGCTCATATCTATCTCTATATATATATATAGAGAGAGAGAGAGAGAGATGTGAGTCAAAGGGAAGAACTTTGGACAAAGGATATGGGATAAAGTGAACTGCTATTGGGAACACCCTTGGGAAATACATTGGGAACTAGAGGAACGTGATTGGGAACCTAAGCAATATCATTGAGAATATGATAGGAATACAAGAATTTTAAAAATCCATTCTCCCACACCAACCCGAAGGCAAAAAGATGAACACTCTTGGGTGTATGTTCAGTCCTCTTATTGGCTGCATGCATATTCTATTCCTAGACATGACTGCCATCCATTTTACTTTGGCTAAGACCTTTACAAAGCACACCATACCTATTCAACTTGGAATTTGTGTGAAGAAAAAGAAGAGGAAATGGTGGAGGAAGGAAAAAGATGTCTGAACTTTATGGCCCTTCTCCTATACACGTAAAGCACTGCTATCATATTCTGAGAATGCCCTCCCACCTACGGTTTTACCGAAACACTAAAGAAACAGTTGGATAAAATATCTTCATGACGAAGATGAAAACCTGCCAAACCTAGATAGAACAAAGTGCTCAACCAAGGGGGAGAGAAACGCACAAGATGGAAGGATCCAAGTCCAGCCAAAAAGACGAAACCACCAATGAGGGGGGATCACAAGGGGAACAGATGGCCACCTTCCTTCACTTGTGGACTAGACCAGTTGGTGGTGTAAAGAGGGCAGTAGTAGTTTGGTGTAGTGGCACCTTTTAGTTGGCTACCTCTGGACGTCGACCTGGTGATTGGTGTGGATGACTTATGATGCTTATTTTGACTCGTTGGTAATGGAGGTTAGGAATAGTATGAGGTGGTTTAAAAATCAAAGACCCATTATTTCATGTCATCAACCAGGATATATAACCACTTATGCACTGATTCTCAAAATATCTAAAGAATCAGTTCTAACATATAACCGTGGCTCTCAAACAATATGAAAAAGTTCCAAAGAACCAGTCAAAGAACTGTTGGTTTTTTCATGAAAACCAAACCATAGGTTTGTTAAGATTTTTGAAACAACCAGGATTGACAATTCTTTGATTCTGAATTTTTTTTAAAAATCAAAACTGGCGGTTTTCTGATTCTCAGATATTTAAAGAGCCAAAACCAATGTTCTTTAAAAGTTCAAAAGAACCACACAACACTGGTTAGGAATTTGAAAAGTATAATAGAATTTACAGCACTCTGTTTTTTAATTTCCTTTTCCCTGGTTTTACAAGGCAGATTTTGATGAATAACCTAATGTTATAGGGGGAGATGGCTAGTGCACAAATAAGTTTGGCAGCTTGTTGATGAGACTTGTCAATGTGACATTGTTTTGATGTCATGGTGATGGAAGAGGTCTTGAAGCCTTTGAAATCTCTCAATCCTTGATGTGAAATTGTAAACTATTGTTACAACTAGGTAACATGACAACATAACACAAAACACTTTAAAAAGTTTTCATGTACTTGACTTTCTAATTTGGTAGAATGAAATGCTAAATCTATCATAGAAACGAGGTGACAAACAAAGTAATGCTTTCAAACACTAAAATTTTCTAGTGTATTCAAAGTTGTTAAAACAACTTGCAAAGAAGTTGCAAATGTTGTAATGACAAAGCTTGAAGGCTATGTCCTAAAGATAAGTTAATGTGGATGATGTCAAGTCCTTCTAAGTCAAGGTTGGGATGCATTTTGTGAATATGTGTGAATTTGTGTGAATTTGTGATTAGTTCATGAATCAAAATTGGTTTTAATGGTATGAATCTTTCTTTTTTTGTTTGATTTATGCAATTTGATACAATAGTGAGTTCTACTTAAAGAGTCAACTCATTTTAGTTTCCATCTTGAAATTCTCACACCCTTTGCTCAATGGTGAAAAACTAGGGAGTTTGCATCTGGATCTTGCATTTTATTGCCAAAACTAGGATCACAAAGTATTTTACCATCAATGCCACTTGAGGTGCATCAAAAAGGATAATTTCATTTTGAATTTGAATGAATTTAAACAAAAAAAGTTGTGCTTCAAAGGTGAGAAAAGAAAGCAAATGGGTGGCAATAGTGTTCCATGGCCATTTTTAAAATTTAGGTCAGTTACATCAAAATGACAATCCTTGTTAACAATGAAACAATTATCATTGAAGAGCTTTCCAATAACCTATTTGTGGTAGAAGATTTAGTCATCTAAAAGATGCAAAAACTTTTGAAATAGATTAAGCTAAGGTGACATGTACAAATGTTTGGGTCATTCAACAAGGAAAAATGTTTTTTTATTATTGGATTCTTGAATAATAAGGTGAAAATTTTGGATTTATGCAATCATTTTTATGTTTTAAAAAAAAAACTTTTGAGGCCTTTCCTTACAATGGAAATAATTAATGCTTAGAAAAACAATAATTCCCATATCTAATGAATTGGCAAACCAAAAGAAAAGGTTTTCTTACCTTTAAAAAAATGGTTTTTAAATTGGCATTCGATGATTAGAAAATAATTTTTTTGACAAGGTGACTAGACTTGTTTGAATGTACGTTTTTAAGTGTATGTTTGATAATTTTTTATAATTTTTTTTGCAAGTGTGCTTAATGATTATAACAAATTAGATTTTTTGAATCATGCACAAAATGTTGCTCATGTTATGGTTGCTTGTTAGTTTAATATGGTGACAACCATGGTGTAGGTTGTGAGTAAAATGCCATGGTTTTCTACTATCTCTATATCCTCATGTTTATCCCTTTTATTTTTTTCTTAAAATGTTCCAAGGTTCTTTTCTTTGTATTTGAAAACATTATGTTACATGGTTAATGTTTTCATCAATTGGAGGAACCTTCTACCATTTGCATACAAACCTTGCACTAATCAAATTAAAAAATCATTTGCACTATATGTTGGGAATGCTTACTCCCATGAACCTCCCTTTATTTTTTGGCCCATGGTACTAAATATCAAAGAGGCCAAGTTATGTCAAAGGTCTATGTTAAAAAGAAAAAACTTAGGTAGCCTAGGATAAATGCTAGGTGGCCTAGGGTGCAAAATTTAAATGACTTATCAAACAAGCCCAACACTTGCTTATGCTAAAGTTAAATGCCTAAATGACCCGAAAATCCTAAAATAAGAAGACTAGGTAGCCTAACTAGGTGAATAGTGAGTGGCTTAAGGTACAAAGTTTGTAAGGAGCCCAATGGCATGAAGTTTTGTTGAAATGATTAGGTAGCCTATGGTTCCAAGTACCAAAATTTGGTGCCCTTAACAAAATTACACGTGTGATAATGGGTTCCCTCATTTTATTCACCATGTGTTTCCAATAGTGTTCCCAATTTTGTTCACCGTGCATTCTTTTATCTTATCCCACTACACTTCATCACATGTTCCTTATGGTGTTCCCAAAAGAGTCAACTATCTTTTTCACATGTAGCCCTTGGTGATGGTGGGCATGGTGTGTCCCATGCACATAATTACAATGCCTACTTCACCTAACGTCCCCAAGAGTAAAGGATACATCTCTTTACTTGATTTTCTTTGCATTTCTCTTTTTTATCATCAAGATTTAATGAGGACAGAGATAGATTTTTTTAAAAATGAATGAGGTTTTATTTTATTTTTGAATAATTTATTTTAGGAAGAAATTTGTGACAATATAAACAATATTTAAGCAATAACACTAGATGGAATGCCAAAGAATGGAATGAATGTTGTTACTAGCTAGTAAGGGTTGGTAGAAACTAATGCCATGCACAATTAGGTTTTTATTAAGAAATTCTATCACAAGGGCAATTTTGCAAATGGCACCAAATTGTAGCCAAAACCCTAGGCTACCTAATGTTCTCACAAATACCCAAGGCAATTTACACTTTGTACTTTAGGTCACCATGTCTCTACCCTAGGTTAGTAGGCTTTTTATTTTAGGATTCTCAAGCTACTTAGGCTTTTTACTTTAAGATAGTGAAATGGAACTATTCCATAGGTTATTCATGTTTTACACTCTAGGCCACCTAGCTTTTATCCTATGCTACCTAAGTTTTTTTCACCTTAACATATGCATCTGACATAGCTTGGATTTTTTGGTATTCCATACACATAGCCTTGGGCAACCACCCTCGTGGCTCTAAGCTCTAACCATCAAATTAGGGGAGGCCTTATGGAGCATGCTCCCTCCTATACATAAAAGTTTTGTGAAAATGCTTGAATATTCGTAACTAATTTTTATCTCTTATTTAGACATTTTAAGAAAAAAATTCCTAGGTGGGACATGCAAAAATTATTGATCTTACTTTTGGTTATGTCAATGTCAATTTTAATGCAAATAAAGGCACTTGAAATGTGCATTAGTAGTAGTTTAAAGCTAATATATTTTTTGAAACATGCCTTGCAAAAACCATATTACCACCTAATGGAATGGCAACTCACCCTATTCACCCTACTAGGGTTGCCATGTTCTTGGGTGGACATAAAATGAACTTTTAACCTATTTCAAAAAATGGATCCACTATTCCCACAGAGCAAGGATGCACACTTCATGTAACCAATACGACCTTTATGCATGGTAGTGGGGGATTGTTCTAAAAAACACCCCCCATATATATAATTTATGTGTGAAAGGTTTCTATAAATTACATTTTAAAAATTTAATCTAATTTTTTAGCCACAATTTTTCACATCTTGGTTCAATTAGCATATCATCGTTATGAAGTTTTTTTTAAAATGCTTTAAAATTCAACTAGAGCAAAAGAAATGCCTAGAAAACCTACCAAAATACTTGCCCAATATTAAAAGTACATCTTCCTTAACACCATGATGTGTTTACTCACAAACTTGTTTTAGGTTTGTGTTTTTCTCTTAAATTTGTGATGTAGCCTAAATGGATGATTATCCATAACAAGACGAAACCAAATACAGTTAGGTGAAAACACACTAAAGTGGAATACTTTCCGGCATATGTGGACTCCATACTAATGTTAAAATAACAATTCATATTACACTATAGCAAAATACATTATATTGCACAAGTCATATGGCGAGGCTAAACAAATTTTTTTACTTCTATACTTTATCAATGGTAAATAATTGTATCAAAAATTTACATTTAAAATTTGAGAAGTTGAATTATTAATTCAAATGAATAGAGTAATTTATTTTTAAAATCCATATTTCATTGTATATCTCAATTTATGGATTTCAAAAAATTTCAAATTTGTTTTTTCCTTTGTATCAATGGCATCACACTACATTCTATGTAAAAAAAATCACTCAACTAAGCATTTTAATAAATATAAGGAGTCGATAATCGTATGTTATGGACTATGATGCAAGGTTTTTGGCACTTCAAAAGTTCAATATGTTATGGTAACTCAAAATTTATTCATGAAATTCATACAATGTGATCATATCACATGTTATTTTATTTTTTGGAGTCCTTTTCATGTATTATTTATTCATATTTTGTTCCATGGCCCATGATTGATAATCCAACGAATTATGTTAGGATTATGTACTCCACCTTATCGTGTTTTCACTCAACCATTGTCCATAACAATTCAAGCATCATTATGGTTTTTTGTAATGGGGAAGGCCACTACTTCGAACACATTACACATTAAGAACCAAAGGCAGAACCACACCATTATGCCTTAAGAATTGATAAGAAAAAGGCCTTCCCTAACATAGCAAACTGGGAGTATAATTTAAGACATTTAAAAAAAATCATTGCTCACTTTGCTTCATGTCATTAGCTATGTTAACAAATAGGCCACCATGGGAACCAAATAATAAGATTATCCACACAAATTAAAAGCTTTTTATTTTTTGCACTAATTTTATTTCTTTTTTTTTTGGCAAATTTTCAACTTGATATATATTTTTATATACTTATGCAAAGGATTTTTTAAATTTCGAAATGCCTTAATTTCACCAAAATTTGAAAATAAAATAGAAATAAGCATATTCATACAAATAGGTTCCATTCAATCAATATAAAACTTGATGCTTAGATTTTCTTTCTTTTTAATAAAATTTTGTAGCCAAATTTGGCTATTTTTATGTGGATGATGGCACTTTAGTTACATCACAAAATTGAAAGAAAAAAAAAAATGGAGTGGCAAGGTCCAGCGGGATCCTAGTAAAATCCAACAATGGTGGGATCAAAGTGGAAAGCACGGTGATGTATGTACAAAATGTGGTGAAAAAATGGACATAATGGCAAGATCCATTGGGATCCCATTAAAATCCAATAGTAAGTGGGATCAAAGTGGAAGGTGGTCACTTATGTCCAATTCCACTAAAATTGAATTTGGGTGGAATCATGTAATAGTTTCAACCACAATTTGTTGCAGTGCCACAACCAACATGTTTATTTGGTTTCAAATTTTCTTAACTTGGCAATTATTGTTGGGAAAAAAATTCAAAAAAAAGGTTCAAATTCAAAAAAAATGTTAACAACAAAAATATTGCCAAAAATTTGAGATAAAAAAATTCAAATTAAAAAGGTTACTCTTAATGAATAAAAGTTTTCAAATAATTTTAATAATTTCAACATTAAACTCATAAAAAATTCCAACATCAAATTTATTTGAAATTTTTTAAGTTTAATATTTGTGATCATTACAACCTTATCCAATTTTTTTGAAATTTTAAATAAATATTAATGATGTAACCTTTTTATTTTGGTGGTGAATTTTCATCATTTTACAAACATAAGAAAGGCCATCAACATCAACATATATTTCAATTTTTTCTAATTTTATAAATTTTAAATGATATAATTCTATAATAGGTTCTAGGACTTGTAACCAAAATGTAAAAATAGTTTAACAAATTTGTATTTCCATATATGGCTCATAGCCAAAAAATGGTTATTTTCTTGTGGATAATCTTGAAGAAGATTAAAAAATTGATATATATATAAAGGAATTGATGTCATTATTATTATCATAAGTTATAATTCATTCATTTTCTTTAAAATAATAAATTTATGTTCATTTCTAAATATTCAAACATAAACTTGTACCAAAACAAACTTAAAATTTTTGATAAGCCATGTTAAAAATAATAATAAAAGTATAAATTATTGATAATAATAATAATTATTATTATTATTAACATGGATTTTTTTTCATACACCAAAAAAAAAAATGTGGGGGGGAAACTAGGGATTATTTTTGGGGTTTTTTTAATGTGGCATCATGAACATTCATAATAATAAACTTGTTCATGATGCCTAAAACAAATTAGGGGAAAATTACACATTTAAATTTACCTAAATGTACAAGAGTTTAATTTATGAAAAAAACATAATTTGGAGATTTACATGCATCTTAGAATTTTGACCTAATCACTAACCCATTGAAATATAAATGTGAAATTTCTTAATTTTTTATACATCCATTTCAAAAAATTGTGGTGAGTGCAAAATGCAACTCATAAGTAATGAATTTAACAATATTCAAAGTGAATGATTCAACTTGTGTGTAAATATTAATAGTTCAAGAGATTCAAAAAAATTCACTAACCCATTCAAATATAAATGTGAGGCATTATGTGTGTTTTAATATAATACTAATAAGTGCAATATGCAACGTTCAAATAGTGTTTTCAATAAGTTCAAAGTGGATGATTCCACTTATGTAAATATGTTGATAGTTTAAGAAATGTGAAAAAATTAACTAAATCATTCAAGTATAATTACAAAATATTGAGTTGCATATGTTTTGGTATATTATCTCCCCTTCTCATGTCAAATGTAGCTCCAACCATAGTGCACTACGAATACCCAAGCTCTCTAGATCTTGGCATACTTTCTTAATGTCCTTCTCACCAAGGATTATTTTCATTATGTTAATTGCAAGGTTTTTTTCACAATGCATGACTTTGAAAGTGTGTCGTATCATCAAGTCCTACCAATCAACACCCACAAAAACAAATATGAAAACATTGGACACAAACCCTGAACCATAAAAGCCCACTCCAAAACTAGATTGAGATGATATTCATTAATTAATATGCTAGACTATATACCTATGTATGTCACTCTCTATGGCTATGTTGGGATGGTGCAAAATATTAATATTCCATATTGATATATATTAAGAAAACTAAAATACAATTGGAAGGTAATTTGGATCTTGGGGATTTGACTTCAAAATTCATCCAAAGTGTACTAAGTTAATCAAGTAATTTAAATTATCAACTACAATGAAACCATAACCTTAATCCACTAAAATTTAAATTGTTAAATGTAACCAATTAATATAATAGACATAAAATACCATAAAGATAAGAATTCTTGCCTTATTTCAAGACACAAGATTATGATACACTTGATGTATTTCACCATGTTAACTTGGTACAACAATTATGTGCCCATTGATGCATTGAACTATGAGATTGCAAAAGTGGTAATTTCAATTTTGAGCTAGAATATCTACACATCCCCAACTGGTAATTTCATTGCATTGGTGGTGTGAACCAATATGGTGAGACAATGAAAAGACGGTATTGTGGTCTACAATGACTATGCATTCCAAACCTAATGAAGGTCCAAATACATCTCAATTACAAACATTGGCCAATTTGCAGTAGTCGGCATGTTTGGAATGAATAACTCACCTTCTAGTAGGGCAAGGCAAATAAAATGTTTTTTTGTTTCACTTTCGTTTGCATGGATGGATTATCAGCCTTTCCATTTTTTTGCTTCCAAGTTTCATAGTCATTAACATAGCCTAACAACTCATGGCCATTCACAATTGGACATCGGCCCCCCCTCCTTTCCAATCTGCCATTAAAATCTCGTGCATTCAAGTGATAAGGATTATTAAGGCTAGAAAGTTTTCTAGGATAGTTTTTAAAAGTTGTAATTTTGTACCAAAAATCAAACTTTATTGATTTTGAAATATAAACTGATTTTATTTATATCGATTTTACGTTTCTATTAGTTTTAGGTTAGAATTGATTTTACTACTGATTTTAAGTTAGAATTGATTTTAAGTCATTACTGATTTTAGGTTACTACCGATTTCAAATCACTACTAATTTTAGGTTACTACCAATTTTAAGTCATTACCAGTTTTGAAAGTTGTTTATTAATAAAACCAAAAAATGAGTTGTCGCCTTTGACTTTAATTATAGATTCTAGATGTAGGATAAGGTTAGATAACTTCGAGTTCAGGAGGATTTCTAGGGATTTTTCATTTTTTTAAGATCCCCATCGTTTTTTGACAGATTTGAAGTCTTCTTTTGCAGAAGCTCAAAGGTTTTTTTCCTTATATTTCTTTTGGGATATGATGTAATGTATTTTTGCACTTTGAAGTTCTTTGCATGAAGTGAGTTTTGTTTTTTGTTTAAGTTTTTGCTTCACAAAGTGTGTTGAAGTTGTCTTTTTTGCTTATTGTTTCGATTGTTAGCTTTAGAGATGTTGCATAATTGTTTTATTGTTATCTACTTGTTTTCCTTAAGAAAAAGTGGTAGGCTATTTGCCTAATTGTTTTCCACCTTTTTTTAAGTGATTATTTGTCATTAAACACCAACAAATTTGAGGTGTTCAAGTATGTACTTGTTTTCAATTAAGTACCCAAAAACACCTAGGAAATCACTGAGTGAGCTTAACATTTGGCGATCAATTTGCAAATACAAAACTAGGATTTTTGGTTTAGTAACTTTTTGTTGAGAGATTCAATAAAAACTATTTGTCTTCACTGGAAAAACGAGATTATTTCTTCCAAAAGTTTCATTGTTTGTGCAATTCATTTTTTTGTTCAAAACTAAAAAAAACATAAAAATCTTTATTGTACGTGTGAACCACTTTTGTTTCTGAAAGATGACAACTATGTTGACAAGTCCAGTACGAGGAAGAAAATGAACGAAACATTGCAACGAAAAGGTGGAGATGTCCTTTTTGTTGGTTAGGGAGGACAATTTCACACAATGGATTGAAAAGGCCTTGCTACCATGCATGTGGCAAAACAACATGAAGTTGGAATCAACATTGAAAGAAGAAAATTGGAAATACGAATTAACATTAGAATTCATTTGATGGAGCGGTTGGTCATGATTATGGATGGAAAACCCTCATGGGGCCACGTTTGGACCCCTACCAAAATGATGTTATTCCATACCAAGAGATTGTTGCACCTAGTACCCGACCCTTGGAGAATGAAAGTTTTCAACTTTAGAGGACAACCAAGGATCTGGTGGAGTCTTCGGAGAGGGCTACTTTAGAAATTAACGATAGTGACCACTTTTCGATGATGAATTTTTGTGGGGAGCAGACTCACGTTAGACGATTTTGATAATGCCTATTTTTATCATTGATTCCACACCCATTAGCTAGATTTGCACTTTTTGTAGAGGTCGTGCACATGTAGTTAGAAACTACCCCTATAGATCCAACCAAATATCAATTTTCAGTACCACCCAACCTGCCATTTCAATTAGCTCCCAGATTTTAGTGATTCAGATTCTTGTAGTACTTGAGCATACCCCTTCTTTCACAATTGCCCCCAGTTACCCTATTATTTGGATGTTGAATGATTAGTATTCAGCAATGAATCTTATCAGAAATTAGTATTTTACTAGGCTACCTTGGGAACTATGGACCATCCTATGCAGGCAATGACAACAACCCATCAATAATGATTCCAAATCCTTATTACCTAGGAAAACTTCCACTTACTTTCTCCAACATAACTAGATTTGTGGCATATCCTTTCTTGAATATGGGGTCTACTATAATTACTACAACGGGAGGAAGTCGGGGTGTCCAAGCGTCTATGATGACTCCCTCGGTAAATGCTCCAATTGGCGAGCTTTTTACTGAAAATCTGGTGCCCTATTTCCAACCGCCCACACGAAACCCCCCAACAGGATTCAGTAATTATAAACACGGGATACCTATGGGAGGCGATGGTAGTCCTCCTCATGGGAGTGGAGGACCACTAGGAGGGGGGAGCAGACCTTTAGGAGGAGGTGGTGGACCTCTGGGTAGAAGCGAACCCCCAAGTGGAGGTGGAGGCGGATTTATAGTTGGAGGCGCAAGTGTGCCTTTCGGTGCTCCCTAGCCAAGTTCCCCTTGGAACTCATGGTACCCACCATGGTATCCATCACTAACACCCACTACCCATGTGGCTCCCTCATCAAGGAAAACATTGTTGTACCCAATTTATTTTATTGAAATAAATCCGGATGCTCATGTTTGAGTGTTTTGGAAAGTAATTCAAGCTAATGGTGAAAAGTGAAACGCTAACATAATGAACTTGTTTTCTTTCACCTTAAGAGATGCAATTTTAGAGTGGGGCAAAAAATTTATGTAGTCTCATTTGGGTTACATTATACTAGAATTGGAAGCTGCATTCTATAAGCGTTATCGCACTGGTCAAAATGATGAACATGTTTACATGGCTTTTAAAGTCCTTAAGTAGGGCAATGACAAAAAGGTTGAGGTTTACTATGAACAGATCTTCAAACTTGCTAATTGTTTTCAGCATAAGGCGAATGACATCTTGTTAACAACCTTCTTCCGAGTTGGGTTGGTCCTTTACTCACAATTTGCAACTATAGGAATGAAGTGAGATACCTTATTCGAACACAAAAAATCTGTAGTCACCTTTGAGGAAATATGGTAGATGTCGAAGAATACTAAAAATTGCTATAACCACTAAAAAAACCAGAAAAAACACCACACAACATTCGAATTGAAATGATGTGCGATTTTGTCATAAACTAAGGCATCTGAAGCAACATTGTCATTAGAACCTAGAGAATCCAAACAACAAATTGAAGGACAAAAAGAAGTTATGGTAAATGAAGTTTCTCTTCAAGCAAGAAGAAGAATGAGTGGAAACCATGGAAAACGTGGGAACTAAAATCAAGGAAGTTCTTTGATCTATCGATGCTTCATATGCAATTCATTAGAACACAAGATCTAGGACTATCCACATAAATTAGTTGCACAAGAGATGTTCCAAAACAAAAATTCTCATGCAGAATTGAAAAAGGATGAAACCGTTGTCAACATAGTCTTAATTGTCAAAATGAAGAGCCAAAACCCAATATTAGTGCTGCAGTGGGAGACGGAGCCTTGGAAGACCAAGACTACAGAAGATTGGGAGGATGAACAATTGCAAAAGACCTTCGAATTAGTCATCCAACAAATGCAAGCATTAGAACCCATATTAAAAGTAGCCCCATAGAGCCAACCATCGATGCAAGAATCATCTAGACCACCGAAAATCAAAATTGATTTTGTTGATGATGGAACTAAAAACAAGATATGATCTAGGAAATCGATCAACAATTATTGAATAGTAAACATACTTTCACGCTTGGTCAACTCATACATTTGGCCCCTAATTTTAAATGATATGTGGTTTTTAGAGTATTTCCCAATAACCAACCAACCCATCTTCAAACTCCACCTTTTGATGTAAGGTTAGTCACTATAGATCCTCACATGGTAGTAATTGCGGTGCATGTGGGAAAAAAAATAGTGGAAGATGTTTTGGTATCGACAAATTGATTTTTGATTTTCCACACACACTAGAAGAAATTTTGGTAGACACTATGCTATCTTGAATCAAAGTGTAGGACATGAAGATGGCAAAGTGGAATCTATCAAAAAAAGTCCAAATTCGCCTTCTAAATTTGGGTACTCAAAATGAACCGCAAGTGGTGAAGCTAAATGTCAATTTGAACCCTTTTGTAGCAGATGCAATAAAACAATTGTTGAAAGAGTGCAAAGATGTCTTTGTGTGGACGTACAAGGATCTAAGAGGTGTTCCACCTCATTTAACACATCATTGAATGAATTTGATACCAATATACCTACATCACATCAAGCATGGTATCAGATGAATCTGAACTATGTTGTGGTTGTGAAACAAGATTTGGACAAGCTACTAATTGTAGGATTCGTCATTTTAATGGAGGAGGCAACTTGGCTCTCTCCGATTGTGGTGGTACCAAAAAATAATGAGAAACTTCGAATCTACGTGGATTTCTAAAAGTTGAATGTTGCCACAAAAAATGATTCCTATCATTTACCTTTTATGGAGGAAGTATTGGACATGGTGGAAGGGCATGAAGTTTACTCATTTTTAGATGGCTTTTCAGGTTAACATCAAACAATGATCACCTCGAAAGATAGGTACAAGACTACCATCATTACAGATTGGGGAGCGTTTATTTGGATAGTCATGCTTTTTGGATTAAAGAATGTTCCACCAACTTACCAACAAGTAGTGAATATGGCATTCCATGAATACCTCAGGGTGTTCATGAAATCGTTTCTGGATGACTACAATGTATTTAAGGACTTCAAAACGCACCTTACCAAACTTCAGTTGTGTTTTGACAAATGTTAAGAATTTGGTATTAGTTTGAATTCGGAGAAATGCATGTTTTCGGTTTACTCATGGGTCATATTTGGGTACGTTGTTTCCAAGGCGGGAAAATTACTTGATTCGAAAAAAATTTCGGCAATCGTGAATTTGCCCACACCAAAAACACCTAAAGACATATAAGTTTTTAATGGGATGGCCCAGTTCTATTAATGCTTCATCAATAACTTTGCCTTCATTATGGCCCCCATCACGAAAATCTTACACAAAACAAAAGTGTTTGCATGGACTGTCGAATGTCAAGAAATGTGGGAGACCATAAAACAATGGTATCTAAATGCACTGATTTTAATTGTCACAACCTTAGCCTTAGGTTTGCAACCAAGGCAAGGGGCATGGAAAGGTGAGGATTGAGAGTGCAAACCAAGGGTCACATTCACATTCCCGAGAGTGCAGGAAAGTGTGAAGGAATGAGCCCACACACTCCCAAATGGGCTCCCACTTTGGGAATTAGAGTCTTGAAGGACTTCCAAATCTTTAAAAAGCGATTTGATGGGTCAAAACACATTGGATTAAAAATCTCTTGAAACATAAATGTCTAAAATGGGCTCACATGATCCATTTGAGTACTTACAACGTAAGTTATGGCCAAAAGAAGGGTCAAGAGTCTAAATGGTAGTTTGATTTGTAACCATTCAAAGTCAAGAATTACCTTGAATTATATCCGCTTAGGGGACATGCCACATATTTTTGGAAAGCTCTCAACAAGGGCTATAACTTTGCTTTAGACCTCACCTCAATTGGAGGTTACATTAAAAGTTATAGGCATCCAAAGTGGCAGGAGTCCCAATTTCGAAAATGTTGGGACTCCTAACTTGGGAGTCCCGGGAAAAATGACATTTGGGTGCAACCCCTATGGTCAGGTTGGCATGCAAAGTTGCCTTTGATGGAGTTGTACAAAACATGTTCCACATGTAATGGAATGCATATATATGGTGTAAAAAGTGTGAAAATTGTTTTCATACTTTATTAATAACACTTTTTGCACATGTGGCACATGATAACATATAGTCATTTGGGTCCTTGCAATATGGTCCTTGAGGCACTTTCTTCTTGTGTGCATAACAATTTTTGGAATGGTAGTTTAAATTGATTATTGTTTTGTTGGAAAGAATATAAATTTTCAATTGGAAATTTGGCAATTTGTACTATTTGTTTTTCATTCTTAGGGATGGAAATGGTCCAAAATCACTTTATTTTTTAATTAAATTTTAATATTACATTTTTTAGTGGAATTTTAATACCAATAAGAAAAGGGCTACATGTACCATGGCAAGTTCAACATTTCAACATCAAGTGATTATTTTACTTGAAGATTCAATGTCAAGAATAAAATATCCTATAATGTTTCAAATAGTTTATTTTAAAATATTCCAAAAAAAAATCTTCACAAAATCTTGTTTTTTGAAAAAAAAACATTTGTTGATAACTTCAAGATATTTGAAAGCAATATAACTTGGGCTCCATGATGTTCCACACTACCAATGATGAGCATTGGTATGTTATTGTAAACATAATTATCATGGAGATGTTGTCCAACACCTTGGGTGAACCGACACCTACATCAGTATCATGGTAAAAACCACGAACTCCGTTTGAATTGCTTATAAATATTATAAATTTGTCTCCTACATCTAGAGGCACCAAAAGTTCATAAATGGAAATAATATGTGTTCACATAAAGGGAAAAAAAAAATCCTAAATCACACCTAAAAATAAATCTACAATAAACTAATGTGAAAAAACTTTGGGAAAGTCCTCTTAAGGTGACTTCTTCCTTGTTCCAAAGCAAGCTGATTTTTCGCACTAGCATGGTTTATTGTGCAATAATATAATCCACAAATAATAGTTTCATATATTATCTATTGTTCTTGAGTGTGAATTGGGAATAAGAATCCACAATTTACAAACACATGTTCATTGAGATTATTTACAACCATTGTGTGCATGCCAACTTATATCAACTTTGAATAGAGATGATACATCCATAAAGTTGGGATTCAAAGAGAACATGGAGATAATTTACAAAATTAAATAAATTGTAGATACATAATTATATGGTATACTTGTTATATGTCAAAATTGGGGCAATAAGTTAGAAGCAAAAAATTGTTGACAACCATTAATAAGTTTTTACCTTGATTATATTTTTGACTAGTTTCATCACATTTGTACCCATCATAATTTTTTTCATTGTGCACAAAAAAAATAATATATCAAGTATTGTATTAACATCTAGAGAGTTGAAGGTTATTAGAAAAAAAGTTGTTTTTATAATCCAAAATACATGAAAGGGATGCAACCTATGTTGGGAAAATTTTGTGAAGCACGAAGTTACAATAGCAATGTGTGACTAATGCACCAATTTTACTAAAATTATCTTTGATCACAATTTCTTGTTTTTCATGTCAAAATTTCAAAATTTCAAACTTCATGAACATCATCTACAAATCACACATGTTCATGATTGTATGGGTATATATGTTACAAAAATGGAAACATTGAAAACCATAGGAATCGCAAAATGATATATTTGACAAAGAAATTTTACACAATTTCATGAATTCTCAATTCTTTGGAAAAATGCTATTCCACACATGTAAAACCAACTTGCTAGTGGATCATCTATAATGTTGCAATGATGTCATTTTCCTAAATCATAAATGATATTTGATCTTTTGTCCTAACATTATATATACTTGAGTTGTAGACATTATATTATCACAAAAAACA
>Ga0116231_10005685_pt1 | contig 24404 bp, 24 predicted proteins | sample S1TSphgellanicum_2_FD_89695 | JGI IMG/M metagenome (GOLD analysis project Ga0116231, IMG submission 89695) | Host-associated microbial communities from peat moss isolated from Minnesota, USA - S1T2_Fd - Sphagnum magellanicum MG | ecosystem: Host-associated > Plants > Peat moss > Unclassified...
CAAAGCAACACTTGTTCGGGTTTAGTTTGAGATTCACTTCCCTGAGTTTGCACAGAACCATATCCAGATGCTGAAAATGCTCTCCCCAACTTCCGCTGTGGACGTTGAGGTCATCCACGAACACCTTCAAGAATTTGCTGCCCAAATCCTTAAAGACTTCTGACATAGTTTTGGTGAATGTGCTTGTCGCATTCTTCAGACCAAATGGCATGACCGTCCAGTCATATAATCCGGTCTTGGTGATCAAAGCAGTCTTCTTCACATCTTCTGGAGCCATTCGAATCTGCCAGAAGCCAGACTGCAAATCTAGAGCAGTAAACCATGTTGAGCTCCCCAGCTGATCAATCACATCTTCCACGAATGGCATTGGAAATGAGTCACGTCGTGTTTATGCGTTGAGTGGTCGATAATCCCCATAGAAACGCCTGCTCCCATCCTTTTTTACTGGTAAAATAACTCGACAGGCATATTCAGAACTGCTGGGCCTCATCTTGCCCAATTCTACCAAAACGTCGATTTGCCTCTTCATTTTGGCCTCTTCCCAATAGGACAATCTACCAGGAGATGCTCTGCAAGGCAGAAGCCCTTGCGTATCCACAAAATGTTCCCTAATGGTACAGCAACCCAACTCACCTTTGTTCCAAGCAAAAACATCCTGGTATCGTTCCAGAATCTTCCAGAGTTGTTGCTGTCTTCCCTCATCCAAACTGCTATCTATCCTAATTCGCTGACAAATCTCCCTCTATCTAGTGCCCATTTCGTCATGGCTGGATGACCTCAATAGCTTAGTGGTACTGCAATTAGAGTCGCCATCCTTCATCTGGACAGCTTGTAGCAACGTCGGAATTGATGAAGTGTCCCTTAGGCCGGGTTGCTGTAGCATAAGTGTCACAATAGCATCAGGCGTGCTTTCACACATGGCTCGTCTGCTTTGCTTTGCATCAGCCACCCACCTCATCTAATCTGCGTAATCATCTGCATCCGTGACTTTTTCATTCATGAAGCCATCAGCCTGCTCTTGTAATATCAGTTGCAGAATCTTTGGCGGCCCCTCTGATGTCACTAGCTTCTCCAATTCATTATCTCCAAATTCATCCTCATGATCAATTTGCCTCAATGGATTGGACACCGACTCACCATGCTCACTACCATCAGTACTCGTATCAGAATCTGAGGTGGTCGTAGCATCATCCTTGATCACAATCGCGCGATCCTGATTTGTCTCCCAGCCAGGATTGTCACTGGTGGATGTGCTCTGCCAAATAGTCACAGATTCTCGCATCAGAGTTTCCAAATTAATCCTCTGCAACAGATTCACCATTGTCAAAGGTAATACCTCCACGTTGGCACCTGGTCCATGCCTCACCTTGATTAAACCTCGTTCCACATCCATAATGGCCCCAATTTTTATGAAGAAATATAGACCAAGTAACACATCATAGCTGTCCGTATCAACCACCATGAATGTCATGGTGCACTGGACTCCCCCGACCTTCACTAGTATTTCGTCAATTCTGCCAAGAGCCTGCGTGATGACTCCCGAAACGGTCTTGTAGGTCTCTGATCCAGTGACTAGATGCATCATTCCTAGTTCCCTTACGACAGCAGTTGCCATAACGGACATGGAGGCTCTTGTGTCCACCAATCCTTCAACAATATAATTGTTGATTTCCACAAGCAGATGTAGAGTCTTGCTTCGATGGGTCTTGTTGATGCAGATCTTCCTCAGTGTGGGAACTGCAGACACCATCGACACATGATTCTCATTTGCTTCCGAATCCCTCCTTCTCTTAGCAAGCTTCACTAAGCTTTCCAGATGTTCCAGTTCTCCTGGAATCATTAGGATGGTTTCCATAGGTGAGAAAGAGATTTTGCCTTTTATGAAGTGTGAGAGGATCTTGGACCTGATTGCATTTGGTCGGCGCCAAGCCCATCTCCCACAGTTTGAGGGGTCGGATCAGCCCCCCCTGTTGCTACTTCTACAGGTACTCTCCTTTTGGGTACCCTCGTGTGAAAGAAAAGGTTCTCACTCCCACACAATTCGTTGAGTTGTTGTAGAGTCGCCGCTTCATCATTGAGCAACACCTCCAAGAAGTTCGCTGCTCTAGAATGTGATTTCCCATCTTTGGGCTTCTTCCAACATCTGTCTTCGAAATGTCCCAAACCTGAGCAGTAGGTACATTTGACTCCACAATTTTTTGTCCTATGAGGCATACCGCACTTTGCACATTTCGGCCGTGTTTCATTCAGCCTTAGACAGGTGGTGGCCAAATGGTCCCCTCCCTTGCAAATCTGGCATCCTCCTATGACAATGGAAGAAGATGATGCCTCTGGATTACGTACAGTCCCCTTGAAAAAATTGACCAGTGTTTCATTCAACGCAGTGACCTGCTTTTCCATTATAGTTTTTTCGGTCCCCTCTTCCTGCTCCTCCTTAAGAGGCTCAAATGGCATCTCACCAAGCTCACCCAACACCCTTTCCACCTCAATTACAGCACCCATTAATTCCTCGATGTCTGTAAATGTCCTTACCACGCACAACTTACGAATTTTAGGCCTTAATCTAGCCAAAAAGCGTCTGCGTTACTCTACATCCTGTATTCGGCCCCTCTGAAACAACTTATCGAGACGTTCAAAGTACTTCTGAACTTTCTCTTTAGGTTCCTGCTTGATGGCATCCAGTTTCATTCGAATGTCATCAACATCAATGTTTCCATACTTCTGCACAATCAAATTGCGCAACTCAGTCCAATCAGCAGGCGCTGGTTGCAACCTCCTGAACCATTCTTTGGCTTTACCCTTCAAATTCAACTTCGCGATCTTGAATAGCTTATCTGCGTTGAGGTCCCGCACTTCCGCAACCATGGTAAGTATCTCTGCCCAATCGCTAACATCTTCGTACTCCCGCCCCCAGAATAATTCATCCATTCCTTGGGGATTTGTCATCCTTCCAGTCCCTGTTGATACTCCTAAACTATTTAGTGATGATATTCCTTCTTGGCCGGAAAGCTAGCCAACTTCGATGTCATACCCTCCACAAACAAATACAGTGATGATATTCCTTCTTGGTCGGAGAGCTAGCCAACTTCGATGTCATACCCTCCACAAACAAGTAGACGCCGAATGTAGCCAGCGCGACGCCCAGCCCTGGAGTGGGGCGTCTCAGGTTATTGCTGATGACGGGATGCTTGCGATACGCATCCTTGGCCGCGAAAAAAGATCCCGTGGCAACACGCGGCTTGCTACCACCACTGAATCTATCCGACGCCCTCCCTGCTCAGCTTCTACTCTTATGATTTTGTGCTTGAAGCAAACGACGAGAGACACGAGAAGTCCCTTCTTCTCCTTTTCCTTTTCTGCAATAGTGTCTTGTTCGTCTTCAACCTTCACAACAGTTGAGAGCAGCCGTTTCTTTCTGGGAGGCTGATCTTCTGCATTGAAAACCTCCCCCTGCCTGATGAAGATATGATACTTCAACTATCATTATATCTAGACATCTACTGGTTCTGCTGATGTTACCAGACCTGAACCTGCTCTGATACCAAAAGAAAGGAGAGAGAGTTAGAAAGAGAGCTATGCAGAAACACAGAGACAACCAGACATGGTGAGCTTATAGACCCAAACCGGATCTGAGCTCCCTGATCTTCTGACCTTCACCACACTCCACTCTAACAATCTACAAAACTCATCAACACACAACGCCTGATTCTTCAACAAAAAAAATGATTTGCTCAAAATAAAGATAAACACATCGGATCACAGGGAGCAGATCCCTGTGCCTTAAATCAGATTAACAAACCGAGGACTATCTCATGTCCGATCCACAATGCACATCCTCTTGGTTGCAACAGGAACTTCCGATGATGCCTTCGAGGTCAGATCCCTCCATGTTCGCTTGGTCCCTCAAGCCACTAAACCACATCCTTCCACTGCCTCTATACACTACTTTCACTCTCCACATTTTGAAACCCAGCACCCAGAAACCTAGCAGCCACCCTCTGAGATCGCGGACGTGGACCAATAGTAAACCAAGCTCGCAACGAATCCTCTCACAATGATAGCCCCATCATGTCCACACAATAGATCTGCAGGCACAGACCCTTCCTACCTCTCATTCTCCACAAAATAACACTCTGTTGACCACAACTCAGATGCAAACAAATCCCCACAAAAACACATTCTGCTAACAGATCCTCTCCTTCTCTTCTACCTGCCACACATCTAAGGCTCGGACCCCTTAGAGCTCTCATCATTCCTCGGCGCCACCTTCCATGCTAATTGCATCAAGAGATTACATAGCCGCTCAGCATGACACTGGCGTAGCGAAAGAAAATCAACAACAAGCTAAGCAGTTGCATGAAGAACAATTCGAGAGAAAATCCCACCCCACGCCACTCAGAATACCGCCCCTTCATCTGCTAGTCCTCCAAAAATCCAAATCGCCCTCCTACCTCTAGAATTCCAGTCGTTACCTGCTTGGCTTCCCGCTCAAGCTTTCCCATGCACCGTTACAAGTTCAAGTCCCCAAATCCATAAAATGGCCATCTTCATTAAGTCCGTTTTTTCGGTGGGTGTAATTTCTCAAACCCTTCAACCAAAAAGATCAGATTTCCAAACTCAATAGCCATAATCAGGTTTCCGTCCGGCCACCCCATAACCGGTCATAGTTCCTCCACGAAGCAATATGAGGTTTCAACAAGCCCAAATGCTGTTGCCCTTCCATATTGTTTGTCAAGTATTCTTGAGCATTGCCACGCAAGTTCTTTAATTTTCATGGGTATCAGAAAGGAAAGGTGATTCACCCACCATATACCACAGTGAAGAAAACCACAAAAACGGTTCCATTTGTTAAAACACCTCCTTTCAAGGGCATTACCCTATTCCTAAGACACCTGCAGATCCACTTGGTGTCAAGCAAGTTACCTTGATGACTTTGTCCTTCAAAGCTATTACCGTGTTGGCATTTGAGAATTTCAAATCTAAACTATAATCCAAAATGTGAGAAAGCATGCATTCAAGGGGCTCAATGTTTTTTTCTTTTGAGGAGGGTGGGAGGGTGTTGTGTTTTTCAGATTTTTGTTGTTCCCCAACATGTTCCCAATAGCATCTCACTTTGTCCCACATGCTTTGCCCAGTGTCATCCTTTGGGAACCTATATTGTGGGCCAATATTGGGACATGGTTCTATGTTTGGACAAAGTTTTTTTTTTTCCTTCAATTTTGTGATGTAGCCAAAGTGGCATTCATCCATAGACGATTTAGCCAAATTTGGTGATCAAAAGATATGAAAACTAACAAATCTATCATCCTTCTATATTTTTGGCTATGTATTGGAACTTAGGCACAAAATTTGGGGATTAAAAAAAATTCTTAGATTTTTTCTTGAAATTTGGCAATTGAAAAACTTGAGAAACTAAAGAAAATTCACCTATTTGAAAAAAATAAATCACCATTTGGCAAAATTTCACCAAAAAAAGAGCTATGTATTTGGAGTGGATACTTCGATATGGGGGGGGAGTCTCCAAAGTTTGAAAGTTCTTTAGTGATTGGCCAAACTAAGAGGCATGTCCCCACAACTAATTAGTATGAATCACACTATACTAGTAACTATGTTCATCTTTGCTCCAAGCCAGACTCATTAGAGAGGCAACCAAATATTGGGGCACCCAAAAAGAAACAAGATGACATGGCGTCCAGAACTTGAAAGGTTGAAAACTCCAAAGTTCAGAATGTTGCAAAGTTGATGTGGTTAGGATTCTAAGTTAGATATGAACCTTCTCATATTTGAAGTGCCAAGTCTTATGGTGGTGTGAGGAGGTCACATTGTGTTAACCATTTTGAACAAACACTAATTAAGGGCCTTGTGGTCCATGGAAAGAAAAATATTAGCAACTGTAGAGCCATTAGTATTAGTGTATAAAGTATAAACCAAGATGGAGGAGGTCATTGCTTGCCTGCAACAATCATTTTCCAAGTTCAATTCCTCAAATTATGAAAAGAGTTACAAGTTACAACCAAACTAAATACTAGAAATACAACACGCCCAGAATAAGCAGCACTCCCATACCTTATCTTTATTGTTGTTGCTGTTGCAATATTCGAGATATGGCCATGTGAAGATCTTCCATTCATCTCTTATGGAATAGCATTTGTTCCACTAATTTGCTATGGTAATGAAACCCTGGCAAACTTCATTAAACAAAACATGGAACAGAAGGGGAAAAGAAGGACAGAAGACAGAAGACCCAAAGTGGGTCACAAAGGGGCAAAGGGACAAATAATGTTCCAAATAGGATGAAAGTGCAAGGATGAATGGATGATGGATGAAACTGATTAACCAAGTGAAATATTTTTTGTTACATACATAAACCAATGATCCTGAGCAATCCATGTTCAATTAGGAAATTAATTTTGATGGATGAAGATGAGACGTACTATATACAGTATCCCCTATGAAAAATAAGTTGTGCAAAAAGTGAACTGATCATTTGGACTTTGTAATTGCATGTTTGCTTGGAAGATCTTCACCTTAGAGGCTTTTTGGCTGCAGAGAAGACATTCTTACTTAGAAGGACCCAGAAACAATATGCCTAAGATTCTGCAATTATTTTACAACTTGATTACTGAACTTAAGTTATAGATATTGGTGGATGAATTGTTCACTGTTATTATGCAACTGTCAACATGCTTGAGTGTGTGGGTGCAACCACACTAGTTGCAAAGGGCAAAGTCCGGAAGGAATGGGGGTCAATTTCCCTTGGTGTGCTTGCAGTTTGTCTTGTTGTCTTTTTTGGTTCTAAAAATGTATTTGTAATTTTTTTGTTAGCTTCAAAGATGAATTCTATGCATATGTGCACTTTGGAAATTGTATACACTGATGGAGGATGAATTCTGATCACTTCATTCACAAAACCTCACCCAAACTTACTCCATGTAGCCAACTGAATGACTTTAGATAATGGAGCACTCTGAGCAAAAAAGTTGCTAGTGAACTTTACATCCATGAAGATCCCTCCTAGAAAAGATGAGGGAAAAATTATATCCACTTGTAGGTGGAAGCTCCTTCCACTCTTAACGCCTTCATGTGAAGGAAACATAAAAATAAATTGAAAAGCAGACCAAATTGGTCCACCCTGACACTTAGCCATAGGAGTCCTTCCTTCCTATGTCTCATGATAAGGTTCACGTCATGCCTTAATGTAGGGTAAAGCCTTATGGTTGGGGTGGAGGGGGTGGAGAGGGCTTACATAGCCCAAAACCCGTGGGTTTTAAATCTTATACCTGGCAGATACCCATCAAAGAAGAAAAGGTGGCAAGCTTTTCAAAAAACAAAATGCTCATGTCCACAGGTGTCACGCTTTTTGAAAAAACTTGCTGGCTTTTGACACTTTGTAAGGTATCCTCTAGATATACATATTAGAAAAAACCAGCCAGGTTTTTCCAAATATGTGAAGCCCGTGGATGGGGGACAACAATAGCTAAATGTGACACAAGACTTGATTACTGCCTTGTCCTAAGTCCCAAATGACATTAGATAACCTCACGTAGCCCAGTAAATGATGTGAACTAATCAGTGTTTTTTCTGGGCGAAATTTCACCAAATTTTGACCTGAAAATAATGATTTCAACCTATACAAAGGACTTTCCATGGAAAAAAATGGCCCAAATTCGTCAGATTTTTATCATAAGTTTCAGTAGGTAGCCAAGAATATAGAAGGATTCTTTTTTTTATATTCTTTTATATCTAGTCTGTAGCCATTTTAATGATGATCACTACTTTCAGCTACATCACAAAATTGATAAAAAAAACCTGGATTGAACCCCAAGTAGCCAGTGAATACCTACACACCACCCTACAACAATCATGGTAGCCATTTCTAAATGAAATGTAAAACAAATTGGTGGTTAAATTCAATAATGTATTAGGGAGGCAGCTTCGGCACATTTCTACCCAAAAATAAATAAATTTCCAGGATTGCATTTAGGGTTATAAATGGAATATTCCATGAATTTTCAAAAGATTCTTCATTTTCCTAGGGGAAAGAGTTCTTTGAGAAAGGTTTTTTTTGTGGGGGAAAATTTCAGCATCTCCAAAGATAACCAAGTTAGTATGGTATTTCAAATTCACCCTTTCATCAGATATTTCACCTCACTGTTGCTGGGGATTGTCAAATTATTAGAACTCCAGGTTCAATGTTTTCCATCAAATTTTTAACTGAGTCAGGTTCGGAAACTGGGTCTTGGTTCCCCCAACCCTATGCAGAACCCAAAGTTGCAAAAGTAGTTTATACAACCACTAAAAACTGGCCAATTGATTAAAGAAGACAACCTTCTTGCTTGCTACACATTCAATTGCATACCTATTGTGGTTTGCATTAATTCAATGAGGTGCCTCCCAAGTTCAATTTTATTTTATTATTATTATTATTGTTTCTCAATGAGCAAATTGATTGGCCCATCACTCCAAAAAAGAAAACTACAGAGGATCCCCAAAATATAAGGTTCTATTTTGAAGTACAGAGTTCCTCGCCTTTGGCACACCTATATGTCAGGAACTTGGGAACTCTTTGCTCTGACACCCTCACCCCTCCCTCCAATTTTATTTTTAAAAAACTTCCATGGAAAGTCCACTGTCCAAGTGCAAAGTGGACAGCAGGCAGTCCACACTCCACACCAAACACAACTTGAAAAAAAACACCCCTCCCCTGCCCACCTGCAAGAAAAAAAAGGGAGGCCCCTTCACATCATAATGCAACTTCTCATTGGTTGCATGGAAATTTTATTCCTAAAATTAGCTGCCAACTATTTTTGACCTGGACTAATAGCCCTTCCTAAGAACACCCAACCTATTCAGTAAAGTATTAATTAACTAATTAATTATAAGGCTTGAACTTGTATATCTATACATGGACTGCAACAATATTCTCTTGGGGTTCAGGTTTCCAACAGGAGCCTGGATGGACAGTCTGTGTACTGGGAAAACCAGACTAAGAAGTTCCATTGTTTTTTGTCCTTCAATTTTGTGATGTACTCAATCATGAGTCGATTGAATCCACACGAGAAATTAGCCAAATTTGGTTACACGTCAGCGAGAAAAGTAAATTTATTTGAGAAACCTGCTAAGTTTTGAACCCTATTGTTCTACAAATGGTGATTTTTAAAAAAAGAAATCATCAATTTTTTTGTAACTTTGGCACATTTTTTTTCATAACTATACTCTGTATGAGTTGCACCAAATCATTTTTTTGGGCTGCCAAGTGGTGAAAACTCACCAAGAGAGAGAAGAAGAAAAAAGAAAAAAGAAAAAAACTGGTGAGAAGTAGCTATATTATTATTTCATTGGAATGTAGACCAGAATTGTAAATTTTCCATCAACAATAGATCCCCAAATTTAGTATCAACTGTCATCCCACCAGAGCTCCAGAAGAAGAACAACAAAAACAACGAAATAATTTTACTGATTTTGCTTAGCCGCTGTTGAGAAGCAGGCACCCTTATCCTCATCCTGTGTTACAGGAACTGGCACAAAGTGTACAGAGAGGTACGATATGTCATGTCATGTGGGTCTCCTTTACTATCATCAATGTGCATATGTGAGTGAACAAAAACAAAAAACCAAAGGATCCAGGCAAAGGATGTTTTAGTGCTTTGCATATACTTTTGGCAGGTCACTTTTTCGTGTTGTCTGGCCGGCTTTTTTGTCTTCAACATATCCACTTATCCACCCCGACCTTCCCCCCCCCTCTTCAAAACAGTCTGTCTGGGTAAGGATAGGGCTGTGTCTAGAGTTCAGAGTCAGGGTCAAAAGTTCTTCGACCACAGTACCTGCAACTCATATTCAGCATTAAATTTTTTTCATAAGGCTGAGTCAGAAAGGACAAAAGAAAAAAATATATCCCCCAAAATTTCACTTTTCACAGCCAAGATTTCCAAAACTTTGTTATTGCTCTTATGGAGTATATGAGCAATCCAGATTCTGCTACAGTGGATTATCACAATATGGTATCAAATATTATAAAAGAGATCTTGCATACACAAATTAGGGCTCTCAAAATGTTGTAATATTCAAATCAGATTGTCGGACACCTTTTCCTTTGCAACTAGTTAAATACTTCAGCACAATCAGACACCTTTTCTTTTTGCAACTAATTAAATACTTCAGCACAATTGGACACCTTTTTTTTGCAACTAATTAAATATTTCAGCACAATCTGTTGCCGAATATCACTTGTATATCAGTTGTAGGTGTTCCATAGGTTGATAGTAGGAGAAAACACAATGTCTGCATAGTTGACCACCCTGGTTTTTGCATACAAAAGAGCAGCAGAGTGTGTGCCAGATTGGAATGCCAGAAACAGATCTGACAAGTTTTTTTTTTTTTTCTTCCTTCAAATTCATGAGGTAGGTGGGTTCATGACAATCCAAAAGAGGGCTTAGCCAAATTTGGCTACATGTTAGAGAGGAAAGTAGAACAGTTTAGGAATCCAGCCAGCTACATGTTTGGTTCCCTTGCTACGATCCTGTTGTCTAATTATGGCCATCTGGCCACATGGGCCCATTTTCTCTCATAATGTCATGACATGGGCCGTTTTTTCCCCCCCCCAAAAAACTCCCTTTCTACCGTTTGCTGCTCTTTTTTTTGGTCGCCAGGATGAGAAATTTGGCCCCCAGAAACATCACTTGGTGATGTCATAGGTACTCTTCTTTCAACCAGCAAATGAGAGAATGAAATATATACTAGGTACCTGTCCCTGGGCTTTTTTTTGTTGTTTGGGGGTCTCTTTCTCTCTCTCTCTCTTCTCAGCTGGTTTGGAATTTGGTTGTTTTTTTTCTGATGTCAAAATACTGTCCCCAGTATTGTTAAAACTCTGCAAAACTTTATTTATAGACACAGGGCTGGTTTGAAATATGTACACAGATATTAGGGGGAAAAAGGGAGAATTTATAGGATGTCAAGTTAACACAGATGTCAAAATCTCTCCATCTCAACAATGCCTGAAATAGGTCAGCTGTGGAAAGTGGGGTGTGTCCCTTACAAGCAGTCAGTCATGGTGATTGGGGTGTGTCCATTACAAGCGTTCAGCTGTGGTGATGAGGGTGTGTCCCTTACAAGTGATCGGCCATGGTGATGGGGTGTGTCTTGAAGGGGTGGAAGTCAGGAAGTAGTTAGGCTTACTACTTGACTTAAAATGGAGGATGCTTGCTTTGCAACATGATTGAAATTTTTTGACCAAAAAAAAAAACCAAGATAGAAAGAGGAGGGCCCTCTAGCTCTTTGAAGCTGCAAACACACATCAACTTGTTTGTGTAGACATCCAAATACTTCAATTGTTAAGAGGAATTGATATGTGGGGTGTCAATCACAATAGCCACGTTCATTGGCTTGAGTTGCATTGAAAGTAGGCAAATCTTCAAGATCAAAGAAATAGATTCGCACACGCATTGAAGGCAACAAATCAAGTTGTGCAAGATCAAGGAAATAAATTCACATGCATCAAATCAACAATTTCTACATCAATTAAGGTGCAAATTTCATCTTTCATGAGCACAATGTTAATTCATCAATGAGAGGAACTGATATAATTTAAGGAAACACATGTAGTTGTTATCATCCCATATGGAAGTTAGCATCTCACGCAATGGCGGCAAAAGTGCCATGAACTGCATCATGAGTTCATGTGCGTTTGTTGGCATGGGCACAACACAAGAAGTGGATATTCATCAACCTTTTTTTTTTGGGGCAATTTGTAGCCAAATTGCACCATTTGTTGGGGAGGTGCAATGCGGCCAAATGGAGTACCAAAATCCAAATCACCATCAACAATGGTGGATGAAATGGTAAGCTACCAATATGCATCCAAATCACACATTATCATCGCTAGGATGTTTTTCATCAAAACTAGCTATAGGTTTGTTTCATTGCTCGTGAGCATCTTAAACCCTAGTCGCCATCACCTTGCACGATTCAAGTTTTGCTTGATAAGCAAGTTTGCTTCAAGTTTCTTGTGTCCATTGTGGACTAGTGCATCACAAAATGTAATTTTTTTTCTAGATAGCTATTTAATGTCATTACCTAAGATTACCATCTACTGCTCCCACCAACAGTTGGGATCGCCATAGTCATCTCCACCATGTCCACTAATTGCCACTAGCATGTTTATAGACAACATGTCTTGTTTAGAGTTTCATCCATTTTGGAATTCTTGAAAGCTAAAATGTTTTCTCCAACTTTGAACAAGCCTCAAAACCCAATCCCATTCCATTATGCTTGTAAAAAAAAAATTATGTTTAGGTTTAGAGCTTTAAATTGTGAACTTTGTACATTTTTCGTGTTTTTCAACACTTGTGGATTTGTTTAAACTTAATGGAATAGTCATTTCAACTGTGAAAAACATCAAGAAGATTTTTTATTATTACATGGGGCAATTTGGATTCAGAGGTTGACAACTCAAGAAAAATATGTTTTCATTCAAGGTGCAATTTTCTTTTTTCAGGATTCTATTTTGATTATATATAAATTTTAGCTATATTATTGCAAGCTTATGATTTTATCTTCTAGCTTTGATCTTTTCTACTTGTGAGGTTGTGAATTTTGTGTATAAAATTTAAGGTCTTGATCTATGCTTGCTCCTTCAAAGCTTTTCAAAGCTATTATCTATATCAATTTTTTGGTTCACTTTGCTTTGTTGTTGTTGTTTATATCAATTCCTTGGGTTCAACACCTACCTGCACACAACAATTGAACTCCATTTAGATTTTTCCATGTCTTCTTCCATATTCCAATACTTTAATTTGTCTAGGAACCCTAAATTTACCATGTCGCTTTGTCTTGTGAATGATTCCAGCATGTCTCTTAAGTCATATAGTTTTTTTAATGGGTCAAAATCACTTCTGAACAGATTTCTTGAGTTAATTTTTAACCCATTTGAAGACCTTGATGCACATACTATCTAGAGTTCATCAAATTTGCAAAGTGCACCCATGCTCCAAAGTCCATCAAATTTGCATAATGCACTTTTTGTCTGAACTCCACCAAATTTGCAAAGTGCACCCCCTATCTAAAATCTATCAAATTCAAGCTTTGAAATACCTGATGACATTCCTAAAATCCATCCTCAATCCATAGATCCTAAAGAGATTATGGAGTTATCATATTCCCAATCAAACCCACTTTAAAAGAATAAAAGTCAAATGTGGATGGGATTTGAAAGAAACAAAAAAAATCATATGATAGCACCAAAAAGTTTCAGGTAGAATGGGCATCCAAACTACCATGGGTAAAGGGTATATTGGTAGAAGGTGGGTTTATTCATACTATGAGATGCAAAGTCTATACCTTGATAGAAAACAAAGACAAAATTGTGGGTTGTATGTGGGATATTCTCACAAAACATGTGGGTTGTAGGATTACTATATGGGACTTGCCAAGGTTTAAGATGAAGAAGGGTGGCACCTACATTGCAAAAGATTGTGGCCATTTGAAAAACATGATATTGTATGCCCAAAGGGGTCCCCAATCAGTTTTGACCCAAGTCAATAAACTCATGGGTGAAGGTAATTGGAAATTGGTTCAAATGAAGGTTTTATTTCATGTTTTCACCCATGGTTGTCCAATGCTAAATATGAAACCATGTATGAATTGTTTGTTAACTTAAATGTCCCAAACAATCCACCCATGCACTAATATGATTCTACAAGTTGGATACTTGTTGAATTTATGCATGTCAAGTTCAAAATGCCACCATCAAAAGCATATAGTTTGCCTAGTTCATAGCCTTGTCTTGCGATGAAATTCCAACCATAGACAGCGAGTCATAGATATGTGTACATGCTCATGTGGTTGATTGTTGGACCAAGGAGCCAATCTTGGTTTATGTTGATAAGATTGTGGATGGATCTAGTTATAACAATTTGACTAAAGTTATTATGTGTGTTTTGCTGAAAGGTGGGGGGCTGACCAACAAGGAATTATCCAAAAAATTATTATCATTTGGAACATATGGGGTGAATGTGTTTCAAGGTAGGAAAACATGAGTCACAAAGCAAATTAAAGATTCATGAACACCATTTTTTATGGGTGTTCATTGTGTTGCACATAGGGCAAATTTGCCAATCCAATATTTGGGAATTTGACCCTCATTGCTAGGATTGAAATGTTCATGATGAACATGTGTGGCTATTTCAGCCACTCATTAAAATGACATTCAAAATTTCATAAACTAGCTCAAACCTTGGAGACAAAAAGGAATAATATTTTAAAGAATGGTAAAACAAGATGGATGTCTATGTTGGAGCCTTTGAAAAGGATTATGGCAAAATATCATCCTTTGCTTGTAGTGATGTAGGTTGACAATGCTTCAACCCAAGTGGCAAAGGTGAGACTTAAGTTTTGCATTTGTTTCTTGTCTTTTATGTTCACAATTTGTAAATGGTGCCATTATGATTTTTTCTATTTCTGTGGTAGCCCAATTTAAACCTTCTATTAGACATACACTTGTTGTTTGGGCTTGCATTTTGTTTCCATTGATGGAAAGCATTCAATCCCTTCTAAAGTTTATTGAGAGGAGAGACATCTTCATTTGTGGCTTCATAGTAACAGTGAAAACCAAGGTTAATTGTATAGTTTGTATTTTGACCCTGCATATGCCTTCAAAGGTGATGAATTTTGGTCCTTCCGTGGGCTATTACGTGGTGACCATGAGTAGATCCACATGAAGTGGGTCATTGATTATAATACATAGTGCATTAAACATTTGTTCTGAATGGTGAAGAAACATGGGTCCATTGGGGGGAAGTCTACTTAGATTCAAGATTAATGCTACTTGTGACACAAACATCATTTGCCCATGTTGTACAACTTGTGAAAGCTAAATGTAGACATACCTTCTTCAACCCCTTTCAAATTTGTAACTTGTATTTGCCATAGGTTTGCAAATGTCAGATTTATCAGTGGTTTTTACTTTTCTAGCCAATTTGGTTTTTGCTTCATACTTTCTTTGTAAGTTGTTATTTGGATGTTGGAAAAATTGATAAGCTCGTCCACTTGCAAAATCTCACATTTTGTATACATTTTTTTTCATGGGGTGACTAAAAATGTAATTGTAAATGGTTTGCATTTTCTTTCTTCATATCGAGAGTCTATAATAATTTGTAAGTTGTTTTCATACTTGTAAAGGTGGTTGGCTCTTGGATTAGGTTTATAAGTTGTTTGGATGTTGGCAGAGGTGGTTAGCTTTGCAAATTGCAACCTTTCACTTTTTAAACTTGATGTACCTTATGGGGTGGCTAAAAATGTATTGTAAGTGGTATATAATTTTTTTTTCCATATCCATAGGTGGTTGGCTCTTTTAGTAGGTTTGGACGTTCTTGTTTGGATACATACAAAGGTGGTTAGCTTTTTAAAATATAAGATTAAATTTCTATAAGTGGTTATCTTTTACGACTATAGAGCTCACTTCATTTGTTTGTATTATTTCATGGGCTGAAAATGAATTGGTAGGTGGTTTGTAGTAAGCTTTTCCATTTGTAGAGGTGGTCATCTTTTTATGAATCTAAACATTTCATTTGTTTGTATTGCTTCATGGGGTTATTGAAAATGAATTTGCAGGTGTTTGTAACAACTTTTTCATTTTTAGAAGTGGTCATCTTTTATGAATACATAGCTTATAAATTCTTTTGATTATGTTGGTTCACAGGGTTACGGAACATGAATATGCGTTTTTGTTTATACTATAGGCTCTCTAACAACCTTTTGCATTTCTAGACATGGTCATTTTTTATGACTGAAAAGCTAAGTTCATTTGTTTGTTTGGTTCATGGGGTTACTATGAATTTGCACTTGTGTTTCTACCATAGATTTTGTAGCAACCTTCTTCATTTCCAGATGTTGTCATTTTTTATGAATGAAAAACTAAGTTAATTCCTTTGTGTTGGTTCATGGGGTTACTAAAAATGAGTTTGTAAATGTCTGTAACAACCTTTTGCATTTCCAAAGGTGGTTGTTTTTTATGACCACAATCTAAGTTCATTTGTTTGTGTTAATTCACAGTGTTATTAAAACTAATTTGCAGGTGTTTGTATCACATCCTTTATAACAACCTTTTCATTTCCAAACTTGGTCATCTTTTATTAATGCAAAGCTAATTCCATTTCTTTGTGTTATTTCATGGGGTTATCGAAAAAGAATGTGCAAGTTTTCGTAACAACCTTTTTCATTTCCAAGGGATACCATCTTTTATGAATGTAGAAATTCACTTCATCTGTTTATATTTTTTATTATTTATTAATGCAAATGTTGGTGGTATTGTCTTATGTTGAGATCATGGCAAAGGTTGCAAAAAGCCTAATTCTTGAATTGGATGTTTGATTTCCAAAGCAATTAGTGTTAAATGTCATGGGAATTGTCTATCCACAATACTGGCTACAAACAGATGTAAAGGTGACCTTTCCTTGACACTTAGAATTGTTGAAAGGATTTTATTGCAATCCATGGCCATGTGGAATAATATCAAGGGGGGAAATATGCTTTTATTGTTCATGCAATTCTTTCGAGGTGGGATTTGGATGCTCAACAAGGTTTTTTCAAGTTGACAATGAAGTCCAACTTTGTTCAAGCCACGGGTAAAGTGGTGGCCCTTGCATCGGACAAAATAAACCCCATCAGTGTGAACTCGTCAACATGCTTGTGGTAGGTGATCCATGCATCTTAGTTATTATCTCATTCCTTTCTGGAATACTTGAAGTTAACAAAGATTTCCATGGTTCATGTTGTTGGTTCTATTGAAGATAAATGTTGTTTCAATTCTGTTTTTTTCTTAAAGAACAAAGTGCGCAATCACTTGAACATTCACTTACAAATGGTTGTTGCAATGTATGCACATAAATTGTTCACATTTGATACCTTTTCATATGATGTTGCTTATGATATGTGGTCAGATGTGCAAGCATGGAATTATAGAGGCCAATATGCTTAAATTGTGAAGCTACTTTTGTGCCTTTCTTTTTCATGGCATGTTGCTAGATAACTTTAAATTAACTTAGGCCTATTGCTAGATTTACTTTAGAGAATTAGCATCCATAGCCAGGCAATAATAGAGGTGGAACTTTAATAACCACTTCATATAAACTGAACTTTACACATCATTGTTAAGATGAACTATGTAATCTTTTTGTCAAATGCCCAAATGCACTTTGATTATTGACGCAACAACTAGAAATTATTTGGAAACATTATACAATTTTCGTCATTTGTGTATCCAAGCAGCAAATGTTTTTGTCACCTACACCACAACCCAAAAATGAAAAAAAGGCTGATACCTATAGGGTCGATAAGATGTGTGCACACACATCAAGGGAGGTTTGCAATTAAAAGATGTGGTAATCCAAGCCATGTTTGAAATGTTATGAAAAAAAATTAGGAAAGATAATTGAAAGGTTAAGAAACTTGATTAAGTTATAAGTCAAACGCTTGCCCTAAGGTTGAAACATGATAAAATTTGAGCACAATGGGCTTCAAGTATCGTGTTAGAAAGCATGTTGGAAAGGGTATGATGATATAAACACTTCGAGATGAAATTCTAAAATTGAACCATTTGTTACTCGATGAGTCATTGAAAAGGAGGAAAACACACACGTGTTGGGGACAATAGAAAATTGCATGCCATCTTGTGGTGTTGGTAGAAAAGGAAAATGTTATTGTCAACTCATGCTAAGGTTTCAAGAACAAAAGAATGATAGAAAAGAATCTAACACTTATGATGGAAGCTACAAAGGCTTAATTCCTTAAATAAACTATTGGGGCAACGGTGGCTATTTGTATGAATTTGATGCCACCAAGATCTATTGGGAGACAAGTCTAGTTACAAGCTAGAGGTCATTCTAGGCTATCAAAAGACCTTGGACCCAAGAGGCGTCCAAACATGACACTGGTCCATCCCTAACTTATAGGTTAGTGATGTTTTTGACACATTTGGTTTGGTTGTTGGTTGGATTTGATTGTCTGTGGTGGTCTACAATTTTTAATGGGTTTTCCATACCAGATCACAGCCCACAACTGGGCCCTCACTTTCTTTTTAAGTTGAGTACAGCTTCCTAAGAGATTGAGAGTGTACTCCTCTAAAAAATGTGGGGAAAGGGTTGCAATAAGAATCACTTGTTAGGTGGGGAGAATGTGTGCTCACTTTTTTCTTTTTCTTCCCATCCCACCTTTTTTTTTGGGTCCCCTGCCAACTGCTGGAAATTTCTAGAATACCAGTCAAATTGAACTTATGAACATGAAATTGCTACACCTAATAGAAGATCGTAAACAGGATCTAATTAGAATTGGTATTGACCTTAACCTAAGGTCAAATTCGTCATTAAATAATCCTCAAAATAGTGAAATGAAAATTTGTAAACAGGGTCTAATTAGAATTGGTACTGACCTTAACCTAAGGTCAAATTCGTCATTAAATAATCCTCAAAATAGTGAAATGAAAATTTGTAAACAGGGTCTAATTAGAATTGGTATTGACCTTAACCTAAGGTCAAATTTGTCATCAAATAATCCTCAAAACAGTAAAATGAAAATTTGTAAACAGGGTCTAATCAGAATTGGTCTCAACCTTAACCTAAGGTCAAATTCGTCATTAAATAATCCTCAAAATAGTGAAATGAAATTTTGTGAAAATATGAAGTTGACATGTTGAAAATCATCATAGTTATCATAGGCTGCATTTTGAATAATTCCACTACTCCATTATGTTGAAATTTGATTAATATGGTCGCAACCTCATTTGGCCCAGATGTTGTGTGTTCCTTACTCTTTTGAATGGGAAAGAAAAAACCAGGAAAGAAAATCCAACATCCACATGGTCTTCTACATCACAACCTGTCCACAAAAGCTTTTACTTAATTGAACTTGCCATGGTGAAAACTGCTCCCTTAATACTACTATAAGACTCTACTAATCTCATCTAATGTTGTCATCCATGCTTCAAACAGCCAGCATTAATCATGGGAAGCCAAAGGATGACAACATTTGATTAGAGCAGCAGAGACTTAGTACTAGGCTAGGGTTGTGAAATTAGTGTTCATTGTGGCAAGTTCAATAGGGGAGCATGCACTCCCGGTCCATTGAGTGGGTCTGTTGTGTAATCCCTTTAATGGCCAACATGGTCACACAGCTCCTACCTACATACCTAGTAATCACTTACATTACCTACCTACTTACTTACAACATAGGTACCCAGTTATCTAGGTAGTTAGTTACCTTTGTGGTGTGAGGTAGAAGTAGGAGAATTTAGAGGATTGGTCACCCAACGTTCCAACTCAGTTGTGGTTCATTCACAAGGGAGTCATAACATATTTCCAATGGGTGGTGCATTGGTGGGTGCTGGGCCACATGATCCCATACTAGTTAGTGCCCACCACCAATCTCTTTATTCCCACGCAATTCCTTGAACTACTACTACATACCCACCTACCTATAACGATTGACAGATTTTGTTGAAATATTTAATTTTTTCAACAGAGGGGGGGTGGGCAGGAGCATTTTAAAAACTCCAATTGAGAGTTATAAAAACAAGTGTACAAGATGCACTATATACTTACAATACACATTCATAACCTAGTCCTTAGTTTTTAGAAGGTCAAGGCAATGATAATCCCATTTTATTTTATTTTCCAGCCTTTCATTTTAGAAATCATAAATTAACACCAAAGTTCTGTGAGGTAGCATATATCACAAGTTCACAAGTAGCCATTACAAACGGATCCCAAAATCAGGTATGTATGTGCTCATTAACAAATGGCTTCATCTGTCTACTAAGGATTGTAGTTTGTTTGCTTGTTTTTGTTTGTCACATTGAGATCTCCCAAACCACAATGTTGAGTGTCACACACTTTGCACTGTTGGAAAGCCAAAGCGGTTTCACAATGTTTAAACCAATGAAATATTGAACTATTGTTTCAATTAAAAGTCAAGAAAATAAAAAAATTAAGGAAATGGGGGTTGTGCTCTTGTTGTAGGGTAAAGCTCAAGGCCATAAGCTTTATTGGAATAAGGGCCCGCACAAGGCAAAGCCGAGCACAGGCATAATCCCATTGGACTCTCCTAGGGCAAATATAGATATCTATATATAATTTATTTCCAATGGTACCGAGCTGGTATCAGAGGAAAAATGAAAGCAATTTTTTCCCCAAAAAAAGCAGTTGCAAGAGTAGACATTACATTTTTGGAAATGCCCACCCTATGTACAGGAAAAATTCCATGTAATAAGGTGCCCTTCAACTACACTAGAAAAATCTGCCTAAAACTTTATCTATTGCTGGAAAATGTTTAGTGAGAAGGATTTTACGGAGGCAATTTCATAATTCTTAGACCTAAGGTGCAGAAGATATTGAATTTTTGAATAATCTTTGCCACTGAAAATTCAATACAAATTCAACAAACTCAAACCTAAAATTTTTTAGGGTTCACAGTTCACACTTGAGCCAATGACACAGGCAACCATAATACTCATTATGGGAGGAAGTCTGAAATCTGAACAACATCAGCTGTGTATTGAATGGGTTACCCATTAGCATAATCATTGCTGTTTGCAAGAAATTATAATGAGAAATTGATAGCTGGGTCTAGGCTAAGTTGGCTGTAGACTTGGCATGATTTGCCACACAAGATGAGGGATAAGTTATAGCAAGAAAACATCCAAGGAAAATTTGGACACATTAAAAAATCCCCTAAAGTCATCCCCCTTCTGGGCCCTTCTTTCATCCCCTAACTTGTCTTTTAACCCTTTGGCACTGTTATCTGTAAAGTAAATGAAAATTTCTTAAGTTAAGGCATCAAATGTTAAAACTCAGGATTGAAATGAGCACTCAATGAGAACACTGATTGCAGAATGGGCACAGACAGGAGAACCATATACCTTATTGTGGATTTCTGCTTCATGGCTTGCAGTGCATGTGTCACATTTAGTGTAAGGCCCTAGGGTGGGGGGCACACCCAAATAAGGGGCATAGCATTAGCTTTCTTTTGAGAAATTTTTTATGTATCCTAAGTGACCATCATCCATATCAAGATGTAGAAAAAGGGCAATGCTCCCTAGGAAGATTTAGCCAAATCTGGCTATAAACTAGATGTGAATAAGTATCAAGCTTTAATAAACCTTAATTTTTATGGCTAAACACTGAAAACAAAATTTGGGACTTTTACTTCTTCTTTTTCCCTCACTTCTGGCTATTGAAACTCTCCAAATCACTTCAATTTCAAATTTTTAATTTTTAATCTCTTTTGTTTTGGCAACTTTTGCCAATTAAAAAAATGCTGCCTAGGATGAGGCAGTAGTGAAGTTCGGCCCCCCCCTTTCTCACGTGCCTTTGGGTCACAAGTAGACATAGTTATTACTCTTATCAGGTGAAGTAGGGGTTTTTTCAAGCTTTCAAACAAAATCTTTGAAAGAATCATCATTATATAATACAGACCCAAGGTAAAAACTGATGGACATTTCTAATGAGCATAAAAATCTACTCGGTTATTTTAGTGTATCTATAAGATGCCTTACAAAGCACAAAAGGCTGGTGGGCTTTTCCAAAAGCGTAACATCCATGGAGTAGCATTTTCTTTTTGGCCAAAAAGCGCCAAAAGGCTGTGTAAGATTTGACCTTCCTACTTGTAAGCTTTTTAATTCTTTTTTTTTTCCGCCAAATTTTAGGGCAATACCCATGAAAGTAGTAGCAACGTCTCTTCTATCACCACCACCATTGCTAAAGCTCCTCACATCATTGCTTGGCTTTTTGCCTCCCCTACTTTCCTTCACATCAATGTGTTGCCATTGCAATTAGGTTTTGTGGACTTTAGTGTTAATGTACCCTTGTACCTAGGGGACTTGAGTGTTAGGGGCCCAAGGGCTTTGTAAAGTCTAGATTTTGGAACTTGGAATGATGGTGTCACAACTTTGATGGTGGAAAAGGCCTTCTACAAGATTGGATTCATTCAAGTTGGTGTAATTTTTGGGGGTGATGTTGTGTTTGTGGACGTGTTGGAGGATGAAACTTATAGTTGGTAGAATTTGGGGGCTTGTGTTTGCAATGGACCATCATGATTCACAAGTTTGTAATGTGTGTAACACCAAATGCATAATTTCAAGCTTTTTGCATTGCTTTTAGTTCAAATAGATTATGGAATTTGCAAGCATTATGTGCACTAATTGTCATTTGTGAATCATGTTCTTTTTTTTCATTGAACAAATGTATTCACATTGTGATTCATAGGATGTGTGTGTGTGTGCATTGTACAATTCACAATGGTTCTTTGGTCAATTCATAGGAATTTCAAGTTCAAGCCTATTTGTTGTTGTTGTTGATTGTAACATTGTTAATGTTGTTAATTTTATTGAGGTTCAAATTGAATCAATCCTTGATTTAAATGCTTCAAGTTCAAAGCTAATCACTCCACATCCAAAAGAGCTATAATAAAAGGGAAAAATGTGAACACAAAGACTCAAAGCATATCCAACACAAGTGAGTCACACGTTACTATTGGGTTGAATCGATAGTCAACATGAAAGGCAATGTGCATTTTGTATAATGTTCAATTTGTTCAAAGGTTGAAGCCAAGGAAAAACTCATAAGATTCAATCATATTCAAAGGAGCCAAAAGCACTCATGTAAACCATATTTGCATTATTTTGAAAAAAATAATTTATTGTATTTCATGAAATAATTATCCATCTTTTATAATTTTACTCATGAAGTTGGAATCCCATAAATTTGAATCACTTCATTATGTTATTAAAATCCCATGTCATACACAAAACAATTGTTAACCTAATAATTTTCAACACCATTAAAATTGAATGTGTTTTTGTTATTCAAATTTTCATCAAATGCTCTTACATTTATTGTGGGTTCAAACATATTTGATAAAGGGGCCACATGTGTTTATCCTTTTATGTTCATGTACAAAGATGTCGTCAATTTGAATCTTAAACATCCTTAATGATCATAATTTTAAATGTGTGATCATGGTTCAAAGCCAAGTGATGTATTATTACATTTATTATTATAATTATATTGTGGGCCATTTTGACTTCAATATCGATGTTTAGTTCAAACTATATTATTTTTAAAAGGTAAAAATTATATTTAAAATTTTGATATTTAATAAACCAATACATGAAGGTCACATGTATATTGTAGTCATTTATAAGGATTTTGACCTTGCCACCAATGGCTTTTTTTTAAAGACTACATCCCCCTAAGCTTGATAACTTGTTGAAGTATATAAGTAGGCACAAAGCCAAGGTTGGTAGTTGAAGGGTCAAGATTGGGTCCTTTTTTCAACCATAAACACCAACATCAATATAATGAAAAGATTTATATCAAGTTTGAATGTCCTTCCATTTTGGATTTGGTTGTCCAAGAACTTCATGTGAGAAGAAATATAAGTTTGTCCAATTTGTTTTGATCTATCATCTTACGTTTAAGGGCCAACCAATGACAATGTTTGCATGTTTAAGAAACTTGTTTATGGTGCTTAAGGTCAAGCACACACTTTAAAAACATTGAAGTGACTATGTACGTTGGGAAATTTTTGAATGCGTGAATGAATTGTTGTTAAAGTTTACTCGAAATTTCATAATTGTGTCAAATTTCTTATCTATTAATGTAAATGAAGTCATTACAATCAACAACACCTCTTAGAATTCTTTACATTTATATGTCATTCAAGGTTGGAAAAGGATCTTGTTGTTGGTTTGTCTGGAAAAAGTGGGTGTGCAAAGGCAGTACTAATAATGTGTTTCAATTGATGTTCACCACCATGGCCGCTTATGTGGGATGATCCATTATTAATTTGGGAAGGAAGCTCATGACTCTAATGTAAAAGGTTAGAAAACTATTATGATTTTTTTGTATAGGACATTTGATTATAAAAGATTGGATTATTGGATATTTGAATGTAAAAGATTTGATTAACCCGATTGCAACAGATTTGACTATAAAATATTTGATTAAAAAAATTCAACTACATTATTATTTTTTGCATGAGATTTCATTATAGGATTTTATTATCAAATTTTGATTATTAGATTTGACTACAAGATTCGACCATTGAAATCTATTATTTATTTTTTATACCAAAAATATAATGATAAGATTTAAACGAATATTTAAGATTTTAAAACTATAAATATGATTTATTTATGTTAGTTTTGGAAAGATTTTAAGGAATCTATTTTTTTGGTGGGTTTACCATTTATGACGCACTCCCAACTCCTCAAAGGACTCAAATGTGAGCCCAAATAGAAAGCAGCGGAATAAGGAGGAGTCGGAGCACGCTCCCTAGCTCATAACCCTTTGAGGGGTAGAGGGGCGGGTTGGAGCTCCGGGATGGGACTAGGAAGAGTTGACAAGCTTTAGTCACTC
>Ga0116231_10005688_pt1 | contig 24400 bp, 17 predicted proteins | sample S1TSphgellanicum_2_FD_89695 | JGI IMG/M metagenome (GOLD analysis project Ga0116231, IMG submission 89695) | Host-associated microbial communities from peat moss isolated from Minnesota, USA - S1T2_Fd - Sphagnum magellanicum MG | ecosystem: Host-associated > Plants > Peat moss > Unclassified...
ATTGAAATGTTAATTTTCATATTCAAATAACAATATTCAAAATTGAAATGTCCATTTTTAGACTCAATTACTAATTTTCAGACTTGAAGTATTAATTTTGAAAATCTAAAATAATAATTTGGATCTAAATTTTAGGTTCGAATTAAATGATTATTTAAAATATAAATGAAAAATTTTCATAGCTGAAATATAAATTTTCATATTCACATAAAAATATTCAAATTATAATTTTCTGAATTGAAATACTAATTTTTGGATTCAAAAATATTAATTTAGAATTGAAAATCAAGTTTTAGATCAAATCAGTCTTTTTGAATTGAAAATATCATATTCAAATCAAAAATTTTAAATTCAAATAATGTTTTAAACAATTGAAATAACAATTTTCAGATTCAAATATCAAGTTTCAAATTTTGATAAAAATTTTAAAAAGTTAAAATAACAATTTTTCATAATTGAAATATCAATTTTCAGATTTGAATAAAAAAATTCAAAGTTCAAATATTAATTTTGTGATTCATTATATGATAATATACATATGTATGCATATTATATATATATAATTTTAGTACATACATTAAAATATACCCGTATGTCATTGTAGAATACCTTTAGGATGCAATTAATTTGGTGACTATTGCGACTAATGGGACATATCAACCTATTAATGGATAAAAATAAATGTAAAATTGATGTAACCAATAAGATGAAATTTCTAATAGTTGCATCATAGTTGTGAAAATGACCAAAATAGTTGAAAGTTGGTCTTGTAGTTGCAAATATTCTCAAATCTATTCGTAAACAACTATAAGTCGCATGTAGTCGTAAATTGAATGGTTACATTTTGGCTGATTTCTACTAGTGGGTCATGATATTCAAATCTTTTCCAATGTTGTAGGATTGAAATGTGCTAATTTGATACGCCTTTCAAACAATTTTATTTATAAAACATTAACATAGACAATGAAATTATTATTATTGCACAATATTAATGTACATGGCTTGAACAAAAAGTAAGTAAATAGGCATTGAGAAATTTTTATGAAAAATGGGATTAGAACATGGACCATGCAAACAATTGTAATTTTAAATATAATTTGATTCCTTTTTTTATGTTATTAGAAATAGGTTACAAAATTTCTTAAAGTTGACTCCATTTATGACTAATTTTGTAGTCATATAGGACATATATGACTAAAATGCCCTTAGTCATGTCAAACAAGTTGTTTAAAACAAGAATTCATTGAATGTTTGACATGATATTTTTCATTTTATAATCATGAAAAATAATTGTCAAGTTATATAGGACAAATCATATATATTGTTGAAGTGTCATGGCAATAAATGATTATAATATGATTAGTAAATAATGGATTGTTTGATTGGTTTGATTTATACCTAAATTAATAGATTTAAAAAACCATTATATAAAATAAAATATAATAGATAGGTATGTCAAAAAAGGCATGTAGGTACATGGTAGTCTAGTTTAGCCTACTTAACCTAATTTAATATACTTACTTTAATTTAACCTAGATGCCTACCCTTATAGGAATGCACATAGGTTGCAAGTATTAACAATTAAACCCCTCATTTCCACGTTATTGATAACCAAGTCTTTATAATGGATTGCACCATCAAAAGGGTGTCCAATTTTTTCCAAATTTTTTACTTCACATGTTTATTTCATATCACTACAACATTATGAGGTAGGTAAGCAAGCAAGTTGTAAAATGGTAAATAAGAGGTAGGTGGGTGGGTGGGTGGGGAGGTAGACATGTAATAGGTAGATAAGTAGGTGGGTGGGTAGGTAAATAGGTAAGTAGATGGTCAACATTACCCATGTCAAACATACATTATTCATTTTGTAATCAATTTCCAATTGGTTCTTCATATTCTAGTCATTTCATAATAATTTGAAACTACCATGTCAATATTATCCATGTCATTGCATGGTAGTCATTTTTTAGTCATACATTAGTTGCCATGTTGTTCAAAATATATTCATTTGATAGTTGCATCGAAAACACACATCATCATTGTCTATGTCATTTTAAGCAATAGTCATGTTATGGTTAAATAAGTCACAACTATAAATCCACATCATTTTATCCTTTGTGATGGATGTCTTATGGATGAAGAAATTGTGAACTGATAATTTCATTATTACCATGCATAATATTATCATCCATTAATGACAAAAAAAAATTATTTATGACTATTTACTTTTCCATGTAAGATTAATGTTATTTTGTATGAGTATAATCGTTTATAAAGGCATTGAATACTTAAAATCATTGTTTTATTCGTTGCAAAAGACGTGATGCTTTCTAGTTGATCATTCATGGTACCCATCAACAATAGGTTTTCTTTGTTTATTTCAACAATTTAAGCATCAATACAATTCATTTCATCTTCACATCATGGGCAAAAAAATGCCTTGTATACACTGCCATCTTCCTTCACCCAAATTCCACTATCTACTAATTCACCATTTTCGAAGCCTTGCAATAATGACGCCCTTATATATGACACTATGTATGGATTTTGTGAATAAAGGATGGCAACACTCATAGCGTATAATGAACACAACAACATTAGGTCTTTTTTTAAAAATTGAATTGTCATTCTTTGTAGACTTACAAAGTTCCACCAAATATGCCTTGCCAAAATGTGTTTTGTAAAACTCTAACCCTTTAATAGATGTGACATAAAAACATGTTATGACAAGGAGTACTCAAATTGCAACATCAAAAAATGAATAAAATGTTCCTACAATAATGTGTTTACCACTATAATGTGGTAATACTTTAATTTGCTAAAAAGTTGATGTTAGGAATGACTTGGATTCCACTTACACATGGTGATGTTCATGCCTTTTTCCATTGCATGACTTTCTCCTCTTTTATAGCTATGAACTTTATTTTCCTTGTCTATAACATTACCATTCCATGCAATATCAAGTTCAATGAATGATAATTCAACGATAGGGGAATTTAGTTTGATAAAATCCAACATTCAATCTCCACCTTGAATTATTAATAAACATGAATGAATTTGAACTTAAATTTTTGTTAAAATCAACAATATTGAATCTTCTAATGGTTGTAACTTGAATTTACAAAGTTCATAATGCAAATAAACATTAATCCATTGTAAGTAACACAACAACACATTTTGGGTTTTATGACTTGCTTTCACAACTACATACTAATCAAAAGGACATATACAAATAGTGATGAGTGAGTTGTTAAACTCATGTCATTTCATCCATTTAGTTACAAGGGACATTTAATTGCAAAGCCCAGTTGTTTTAACGACTAAGATTTTAAATTTTCTTATAATAAGGAAATTCCATCTCATCATTAACCTTGGTATGATGTGTAAAATGCATGCCATCTCAACTTAATATTTTTATTCCACTAAGTGTTACAAAAGGTGCCTTGATGTATGGATGACATGTGTCAAATATTTTAAAACATGTTATGAATCATTGCACATGACCAAAAATCAAACTAGTGTAGCCATGTAGTTAACATAACCAAAAAATTAACCTAGCTTTACAAAGCTAGGTTAAGAAACTTAGCCTAATTCACTTAACCAAAAGTCAACCTAACTTAATTTAATTAGGCTAGTTATTTATGTTAAGCAACCTAGGTTATTTAACCTAAGTTAGGTGGCTTAAATTAAAAATAAACATTGAACTCCTAGGTTAAAAAACCTATACTAAGTTACTTGACTTAAATTAAATGGCCTAGGTATCATAGGTTGTAAGAATGAAAACTTGAACCCCTCACCTTCATTTTGGGGTTGAAGTTTTCATCCATTGCACTACCACATTTTTTTATACTAATTATATTTAACATAAAATTTTTAACTTTGAATTAACCTTGGCCACTGTAGGTTGATTTAGGCCAACCTACCTACTACCTACCAATTTAACTTAGACCTAGACCTCCCTAGGTTGACTTAAGATGAATTAATTTGTAAACCTACTTACTAACCTAGCCTAGGTTAACCTACACATTTTTAGGCTAAAAAAAATTAGGATAATTATGTTGCATTTAGTCACATCTAGTCATATCATAGTTACACTTAGTTGCATCATAATCACATTTAGTTGCACAAACTTGAAATGGTTACAAGCTTAATAAAATATTTTATAATGAAGTTATCTAAGTTGATTTGGAAAAAATCTAAAGCTAAGAACTTAGGTAAGCCTACCTAGTTTAACCTATTAGTAGGGTAACATGTTTTAAGTATATTTAAACATATTAGATGTAGTAATTTTTTTATGGATACTTAAGTAATTTATAAGGAAGTTTATATTATGAAATAATTTTTTATTAAATAGCCTACATACATATGTTAACTTAATAGGTATGTTAACCTAAACTAGTGTGTTAAATAATTTAAAAATCAAGGAATTATGTGTCACCTTTTTCAAAACAACTATTAATATTGTAATCATAATTACAAGTTAACAATAAATTGTTTAATACACATACACATGAATATGAATTCATGACTTCAAAAACTTCATGGCACATAAAAAATTATGGTATGCTATGACAAATATAGGTGCCATAAATTCAAGACACACAAAAATTTATGGTTTCACAAAAATTCATTAATTGCCATGAAAATTTGTGACACTTTGGTGTCAAATGGCATGTTGTGTCATCATCACATGGAAAACTGAGTCATTATTAATCGCAAAGAACAAAAATATTTTCAACTAACTAATAAATGAAATTAATTTATCAAATCAATGACATGAATCGTGGTGTGAAGTTAGTGCCATAAGTCATGAAATGTTGCGACTACTAGTCAACCTCATTGCCATGTGGCATGCCATCAACATCACATGACCATAAGTTGTTATTATTGACCAAAAATTGTAAAAATCAATGGAATCTTGTTATTATTTAAATTTGGTTGATTAAAAATACATTAAAAATACATTTATGAAAATTTGATATTTGTGTAAGAATCCATCAAGTCGTGATATCGACTAGAGTCATAAAACTATAATGTCATGTGACACCACAATGTCTTTTATAACTATGCAGTCATTAACATGAACTTGTAATTACAATTATAATAAAAAAAAAGTCATTTTATTAACCAATTGTAAAACCCAAGAAGTGTTGTTGTGGTATTGGGCAATTAATAAAACTTATTGATCGTAGATGAAAGTATTGTATTGTGATTTAAGGTGGGTTAATGAAATTTATCCATTAAAAATATATTGTAATTTTTTTTGAAATGTGTGTTAAAGTTCCATTGAACCCAAAATGCATTGATTTTTGCAATACTTTCATTAACATAATCATCACTTTCTATAATACCTTTAGGGTTTTCTTGTGTGTGATCAATACCAAAAAAATAGTGATTTAGCCAAAAAGTAGAAAATGTTTTGTTGAAATGTAAAAAATTATTTAAGAAAATATATTTGTTTTGCTAAAAGGTGTAGGTTTAATTAAGGAGTAAAAATGTTTTGTTGAGAAATAAAAGTTTAACCAAAAACGTATATTAGTTTTGCCAATATATGAAGGTTTAACTAAAAGAAATTATTGGTTTTGTTGAAAGTTGGAGGTCTAACTAAAAAGTTAAGGGGTTTTGCGAAAAGGTGGAAGTTTAATTAATTTAAAAAAAAATTTGTTGAAAGATAAGGGTTTAGTTAGGAAAATATAAAGGTTTGGTTGAAAGGTAGTGGTTTAGCCAATAAGTAAAGAGGTTTGTTAAAAAAAAGAAGTTTAGCCAATAAAAGATATTAGTCAAAGTTAAAAATTATAAATTTAACCAAAAAGTAAAGAGGTTTTGTTGAAAGGTCGAAGTTTAGTGAAGTAAATATGTTAATTTTGCTAAAAGATAAATGTTTAGTTGAAAAAAGATAAAGGTTTTGTTGAGAGGTAATGGTTAAGCAAATAAGCAAAGAGATTTTGCTAAAAGGTATAAGTTTATTAAAAAAAGTTAGTGCTTTTATCAAGAAATAAAAGTTTAACTAAGTAGTAGAAAAGTTTTGTTAAGAATTGATGTTTAATTTGGAAGTAGATTTTTTTTGTTGAGGTATAAAAATTTAACAAGGAAACGATAAAAGTTTGGCCAAGAGAGATAAAGTTTTTATCAAGAACCAACAAAAAATAGTAGTTTGGCCAAGAAAAAGGAGATTTTGTCAAAGGATAATAGTTTAGATATAAAAAATATAAATTTTGTCAGTAAACAAAAAAATTACCAAGAAAAGATAAAGGCTTTTGCTTAAAGGGTAAAATTTTAGCCAATGAAAAAATATAAGGTAAATAGGTAGGTAGAAAGGGAGGTTGGTTGTTAGTTGTTGGTAGGGTCAAAATGTAGATTAATAAAGGAACTATGTCAAGAGGGTATCTAGATGGGAAGGCGGTATGAAGGTTGGGGTTGAAAAAAACCACCCCAAGAAAAAACTCATTGGTCAGAGACAAAAAAAAATAAATTGATTGATTAAGGTTGGATGAAAAAATGCAACCCATCCCATGAACAAAATGACCAATTGGTGCATTGGTGGGTGTTTATTCTCTCTAGGCCTTAGTATAATACTTTTAACAATATTTCAAAAAGTGGTGATGGTGAATTTCTTATGACTATTTTTTTAGTTATTCATGTTTTCTTGGATTATTTTCTTGTTTTCAACTTCAATCCATAGAACATGAAAACAATATATTTTCATTTTGATTTGTGTCACCAATATATGAATTATGAGTTCATAATGAAAATCATTGGGTTGGATTCTAATAATGGATGTAATGCATAGATATTTGAACATGGGTTGAAATTTTGTATTTGGAAAGTTGCAAGTGTCAAAGTCCTTTTAGGTCATTGTGGTTAATAGTTTGATAGTAGTTCTTACTCCTTGCAAAAACACTTTGTGCACCAAGTGCCCATTTTTCCCATTCTTTTTTTATATTATGTTCATTTGTTACCATTTGCCAATATACAATATGCCAAGCACGAACTTTTAAAAAGATTACTTATTGAAAAATCACCACCAAATTATAATATAAATTACATGTCAAAGATGAATGGTTGCCCATTGGAGTAAAGAGAAGCATTGTTTGGTTTTTATTCATTTCTTGACCTTTCGATCTCTAGAGACCATCATTTGGCTATATAGGCTTATAAGAGCATGCCCAACAACATTATTCAAGTGGTTCATATGATATATTTTGGATGAAGTTTTGTAGTTAAACATTGTGAAACTCCTCCAAGCTTATTAAAGTGCACTTGTTAATATTGCCTTACAAGAGTAGTAGTAACAAGAAATGACTATTTTTAATTGGCCAACAATAATGATTGGCTTCCGTGATGAACCTTAAATAATCAATCACTTTGTATAATTCTCATTTTCAACTTTATAAGTGGGGATGAGGAAAAAATAGGGTTTAGGGTTTAGGGTTTAAACCCTAAAAAATAACACTACGTGTTCGATGTGTTAAGCATTGGTAGAGGTTCAAATTGGGAATGACCCTACCAATTGGCAGAGACATTAGGCATGCTCCATTGGTAGGGTCTCTATTGGTAATGCATCTACATGGTCTCTCACACCCTAGGTCTTTATAGTGAACATTGCGAATGTCATTTTGGGAAGCCAAGAAATACATGATGGAATGTTGTCCCAACATCAAACCCTAAATTATAACACCAAAAGAATGTTTTTCATTAAAAAAACATGATGTGGTTGGTGGTATTGCAATGACCTATATACTATGATGCAAGCTCATAGGTCTCAAACTAGTGTGGAACATAATTAAGGGGGCCACTATTACCATTTCCATTTGTTTCAAAAATTAAATCTAGAAAGCTTACACAAAGGCTTTCATAAGGCCCACCAATGAAGGAACCTTTTGGACTATTTTCGTAAATATCTTCTACGAATGAGAAATGGATGGCTACACATAAATTACATTTTTTGGATGAAAAAAAAACATTTATGAAGATGGAAAACAAAATAGAAAATGATGAATGAAATTCGTCAATTATGGATTGAATGTGGACATTCATAGATGGATTTCATTCATGAACAATTAACTAATCCACGCAAGTTATTATATGAAATATTTTAATTTTCAATAATTAACTTGAATGATGTTAATATATATGTTCTACAATTTATAAATGCCATCCATGACAATATGTAAATCAAATCAACCAACTAGAACCAAGGTCCCAACAAAATTTTTTTGGGTGGCAAATATTGTTGCTTTTCAGAGAAAAAAATGGGGAATTTTTTTTGATTGTAAATTTATTAATTTTGCTAATGTTTTGGAAGAATTTTTCAAAATTTCAATATCATAAAATTGAAAAAAAAGGAAAAAGAACCGTGTTATATCTTCTAACATGGATTTCAACAGCCCAACAAAATCATCATTTTGGGTTGTGAAAGTGGAAGAATGTCATCAAATCCCAAATCATCCAAATTGGAAATAACCTAAAAGGCTTCCCAATTTCTCAAGCAAAGCATTAAAAGCCACTGAAAAGGAAAAAGAAAAGGAAGAAATAGACCAAAATGGAAAAATATAATCAAATATTTTGTAAAAGTACTTTAGAAAATAATGGAACGTAAAAAAGAGAAAAAAATCAAATTTACAAAAATAACACAAAAGAACCAAAATCTACCAACTTCTTATTCAAAAACCAATCTTCGCAAACAATGAAATAATGGTATCATCCACTTAGATAATTATTTGTCCATATAAGACTTGAAAGAAAAGAAGAAGGATGAATGAATCACAAGACAATTGTTTTTTGTTTTCATCCCCATTGTTGGGCTTGAAAGGAGAAAATCACCACCCAATAATTGACTACAAGAATTTAATAAGTTTTGGTATATGGATGTGCTTTCCTTTGAAATGGATGAACCCATTGGATGATTTTTTTGGTTTTTTGTCCACATTGTTGCACTTGACAAGTGAAATCACCATGTAATAATTGACTATAACATATGCTAATGTTTGGTGCATGTATGAAATTTTCTTTTGGATGAGTAAACCATGGGATGATTCTTTTTGTTTTTCATCCACATTGCAGGGCTTGAAAGGAAAAAAACACCTTTCAATTTACAAGTATTATTATTTTTTGCACAAGTATGTGTTTTTTTTGGATGAATGCAACATAGAAAGATTCCCTTTTTTCATCCACATTGTTGGTCTTGAAAGGACAAAATCACCACCCAATTGACAAGGTATTGAAATTTTTTTTGTGTACGTATGTGTTAATCTTTGGATATTGCACCATGGAATTATTCCCTTTTTTTCATCCACATTGTAGGGCTTGAAATTAGAAAATCGTCACCTCAAATTGATTAGGTAGGTACTAAACCCTTTTGAGGGAAATGCGTTTTTTTCCTTTGGATGAATGCACCATGGAATGCCAAATTCCCTTTTTTCATCCATCCACATTGTAGGGCTTGAAAGGAGAAAAAATCACCACCCAATTGACAACACTAGGGATTCAAACTGTTTAGAAAAGTTATGTAGGTAGGTGTTTTCTTTGGATGAATGCATGATGGAATGAACAAAACCCCCATTTTTTTCATCCACATTGCAGCACTTGGGACTTGAAAGAAGAAAATCACCACCCAAGTGGCAAGTAAGTGGTATTATGTGTTTTTTCTTTGGATGAATTTATGACCGAACAATTCCCTCTTTTCATCTCCCAAATTGGTAGGTATTAGTTTATGTATGCATTGCATCCATGTACGAATGCATATTGTACGTACGTATTCTTTTCCGTATTTTAAACATATTCTTCATATACGAATATGTATAATATATACAGATATATCTAGATGTGTTGTATATTGTGTTGTATATTGTATATACACATTTACATATATATAATATGTGTAAAATACGGAAATATATGGATATACGTATACGTATTCGTATTTTGTACGTATTCGTGTTGTTTGTGTCCGTGCGCGCGCGAAGGGATGTCGGGCAGCGATGGCGGCCTACCAAATTTCACGACTTGTTCGCTGTTTCCGGCAAAGTTCTGACTCACTTTTGTCGCGGAAAAAGGGCCGGATCCTCTTGTCCTGACCAAGTCCATCACTTCTCGGATTCGTTGGGTTTTCTTTTTCAAATTTTTTTGGGTTGTTTTTTTGGTACCTATGCTTTGCATTGGATAGAGCGCGCGGAGTTTTGGGTTGCGAAGGTCGCGAGGAAAGAGGGAAACACTGATAGAGAGAGAGAGAGAGAGAGAGAGAGAGAGAGATGTGCTCCGTTTCGATGGAGAGCACTTTGCGAGTTTTCTCTGAAAGAAATCTGAAAATGGGTTCTTCCTGGTTTCCCAAGCTTTTCTGACACACTCCTATACTCCTTCTGCAGCTAGTTGGTTTGTACTACTTTGTGTGTGGAGAGAAGAAAATCGCCTACTGTTTGCACTTCGCAATGATCGATCGGAGAGAGAATTCGGATTTCCCTTGAGAGAGAGAGAGAGAGATCCGTTGTCGAATTGTTCCGAGTCACAAGCGTCCACAATCGCGCATACCTAAGCTGGAAGAGAATTGGAGTCCTCGAGGATCATGGATTAGGGTTTGAGGCTCGATCCTGCCTGCCTGCCTGCCTGCCGAGCCAGCTTGGTCAGAAATGCAGGGAGTATGGAAACTTGTGTCGTGGGCAACGGGGAAAGGTGAAGAAGAAGGAGGAGGAGGAGGAGGGGTTGTGAAATCCGATGGGGAGAATGAAGTCCCTTTCAAAGCTGATGGCGATTCCTTTGGGTTTTCGAGTCCAGTTTCATGGACCCAAGATGGAGCTGCAGAAGAATTTGAAGACGCAGCGTACGAACTAGCAGCCAAGAATGAGAGCGAAGGCTCCACACGGAGGACAACAAACCGCAGTGTAAGAAGTACTCAAGGTCAGTTATTGAGGGATGATGAAGAAAGCCCACAAGATTCTGATGAAGGTGGTCTGCAAGGTTCTTTGTCAGCAGAGCTAGATGATGAGCCAGAGGATCCATTGCATCAGAGGTTTCGTGACTTTCATCTCTCGCATCAATTGGCAACCGGACTACACAGAGAAAGTGGACTACCCAAGTCCCAGAGCTATGCGAGTTCACGCAGTTTACGATCCAAGAATGTTGTTGTTCTTTCTGGAGGAGAAGATGGTAGGTACCCATTCTTTGCCATTGCTTGCCTCTTTCTCTCTCCACACCTAAAAGAACAAACATGTATGAATCACCCAATTTCCACTCTAAGAAGAAGTTGTCCCTCAATCGAATGTATGGTGGCATTCAGGCCAATTGAATTTGCTTGCTGGGTACTTTGGAAAAATTGCCCTGAATTCTTCTTACTCATGCCGACTGGTAGTCATTTTCAAGATGTGTTTTCCATCTGTATTGAACCCTTAGTAGGTATGAATCTTCTGATTTGCCTGCAGGAAGGACCTCTGCCATCAGAATTGTAATTGGACTAGAACCTGTACTCTCAATCCATCCCCAGTTGGCAGAAGTCTTATGTATGTTCCCAGGCATCTCAGGAGTTTCAAGTACCTTGGTGGAAGTACCTTTTGAAATCCCTCAGTTTGGCGGAAGCCTTCTGTATGTCCCTGGCAATCTTAGGAGTTCAAGTAGAGACGATTCTCATGCACTGAGCTGAGAGCTTGAGCCAAGAACTTTCTCTCTTCTTGTGTGTGTACCCAATGCTTCCTGAATTGTGTCAAGGGAATTGGAGTCTGTCAATGCCAGACTGAAGTTGACAATTGGATGGTACCTATGCAGCTCTCAAGGGCTGGGGCAGTTTGAAGCAAAATTCATCGTAATTAGCAAAAGTCATCAAAAGTCATCAGTTGTTGTAGTCATCACAGTTTTGTGCATTTAAAATGTAGCAGGAGCTCCAGAACAGATACAGGGAGGGATGTCGAAAACCAAAGGAGTGAAGTCCCCTCCTCGGAAGTTGGCTTCGTTTTACTCAAATGGTCTCAAGCAAATTCAACTTCAAAAGCTTGAAAAGTTGAAGGAGTTGGACAAGGATTGGGACACCTGGTTTCCTGAGGTCAGGGAGGAGCCATATGTTTGGCCATGGACAACTCTCACAGAGCAGCAGGTGGCATTGGGACAACTGGACTTCAAGAAGTTTTTGGTTGTACTCAGTTGCCTTGGAGAGTAAGATTTTCTTCAAACTCCATTCTCAATACAAGTTATCTCTTCTAACTGAGTAAAACTGAGTTTGCTCAGTGGCGGAATCAATGATATCCAACAGACCAGGTGTAGCTAGTATACTCTGAAGTGTCAACATGGCACCCAGTAGTAATAGGCAAAATGTGCTTTTATTCCTGGCAGTTTTGTGACTCACGATGTGCACTTTTGACCACTAGCCCAGTAATCATGAGGTAGGGGACATGATTTTGATTATAGATTGGGTTTTTTTTTTCACAGACTAAAACTCAAGCCCGAGGAGGTTTTGAACATTGACCAAATCAGGAACATCAAGTCAATGCCCTTGGAAGAGGTGGCAGAATACACATGCCGTGAAGTTGCTATTCAAAAGAGCATTCGCCCTGAGTCCTTTCCAGTTGTCAATGTTTGTGACCTGAACTTTTGCAGATTCTAGGTTTTCTCCACATCATATTTTCCAAGCTTTGTTATATGCTTATCAGGCAGGGAACAAATGAATTGGGTTAGCAGCAGCAGTTCATGATTTTTTCCCTCACCCCAATCTTGTTATTACAACCTTGTTGCTATCTGGGTCTGGATCTTCTACTCTAAAAGTTGTTTCTGTTGTGAAGAAGCCACCTGTTATGCCAAAATCTAACAAGGGGGATGTTTTTTTTGTTGGGAGTTTTTGGCAGAGAGCATGGTTGAAGAAGAATGAGCCTGTATCATTTGAGTGTAATGTTGACAGATTTGGCGACTACAAGTTCAAGGTAAATCAGAAGGCTTAACCCAATTTGATCTGAAGTAAGAGGACCTTTGGCATTCTAGGAGCACAGTCAATTCATTCTGATTCTTGTCATGAACATCCATCCCTGGTGAACTTCAGAGTCTTTGCCACTTGTTCTTCTTCAACAACTTGTGGGACCCAAGTTGATTACAGAATGTACAACACTTATGAATGTCATTGTTACATGACTTCAAATGTATTCAGGTAGTTGAGCCAAGGCAAGTGAGCACACTGCTGCACAGAACATTTGGGGCTGATAGAGTCATGCCTGTTTACTTTGACCAACCTCCACCAGCTCATGATCAGTTCCGAATTGTTCGTGATGGCATCTTAGTTGGCCTTCGCCGTTACCGCTTTTGGGGTAAGCTATACATAATATGTTATCCATTGGGATCCACCCACTTGTAGATGTAACTAGCAGCCATGTGAAGGGCTTCACACCTGATTTCGGGTTCATGTTTGACCCAGCATTCAAGGATAGTGGAAAAGAAGACTTCAAGAAAAGAAACAAAGCTGGAGGTAAAAACATCACTCTATATGTCTCTTCTTGTCTGTTCCTCTTTTATCTTTAATTTTTCATAGCAGATTGGATGTGTTTTGTATATTCTATAACAAGTTTGTTTCACTGCAGGATTTCAATTGAAGAGAAAAAGACCATCATCGTATGGAGATTTGTTCTGGGACAGTCACTGATCTTTGGCTGTAATTGTGGTAATTGTATTGTGGCAGCGAAGGATTATCAGAGGGCTGTGAAGTGCTATTTTATTTGCACTGAGTCCCTTGCAGATATAGACTTGAATGACCCCAATTTCAAATACTTCACCCAAGTACATGCTGCCCGCTGCCATATCATGCACATCCATACAGTGCCCACAATGGCAAAGTTTGCTTCCAGGTCCTTTTCCCTCTAATCTTGTTATGCACCAGTAGGCAGTTTAGAATCTGGCGGTGAAGGACACATCAATGGATCATATTAGGTCCTCAATATGAATTTTTGGGTTTGCTTTATGAATGAATGCAGGCTACAATTGGCCCTTTCAAAATCTGCAACAGCAGACATCAACTTGACTCATGTTGACATTGAAATCAAAATGATTGAAGATGTGCGTTGCAAGGTAAACAGCAGCTTTTCAACCTTCTGAAGTGCTTACAAGTGACTGTTTTTTTTACTCTCCTTTGACTTGGGATGCATTCTGATTTGATATGTGGAGGAAGTATGGTGCCATACCTCACAAGATCATTTGACTTCTGGGCTTTGGACTTGCAGATGGTAGATGACTCAGGGAAGCCCATGTCTCACACAGACGGTACAGGTCAGATTTCACCGGATGTTGCAAAACTGCTACCCAGTTCTGTCCTCAAAGGGAAAGTTGATAACAAAGAGGTCCATTTCTTACAATCCTCATGCAGCTGGCTGAGACATGGAGTTTTTTTTGTAAATTGAGTGTTTGGGTCCAAGTTCTTTGTAGCAGAATGGATTTATTTTCTATTAATAATTATCATTGCAGTATGTTAATGAACCTTTATGCTGACAGGAAAAGGGTCCTTTTTGTACAGGGACATCCTACACTTGTGCAGATCCACATGTTCTGGCATGGAGAGGCCATCAAGGGTACTTTCCAAGTGAACCAGAAGGTGATTCTACATGTGGTGCTTGCTCTTGCTGATCATATTGCAGCTCTATATGACTATTTTATCCTCTAATGGGGCATAGAACAGACAGTCCTTATTTCTCTGTACCCTCCAGATATGTTTGTAACTTGTGTCAGCTCTTTACTGTCGACTATTGCAGATGACAATGTCTGTCTGTTACTGTGATAAATTGATTATTGGGTTGGTATCTATTCACAGTACCTTATGGTGGAATATTCCAAGTACATGATTCTTTGTCCAGAGCATAGACATTCTGTAACTTGTAAGCATTTCCCACTTGACTCTAACCTTCTGTGATTGATGCTAAAAGACCCTGTGTGGTTGCAGCTGAAAGGATTGAAGATTTATTACCGTGAATCAATGAAGAAGGTTTCAGCAGATGATGTCCTGAGAGACTTTTCTACAGTCAACTCCCTTGCAATTCTAAATACCAGGTATGTGGATTTCTTCTGTTAATGTTGCTGCAACCCATTTGCATGATACTTGAGGAGTTGCAAGAGCAGTTCCCTTTGTGGAGTTTTTGTATGTGATTTTTACTCAGGTCCTGATATCTGTTGTGGTCTTTTGGTGTGGTTGGCAGCCACAAGCCTAAAGAAGCACACCTGTCTCAAGACTTGATAATTCTTCTTTCAATTGGCAATGTTCCAGCCTCCTTCTTTATTGAACTTGTCAAGAAGGCCCTTGACAATGTGTGTAACATGTTCAAGCAGTGGGAGCTTGCTTACAAAGGTATTCACTTTCGAGTCTTGATTTTCTCCACCCATAAGATATCTGAATATGAAGTGTAACACTGCTGCCCAATAATTCCCAGGTGGCGTTCAATGGGTTCTTTCTTTACAGATTGCCTTCAGTAATGATGAATTTCTTCTGTGGTCATAAAAGCATAAAAACTCCTGATTTGGATTGTGCAGAAGTGGAAAACTGTACTCAGGGCGTAGGTGAGCAAACATATCGAATGCTGGAATCAGGGTTCCCCATGAATCACCCTCAAGTGCAGAAGAATTTAAGGTTGCTTGCCCAGGATAGAATAGTTGATATACGCAAAGGTTGTGTGCCTCTTCCAGGCAGCTTCTACCTGATGGGCACCTCTGATCCCACTGAGAAGAAAGTCTTGAAGCATCATCAAGTTGCCATTTCAATGTAAGTGAATTTTGCCAAAGACAGTGGAAATAGTTCCAAACTGCAATGCATCCCTTGTTGAATATTACTGCTTTCTGTATACAATTTTTGCAGTGTCAGTTTTGTAGGTTACTGACCTTCATCCTTGGGGTCTGCTACTGTTGTGCTCAGGGGAGAAGGAAAAATATTGGGGAAGGTTCTTGTCTATAAGAGCCCTGGGAAGCACTGGGGTGATGTCCATCTGTTTGAAGCTATCTGGGACAGCCGACTTGATCCCTATGTTAGTGCCAGCAAATACACAATTTTCTTTTCTGTTCAAGGTGAACGCCCAGTTGTAGATGAAATTGCAAACAGTGACCTTGATGGTGATCTCTATTGGGTCTGCAATAATGAACAGGCAAGAATTCTTCCACCCACTGCAGTTCTGGTTATTCCCTAAATCACCACTTTTCTTTTCATCCAAAGTTTTTCCACATCTTGGTGTGGGGACCTTCCTTTTGTCTTCATGGGTGTTCCCTAGACAGTGAGACTCTCGTTCATATTCACCATGAAGGGCAACCCACAACTGGATGGATCAGATTCATGTATGTGCTTTTTTAACTGTGAATTAGCAGAGGATTTACAGGATTTGTTTTTGTTGATTGCATTTTGTTTGCAGCTCATTTCACATTTCACACCGAGCCCTCCATGGAAGAGGTTAGGTGGGAAGATCAACTACCCTGAAGATGACAGGCCTGACAACTTGACACCTGAGCAACTTGAGAAGGCTCTCTTCAAGAAATTTCTGAAGGCCCGTTTCCAGACCTTGTAAGCAGCAGACACAAAATACTCTCCATTTTGTGCACCATTTGTTTCTCACGGCAGAGAAAAATTAGTTGTTCATGAAGACCCTTGAATCCTTTTAGCATCTGGAGATTGATCAGTGCATGGGTCGGTTCTGCAGGGCTTTAAAGTTTCTTCCATTTATGTCTTGTCTCCTTCAGTATACTGATTTGAATGTCTTTTTTTTCTTGTACATTTTGGCAGTAGGCCAATGCCAACAGCTGCCAATTACTGGCTGGCGCACATGGATCGGTACTTAACTCTGAAGGACAACCCAGATCCCCAAGACGAGATGAGTCTCATATCAGAATCAATCGATGATCTGATTGAGATTTTCTACAGGGCCTTGGATGCAGATAAGACTGGCGAAGAGGTCTGTTTCCCACATCGACATATGTACACATGGATGTCTGTATGTATCCTTTTCCCTTCCCAATCTTTTGTGGGTACTTTCAAATAGAAGCACTTCAGTAAAAGATTGATGAGAGGGTCACCAATGTGTAGTAGGCTTCAGAAGCTGCCCGTCAGTTGTTTTTCCTTGACCTTAAGAGCTCTTTGAGCTTTTTCTGCGGATTCATTTCTTTAGCAGCTTTACTGTGAGCAGTCTGAGGAAGTAAAGGAATGCTCAGGGATGGGGCTATGCAGAAAATGCTCAGGGTTAGGTATTTGTCTGCCAATTAGGTCTTGACTGAATCTGTATGATTCACTTGTAGGTGCAATTACCTGCAAGGTTAAAACCAGTCGTGTGGCCACACTTCATGGACAAAAAGGAAAATGACAAGAGGGTGTACTATAAATCCTCATCTGTTCTTGGTCAAATATATGATCTGGCTGATATCTCAACTGATAACCTCGGTTACAGTCATCAAGGTACATTTGCTGCACCTTGTGTGATGCAATCCTTTCGTGGACAGTTACCTGCAGTGAGGACTTTGTTGTTTATCAGCTCTGTTGTTCACAACAGACCAACTGGGCAGTGCTTGTTTTGTGCTGAATGTTTTCATTGTTTATATGTCACCGGATTTGAGGTGCTGTGTGACCAAGTCTAGTCCCTGCTGTGATTCTCTAGCCAGCAGAGCCAGACCCACTACATGAGAAATTGTTTGATGTCCAGTGTGTTACATGAATCATGGGTTGGGCCATTTTGTGACTTCAGTGGTCTACTGTTGCTGACATTTTCCAGAAACGATGATCTATGACCCAAAATTTGAGTATGAAAGGTTTGACAAGTATGTAGAAAAATGGAGAGGTCTTCTTCAAGTTTACAATAAAGAGATGCAAGGTGCAGCAAAGGACAAGCAAAATGACATTATAGCAAGATATCAAAAGGTTAAAGACTTACTTGCCAGTCCACTTGCCAGTCTGATCATATGCATTCTACTGAATATTCATTTTAACTAGATTTCTTCGCAGCTCTTTGAAACTGTACTGTAGATTTGTTCTTGTGGAACTTTGCACTGTTTGCTCTCTATGTCAATCATTGTTGGGTTGCTTGTGTCCTTCAAATCTCTCCAGCTGTTTCTTCAGTGTGTTTATGAACTCGCATGCCTGCTGACAGATAACAACTCTTGATTTGAACTGTGCTTTGGTGATGCAGATATTGATTGGAGATGGAAAACCATTGTCGCAAATTTGGGAAGAGGCATCTGCCCTCTACGTTGTCAACCATGAGCATGCAGTGATGACAATGAAGAAAGGGCATCCCCCTTCACTCCAGTTTGCCATGAGTGTTGCACTCATGCACCTCTGTGACATTTACTCCAGAAATGTCTCAGGAGGAGCACCTCCTTATTCAAGAGCAGCTTCTGTAAGAAACAAAATTTTGCAGCACAGCTGACTACTGTAATTGTTCTAAATCTGTCCATAAAAATTGTGGAGAAATTCTAGGACATTTATTTGTGTATAATTAAGTGTAGTCTCTTTTTATTAACCCTTAATATCTTAGCAAATCCTCAACATGCCAAGGACAAAACATTCTCTGATGTTTTTTCAAAATCAAATCCATCAGAGCCACTTTCAGGATATAGACAGAATGGGGTGATCCAGAGTTTGTCAACCGCCACCTAGTGACAGCAGATTTTAGATTAAACAACCTAAAGAAAATCCTTGTCTCCACACAAACTGACATGAATGAAAAACATTTCAAATAAGTTTTCGATTCTTGGAGAAATGGTCATGTTCTAGTGACAAATTGGGAGTATGGTATTGGTGGTATATTGTGTTGTCAGTAAAACTTTGATTTCACAATTGTTGGGTTTTGGGTTTAGGGTTTTGTGGCACAGGTTGTTACTGATGCAGTAGTCCCAGTAAAATTCGATTTCACAATTGTTGGGTTTAGGGTTTTGAACTGCAGTTTGTTGTTGATGCACGAGTCCCAATTTTTCTGAAACTGATGTAATTGTTTTTTGTTTCCAGTCTGTCTGTCTGTCTGTCTGATCATGTGCAGCAGCACTTCCTCTCTTGCACCAAAATAGACAAGAAGATCTGTCTAAGCTCTGGTCTGCAGGGATGTTCTATGATCATTTTTGCTGCTTAAAATAGTAAGGTCCCTGTCGCAATGTCAGACAATCCCAAAGCGAGGTACTCATGTTTTCAGAGGCACATGTGAGCTCAAGTGTCAACAAGCAGTGCTTTTTTTTTTTCCTGGTGCAATTTTTGGACAAAGAAATTGGGAAATCTTTGTTTTCCTATACATGATGGGTATGGTACCTTTCAAGTGCAAATGTTTAGATAGCAGCTACTATTGGGCTTGTCTATGCCTATTTATCTCATCTAAATGAGAGGCGCATACCCCGATAGCAGTTGTTAATGGGTGCTTGCATGTTCGCATGTGCCATTGATATCATCCAAATGAGAGGCACAAACAAGTCTTTCCTCCATCAGAGGTGATCAATCACACAAAGTACTACAGACAAAAAGATTTATTATTCTGTGTCATTTGAAGCATTTTGTGCCTGACTTTGAAGTAGTACATTTTTGTTTGACCGAAAAATCACTACATGTGATCTGCTCTATGAGCTCATTGTCTTACAGTGCACCCAACCATCATATTACTTCTAAACAGCAGAGTTAGGCCATCAGAGAATTGGATTCTCAGAACATCCCCAGATTCCATCCAAATTCAGACATGTTGAGGATTACTTCAAAAGGTTTCCTCTACTGACTCCTGAGCCAACTGCAGCCAGAGAGAGACACAGAGAGACACAGAGAGAGACACACACACACACACACACACACACACACTTATATGTACAATACTGCAGGGCTGATTGTCTCCTTGTCAAATTGTTTGTGTCGGTTGTTGCTTCAACATCACACACAAGGAGTAAGCCAAGAAAAAAAGTACGGTAGGTGTGATTGATGTCTGAATTCAAGTAAATTTTGCACACAACACAACCCAGTGTTCTGCTCTCAAAGTTTGGCTGACTTAACTACGGATAATTTGAGATGTTTGCAAAATCATTAAAACCCAAGAGCACATTTTGCACACAACACAACCCAGTGTTCTGCTCTCAAAGTTTGGCTGACTTTACTACGGATGATAATTTGAGATGTTTGCAAAGTCATTAAAACCCAAGAGCACAACACCTTGTCAACTTGTTTGTGTCGATTGTTGCTTCCATGTCATGGACAAGGAGAATGCTAAAAAGAGTTCAGTAGGTGAGATTAACATCTGAAAACCAAAGGAAAACACACACACACACACACACACATACACACACATGTAACCCAAGGTTCCACTCTCAAGTCAAGTTTGGCCGACTTGTTTTGCCTGTGTCTACCTACAGGCCTATCTAGGTTATTGAATATTAAGGGTTCCATAGGGGTTACATAAAGGTTACCTATGTGGTTAGCTAGGGATTTACTAGGTTAGGGGTATACCTAAGTATTAGGTAAGGGGGTTTTTTAGGACCGACTCATAATGCAAGAAGGAATTATGTAGGCTTATTTAAGGGACTATCTAGGGTAAGGGCTATCAAAAGTATGCATAAAAGGTTAGCTATATAAGGCTTACCTAGAGAGCTATTTAAATATTACCTAGGGAGATGCCTAGGGGCCTACCTCGGTTATGAGATATTTAAGGATTGCATAGGTCCTACTTAGGGGGTTACCTAAAGGTTATCTAGGGAAACACTTAAGAGCTTACTTACATTATGAAATACTTAAAAGGCTATTTAAGGGATTACATAGAGAACCAACTTATGGAACTACCTAGGGATTTCTTAGGTTAGAGGATATTTAAAAATTATTTAGAAGATAACATAATGTTATCTAAGGTTGACTCATAATGCAAGGAAGGACTACATAAGGCTTACATAGAGGGCTATCTAAGAGACTCCTTAAGAGTTACCTAAGAGCCTACCAAAGGGACTACTTAGGCCTGAGTTCTAAAAAAAAAAAAAACTTAGACCCACTCTTTTCAAGCATCCTTTTTGCATCATTCTTTTGACATTGCTCGAATTTCCCCCATTGGATGCCCATTGAACTTTAATTTGAAAATTTGTTGTCAAAATGCTTTCAATCCCATGGGATGGATACTCAAACGAGTTCATGGGTAGCCTATTCAACCTATGTAGATAGGTTGATGGCCTAAGTAGGTAGGTCGGGGCCTAGGTAGGCATGTAGGTAGCTTAAGTAAGCAAGTGAATAGGTGGATACATAACCTAAGTAGATAGGTAATCTGACCCTCTATTCATCCCTTCTCTTGAATTTGGGTCCTCCATTGTGGGGTTGTAAGGATACTTACAAAGTGAGAGAGTGAAATGCCCAAGAGAGGATGAGAGAAGGCATAAGAGTATGTGTCACTTTAAATCCAAAATGTCAAATAAAGACAAAATTACATTGAAAAGTGAATCAAATTGGTCGACCTTAACTAACATTGAGGAACAAAATATATTTCCTTTTGTCTCAATAGAGAGAGATATTTCAACTATGGACATTTAAATTTTTTGTATTCAATTTGAAGAGCATCTCCTCCACCAAACATAAATCATTAAATTCCTCATCCTCACCCCCTAAACATGTTTTGGTGTCCATAGTTCACAAATTCAAACGCTTATGTAAATTCAAACTTTTTTGACAATGGTTGTTGCTTTTCCCCCCTTTAAAACTTTTCAAGAGTAAAAACTCAAATGGTTTTGGATTACCCTACACATCAATTTAGATAAATTGAATCCCTAAATAAATATAATAAATAAATAAATAAATGGGGGTGGTTCATCAATTTTGCAATTTTGGGGGTGTCAGTATTATTATTATCAGAACATTGAAATATTAAAAAAAATTAAAAAATCTTTAAAGTGCATGAAAACACCGAAAAATCATAATGAAGTGTATTTGAGCATTAGTTATAGTGGGTGGTGACCACTGACCCACATGTGATATTTTTATTTTTATTTTTATTTAATTATTTAATTATTTTTAATGCAAGCATGTGCGGTATTTTCAAAAGAAAGGAAGAACCGCACAACACACCCATCCTTGGATTTATGGTTGTTTCTTTCACTTCCAGTTTCTCTGAAGTATCTTCATGATTGTCTTCATTTTGGCATTTAGCTTAGTCGAAGAAAGAAAGAAAGAAAGAAAGAAAATCAAGAAGCATTTCATTTTCATTACATCCAAAGAATGAACTTGAAAAACAACTTCATCCAAAATATTTGTTTTTTTTAAAAAAAAACAGTATAAATTATTCTCATTTTGTATAATGATTACTTTCATCCAGTTCTTTGGAGGTCAAATGAATTTTGAATGGATGTCATCCAGATTTTTGGATGATAGTAGTAGGATTTTTTGGGCCTAGTATTACTTTCAATCCGCCATGAGTAACAACACTTCCATTGACCCCCCCAGCAGACCACCAGAGATCCCACCTTAAAAAACCTTACAAAAGCTTACAAAAGTACTGACTAGTGGGGTAAGACCTTTGAAATTAGGTCACAGACTGAAACCTTTAGGTCAGTATTTAATGTTTTTTTGTTTTTTTAGCTTTTTTCCCCCAAAATTTCCCTCCATATATCATAATCATTGAAGTTCATTTTTTTTCATAAATTCTGACATATATATATATATATATATATATATATATGTATATGTCAGAATTTATGAAAAAAATTGAAAATATATTTCACTAATAATTGTGTCAAAAAAAACCTGTAAGTGCTTTTAGCAGGCTTTTTTCACATGTGAGTTTTTAGAAAAAAATTAAATAAAAAATAAATAATATATATATATATCTCGGAATGAAGTCTTTTTACTGTAGTTTTAAACCAGTGTTGGTCGGGTATCAACTTCTGAACATACCGGCTGCTATGGGTATGGAATCTTTTCCCCCACCAGTTCATACCCGCCGGGTCGGTTCTTTGACACCAGGACCAGAGTCATGTGTCTGTATTATACCAGGGTTACACTCTGGTACCCGCCCAACATGAATTTAGTTAAGTTTGAACATGATTTTTTTTTTAATTTTTAATTTTAATTTTAATTTTAATTTTTTTTGGTTTTGTTTTGGGGTTTAGAGTACTAAGGTTTGTGATTCTAGCCAAGGGAGTTGGTTTTAGGAGTCTTACCTTTTGTTTTTGCAAAAATTTATTCACCCACAATGTTGGAATTTGAGCCTAAATATTCATGCACATAAATTTTTTAAATGCATGCTTTATTTATGTAATTTTATGTGTAAGGCATTGATGTAATAGTGCACAACATCCATCACCAAGATATTTTCCATCAATATTTACATTACTTAAAGGAATGAGACTCATTATTATTTAACACCATATTCTTTCTATAATCTAACATGCTTGTAACCATGTTTTTTTTTTTTTCATTTTTTGCGATGTAATGTTTTTTTTTCTTTTTTCCCAACTTTTCCAACAATATAGCAAAATTAGTTGATTTATACTAGAAAAAGATATTTCCATTTTTTGGTTCAAAAAATGACAAAATTTGTTGGAAAAAGTCCGTTGCATGTAACATGTGATGTCAATTCGATTATCTTCCATTTTCATCTAACACCATATAGACATTTAATATATTAAAATAACATTATAATGGATGAGTTAAAAATGGGTTCTTACAATAATTTCATTTTTTTTACATGTAAAACCAATAAAGTAATCATAACATTTTTAATTTTTAATTTACCTATATTTCCCTTTTATGATGATGTTTTGACTTATCATTATTAAACTTGTGTGCATAGACCCACAAAATATAGTTGGCATAATTTGGTGTTACAATTAAGCTATAAATTATATATGTTTACATATTTAAAATATAAATATGAGATGCAAGTGGAACCTTGAATTTATTTATTCTAGTCATTATTATATTTTGTGAAAGAAGATTATAATGGGTATATTTTCATTTTGTGAAAAAATGGACAACATCTCATTCTTTTTTTTTCTTTGTACTATTAATATCAAGCATGTTGCATTTCAAATTGGTTGTAATTACGTTTGTGACAATAGTATTTGAAATAATAATTTGCAAATTGCAATATACCCATCTATTCATGGACTTATCTAGGAGATTAAATGATGAAAGCTTTCTATAAAAGCTCACCTAAAGCCACCATCTAAGGACCGTCCCAAAATTTAAATACCCATTATGGATTTAAAAATTGAATGGTGATGGATGAGATTTTTATGAAATGAAGTTATCTGTCAAGGATGATAGTGGGCAATGGTGGATAATTTTATACAATATGGATGATATGTGAACATTCATGGATGACATTGAGTTAGGTTTATAATCTCATAAGAATACGCCATAAAGTGCAAGGAATTATATCCAAACAAAAAAAATGAAGTAGGCTCAAAAAAGGTATTAGAGGAGTACAATATTGCCATTTTAGGTTGTGGATTCATAATTTGGCAATCTTCACTTATTGAA